>ERZ1673738.2084-NODE-2084-length-27224-cov-4.856564_pt1 | contig 27224 bp, 20 predicted proteins | sample MGYA00580198_ERZ1673738 | MGnify/ENA primary metagenome ERZ1673738 (study PRJEB41218, sample SAMN15661784) | gut metagenome | host: Homo sapiens | place: Canada: London | collected 2015-08-20/2019-03-30 | study: EMG produced TPA metagenomics assembly of...
GAGCCGTGTTGCAAAGCGTTCCGCTTCCACCGTTCTCTGGGGCAATGACTCCGACCGTTTCCACAATGTTCTCGTAACCACCGAGCTCATCTCCGCAGAGGATCAGACTCACCTCAAGGCAATGTGGAATGAGGTTCGCGGAACCGGCACCTACTCCCAGAAGGCAACCGATTACCTGAAGGAAAAGGGCTACACCCTTAAGGACACCTACAACATGGGTTACGCCAGCGACCCCAAGACCTGGGACGCTCTCGCAACCTCCCGTTCCGCAGACTCCGAAGCTATCGTTAACACCTACGACGGTCTCGTAGAATACGACAACGAGAACGAAATCAAGCCCGCTCTCGCAGAGTCCTGGGAAGTTTCCGAAGACGGCAAAACCTACACCTTCCACATCCGTCAGGGTGCAAAGTGGGTTGACGCACAGGGCCGTGAAGTTGCAGACGTTAAGGCAGACGACTTTGTTGCAGGTATGCAGCATATGCTCGATGCAGGCGGCGGTCTCGAATACCTCGTTGAAAACATCATCGTTAACGCTCTCGAATACAACAAAGGCGACGTTACCGATTTTGCAGAAGTAGGCGTTAAAGCAACCGACGACAACACCGTTGTTTACACCCTCTGCCAGCCCACCAGCTACTTCATCACCATGCTTGGCTACAACGTATTCGCTCCCATGAGCCGTACCTACTTTGAGTCCAAGGGCGGCGTATTCGGCAAGGACGACTACAAGACCGCTGTTGACGCAGGCACCGTGAAGTACGGTCAGACTGTTAACGACATCGCTTACTGCGGTCCTTACACCGTAACCAACCACACCGAAGGAAACACCATCGTTTTCAAGGCGAACCCCACCTACTGGAACAAGGACAACATCACCATCAAGACCCTCACCTGGAAGTTCAACGACGGTCAGGATCCCACCAAGGCATACGAAGACACTAAAGCAGGCACTCTTGACGGCTGCGGTCTCTCTTCCGCTTCCCTCGAAGCCTGCAAGGCAGACGGCAACTTCGAAAAGTACTGCACCGTTTCCGATACCGATGCTACTTCCTTCGTTCTGTTCCTCAACCTTAACCGTAATGCGTATGCAAACTTCAACGATACAACCAAGGCTGTTTCCACTATGACCGACGATCAGAAGAAGAGGACCGACGTTGCAATGCTCAACGTTCACTTCCGTCGTGCAATCGGCATGGGTCTTGACATCGCTACCTACAACGGACAGGTTGTCGGCGAAGAGCTCAAGCTCAACTCCGTACGTAACTCCTACACCCCCGGTAACTTCGTCGCTCTTGAAGAAGCTGTAACCATCGAAATCAACGGCGAATCCAAGACCTTTGCAAAGGGCACCTACTACGGTGAGATCATGCAGGCTCAGATCGACGCTGACGGCGTTAAGATCAAGGTATGGGATGCAGAGAACCAGACCAGCGACGGTTTCGCAGGTTGGCACAATCCTGCTAACGCTTACGAAGAGCTTCAGCAGGCAATCACCGAGCTCAAAGAATTCGGCGTTGAGATCTCCAAGGATAACCCCATCGTTATGGACCTGCCCCACTATTCCGGCAACGACATCTACACCAACCGCGCTCAGACCCTCAAGCAGTCTGTTGAAGAAGCTCTCCAGGGCTGCGTTGTTGTCAACCTCGTTCCCTGTGCAGATGCTCAGGAGTGGTACTATGCAGGTTACTACACCGAATCCGGCAAGGATGCTAACTACACCCTGTACGACGTATCCGGTTGGGGTCCTGACTACGGTGATCCCGCAACCTACCTCGACACCATGCTCGGTGACGGCGCAGGTTACATGGCTAAGTGCCTCGGTCTCTTCTAATACCGCATTCGCACAATAACTTAGCTTTATAGAACACTAACGGACAATGGGGGAAGACCTCGTATCTTCCCCCGTTGTAATCTTTATAAGGAGTAGGGGCTGAATATGACGAAATATCTATTAAAGCGATTGCTGACCGGTGTGCTTTCGGCATGTGCTGCAACGATAATCGTTATGATCATGATTTTCTCTTTGCTTGATCGTAACCTTATTTTTGCAAAGGACTCCGTGTACAGTCATCAGACAAATAATGCTCGAGAAGCCTATAAGTACCGCAAATGGAGAGAATACGGCTATCTTGATTATGTTACCTATGCTGACTATGTAAACAGCTTGGTAAGAAACGGCGAGGTTGATGAAGAAACCGCAAAGACCGCCGTTAAACTCGGCAGAACTGCCGAAAAAGATTCTGAAGAAACTCAAGCTTACATCAAAAAATTCACCGAATACTATGAGGGCAAAGGCTATAAAGTCGTGCGACTTAATGCCGTTCTTAAACCCAGCGGACGCGGTCTTGCCGAGGGCGGTTCACCTCAGCTTTTTGCGCATCGTGACATCCCCCTCATTTCTCGCGTGCTTAAATACTTCGGGAGCATTTTCACTATTGATAATATCCACAAGGCAAGCGGCGTTGCCGATGCCGATCGCGGATTGACATTCACTTTCTATGATCCCGTCTATAACCCCGTCGGTTCCGAAAAGAAAGTTTTCTCCCCGGCTATCATGGGCAACGGTACAACTCACAAGTACCTGCTCTATTTCAACAACAAATTCCCTTATGTTCATCAGAACCTTCTGACCATTTCCCTCGGTACTTCCTTTGCTGTTAACCAGGGTGTCGACGTGTTCACAACGATGACCAAATCCCAGGGTTCATTCGTTAAGAAACCGATGACCTTCCCCACCGGTTTCGTTGAGGAAAGTGCGGACGATCTTCACACAGCGACTTATGCGGCAGGTTCGAAGGATGCTTCCCCTGTTACCGCAGCGCGTTTCACCGATGACTACACAAACGTTCAGACTGTCAACAAGACTTATTCCAAGGTTGGCTTCTCGTTCATCCTCGGTATTCTGTCCAGTCTTCTTGCATACCTCATCGGTATTCCCGCAGGCATCTCCATGGCACGCAAAAAAGACAAGCTGGGCGACAAGATCGGCACGCTTTATATCGTTTTCAGTCTCGCCGTTCCCTCCCTTGCGTACATCTTCATGGTTAAGGCTCTCGGCCGACTCATCGGTATGCCCACAACCTTCGACCTTGATAAAGGTACATGGCTGATGTATGTTTTGCCCATTATCTCCCTCGCACTTCCCGCCATCGGTAACCTGATGAAGTGGCTGCGCCGCTACATGATCGACCAGATGAACTCCGACTACGTCAAGTTCGCTCGTTCAGGCGGTCTTTCCGAGAGTGAGATTTTCAGCAAGCATATCTTCAAGAATGCTGCAATCCCCATCATTCACGGTATCCCGGGCACGGTTCTGTTCGCACTTGTCGGCGCGATCATCACCGAACGCGTTTACGTTGTTCCCGGTGCAGGTAACCTGCTCACCACGGCTATCAACATGTACGATAACAATGTTATTGTTGGTTTGACTCTGTTCTACGCGCTGCTGTCGGTTGTTGCTATCATTCTGGGCGACCTCCTCATGACGCTCGTTGACCCGAGAATCTCCTTCGTACAGAAAGCGAGGTAATAGAAATGGCTTCTGAATTGGTAAATGTCAGCGATCTCGGTATGAAAGAGGAAGAGTTGTTTACGCACTGCGACAGCAACATCGACTCCGAAAAGATTACCGCGCCGCGTTACTCCTATTGGCATTCGGTTTTCCGTGTGTTCTTCAAGAAAAAGATAAACATCGTTGTTCTTGCCATTCTGGCGTTCATCATTATCTTTTCCTACATTTATCCGATTTTCTCCGGATATGATGCATACGCAAACCTGCTCGACTCAAGCGCAAAGCATTTGAGTCCCGCAAAGGCGATCGACAAATGGGGCTTCAGCCTGCATACCATTCTCGGTACCGGCGGTGCCGGCCAGTCCACTTTCGATGCAATTTGGCACGGTGCGGAGATTTCCCTCTCCCTTGCATTTGTCTGCGCACTTATCAACATGACTGTCGGCGTCACCATCGGCGCGCTTTGGGGTTTCTCCAAAAAAGTCGATGCCGTCATGATGGTTGTCTACAACATTATCGGCAATGTTCCGTACATTTTGCTGATTTCCGTTCTTGTTATGTTGTTCACCGCGAGCTTCTGGTCCATGGTTTTCGCAATGACGATCACAGGCTGGATAGGCATCGCGTACTTCATCAGAACGCAGGTTGTCATCATCCGCGACCGCGAATATAACCTTGCATCGAAGTGCCTCGGTACTTCCACCGTTCGCATTGCAATGAAAAACATCCTTCCGTTTATGACCTCCGTCATCGTTACAATTGCAGCTACCGAGATTCCTTCTTACATCTCTTACGAAGTCTTCCTGTCCTACCTCGGCATGGGTCTTTCCGAGATGTCCCTTGGTAAGCTGATCCAAGCTGCACAGAGCGCGATGGTCACCCCGGGTTGGGAAGTCGAGTTCTGGAGCCCCGTTCTGTTGGCATCCATTATCACGATTATCCTGTATGTTGTCGGTCAGAACCTGGGCGACGCATCCGACCCGAGAACGCACAGATAAGAGGACACCGCTATGGAAGAAAAGAAAGTATTGTTATCCGTTAAGGATCTTGAAGTCGAATTCCGCGTTCGCGGCAGAATTCTGACAGCTATCCGCGGCATCTCTCTGGATATTTACGAAAACGAATCGATCGCAATCGTCGGCGAATCCGCTGCGGGTAAATCCGTATTCACGAAAACCTTCGCAGGTATGCTCGATGATAACGGCTATGTCAGCAACGGTTCCATCGTTTTCAACGATCCCGAACTTGCCGAAACAACAGTTCCCAACACCCCCGAGGTTAAGGCGCGCATTAAGTCCATTCATGCAAAGCTGAATGCAGCATCCCGCTATGAAAACGGTGCCGCAATCTACCGCCGCATCAATGAGCTTAAGCAGGATAGGATCCGCAGGTCCAGCCTCAGCGAGGCAGAGGCTGAACAGCTCGATACCCGCATTGAGGATCTGAGATTCCGCAGAGCCGAGACTTATAACCTCAAGCTCACAATTGACCCGTCCAAGGAGAAAGATCGCCTTAAGGAGCTTTCTCACAGCATCAAAAAAATGGACGAGGAACTGAAGCAGCTTGAAGATGAGCGCAAAAAGACCATTGCCGCACATAAGCAGGCAATGAACAACGACGTTGCGTACAACACCCAATTCAAGACCGAAATGGCTCAGCTTACCGCTCAGTACAGAGAGGCATGTGCTCAGCCCGTTTCCGCAGACAAAATTGCGCGCAACGAGATTATCGCAAAAGAAATTTATCTGTCCGTCGGCAGATACAATGTTGCAAAACGCATCAAGGCGATAAACGACCTTGTAAAGGTTGTTCGCAGCGCAATGAAAAACGGTCTCGACCTTAACGATGACGCAACAAGAACCGATGTATTCGATGATGTCGCTTTCCGCGTCAGGTTTCTTGACGAGAACGAAGAACGCATCCACGGTACCTGCGTTATCAACCTTGCAAAGCTTAAATATGCAAAGGACTGGACCCGTATCCGCGGCAGAAGAATCGCAACCGTTTTCCAGGATCCTATGACATCGCTCAACCCGATCATCACCATCGGCAAGCAGATTTCCTCCATCATTATGAAGCATCAGGACTGCTCCGAGGTTGAAGCACGTGCGCGTGCAATCGAGATGATGCGTAAGGTCGGCATCCCCAATGCTGAAAACCGTTACGACGATTATCCCTTCCAGTACTCCGGCGGTATGCGTCAGCGTATTGTTATCGCAATTGCGCTTTCCTGCCAGCCGAAGATCCTCATCTGCGACGAGCCCACCACTGCGCTTGACGTTACCATTCAGGCACAGATTCTCAAGCTCATCAAAGATTTGCAGAAAGAATTCAATTACACGATCGTTTTCATCACGCATGACCTCGGTGTTGTTGCAAATGTTGCCGACCGCGTTGCAGTTCTTTATGCAGGACAGATTGTTGAAGTCGGCACGACCGAAGAGGTCTTCTATGACCCGCGTCATCCGTACACATGGGCACTGCTCTCCTCATTGCCGCAGCTTGCACAGCGCGACACCGAGCTGTTCTCAATCACCGGTACGCCGCCTTCTCTCTACAATAAGATTGCGGGCGATCCCTTCGCACCGAGAAATCCTTATTGTTTGAAAATCGATGTCGTCAAAGCTCCGCCGATGTTCAAGATCACGGAAACTCACTATGCAAAGACTTGGCTGCTTGATCCCAGAGCGCCCAAGATTGACAAGCCTGCCGCGATCGACAACATCCACGACAAGATGATTAAAGCATTCAATATTTAATGGGAGGGTAGAACTGTGGAACATAAAGAAAAAATTACCGCAAAAGAGGGTAGGGTTGCCCATCTGCCCGAAAAAGCTCCTGTTGATGCAAGCGGCAAGGAAGTTCTCCTTTCGTTGAAAAATGTTGACATCACCTTCGGCAAAGGCGACAATGCCGTGCGTGCAGTCAAAAACGCTTCTTTCGACATTTACAAGGGTGAAACGTTCTCTCTCGTCGGCGAGTCCGGTTCCGGTAAAACCACGATCGGCCGTGCCGTAATTCGTGTCAACCCCTGCGCCGCCGGTGAAATTTATTACAAGGGCGTTCGCATCTCCGGCAAGATTCCCCATTCACTGGACCGCGAAGTTATCCGCAACATCCAGATGGTTTTCCAGGATCCCGCCGCATCTCAGAACGAGCGCGCAACCGTTGACTACATTATCTCCGAAGGCCTCTATAACTTCCACCTCTTTGAAAATGAGGCGGATCGCGTGAGGAAAGTCGAGGATATCATTCAGGAAGTCGGTCTGCTCCCCGAGCATTTGACCCGCTATCCGCATGAGTTCTCCGGCGGACAGCGTCAGAGAATCGGTCTTGCAAGGGCAATGGTCATGGATCCCGAGCTTGTTGTTGCAGACGAACCTATCTCCGCACTGGACGTTTCCATCCGTGCACAGGTTCTGAACCTGCTCAAAAAGTTCCAGCGTGAGCGCGGAACGACCTATCTGTTCATCGCTCATGACCTTTCGATCGTTCGCTTTATCTCCGATCGTATCGGCGTTATCTACAAGGGCGACATCGTTGAAGTTGCAACCGCAGAAGAACTGTTTGACTTCCCGATGCATCCCTACACCCGCTCTCTGATTTCCGCGATCCCGATTCCGGATCCGAATCTTGAGAAGCACAAAGTGCTGTTCAGCTATGATCCTTCACAGCATGATTACAGCGAGGATAAGCCCGAGCTTACCGATATCGGCCATGGCCACTTCGTTTTCGGCAACAAGAAGGAAATCGAAGAGTATAAGCGTCTCCGTGAGGAGGGAACTCCCATCAAGAGCGTTACCATTGCCGGCGTTAATGCTCCTGCGGATGCAAAAACTGCCGAAAAGCAGCTTGAAGAGAAAAAAATCGAGGGTTCAATCCTTGATACACCGCTGCACGATACCGGCAGCTTCTGGCTTGCGTTCCTTTCCTTCTTCCTTGCCATCCCCGGCTTGATTGCGGGTGCGATTTTCAAAAAGCACAACTATATCCGCAATTACAAGAAGTGCAAGAAGGGCGCGATTGCCGGCCTTATCACAACGGCAGCAATTATTGTCCTGTTCGGACTTATGCTGATAATTTCTATCCTGTAATCGGACTTTAAAAAAGGACGGCGGACTGAATTCAGTATGAGGCGAACAGCAAAAGAAAAAAGTCTTCCGAGGCCAAAGCCGGTACAACGCATTGAAGTGTCGGACAAACATACCGCGTTGCGAATTGTGTGTTTCGTGATTTGCATCCTGTTTGCGGTTGTTGCGATGTCATATGCGGTGTACCGGCTTGTTACAAGGCCGAGCGGATGGACAACGATCAAAGCGGCTGTTACCGGTGAGGATAACTGCACCGATGAACTGCTGCTTCAGTATGATATAGGCCTGCGCGACGATATTTCCACAACGACTGAATATAAACAATTGGCGGAAATGTATTCAAATTTGTGCAGCGAGGCCTACCGCATATTTCAATCAGACGAGGAATATTTCGGCGCGGATGATGCACCGGCAGCAAACCTCGCTTATTTGAATAAACACCCGAACGAGGTTGTGACGGTTGATTCCGCGTTGTATTCGGCATTTGAGCTGATTCGAGATAACGGCAGCAGATATCCGTATCTTGCGCCCGTTTATACGGAATACAAAGGGCTCTTCTCCTGCGAAAACGACAGTGAGGCCGAGGAATTTGACCCGATGCTTAATTCGGAAGTACGCGGGTTTGTTGATGAAGCGCTGACGTATGTAAATAATCCCGATGCAATCGACATTGAGCTCCTGGGTGAGAATAAACTTCGACTCAATGTTTCGGACGAATACGCCGACTTTGCATCACAAAACGATATCGGAGAATATCTGGATTTCTTCTGGCTGAAAAATGCATTTATCGTTGATTACATTGCAGAACATTTGGCCGAAAACAGATATATTCACGGAACAATAACGACGTATGACGGTTATACGCGGCATCTCGGCGGAGCGGGCATGGCCCTGTCAATGAATTTTTATGACGAGGCCGACGGACGCGGAATCCCTGCGGCGCAGATGGATTTTAAGACGGCGCGCAATGCTGTTTATTTCAGGAATTATGAAAATTCCGATATGGACACGATGCATTTTTACACATATTCGAACGGTGAAGTCCGCAATCCGTTTGTTGATCCTAAGGACGGACTTTGTAAGGCGTCAAAAAGCGATCTGCTGATGTATTCGGACGAACTCGGTTGTGCGGAAATTGCGCTTGCGGCCTACGGATTGTATTCGTCGGATTCTTTTGACACCGAAGCGGTGCTTTCGACTGCAAAGCGCGGAGTGAATGCCGTTTACTGCGAGGGAAGCGAGGTTTGCTTTACGGAGGCTGAGGCAACTCTTTCGCATTTGTACCAAAATGACGGACTCAGCTATTCGGCGAAACATGTTTCCTGATGGAATTCTAATCGGATTTCAACTGCAATACGAAATATACGGATTATCAAGGCTTGCCGCAAGGCAGGCCTTTTGATTATTGCCTGAAAGGAAACGGAGGAGATGAACGGGAAATGAAAAATGAAAAAAGCGCAGCGAACTGAATTCACTGCGCTGGTGACCGGTAGGGGAGTCGAACCCCTGCTGCCGCCGTGAGAGGGCGGTGTCCTAGGCCACTAGACGAACCGGCCAAACTTGATTGCGTTGCTTATTATACCAAAGCAATCAAGAAAATGCAACCCCGAAGAAGCTTGAAATGAAGATATATTTAACTAACCAAATAAAACACGGATTGAAAATTTCAGGCATGAAGCAGCCGTCGGAAAGTATTTCACGGGAAATAACGTCCGAATCAGCGTTAAGAATATTTCGCGGGAAATAACGTCCGAATCAGCGTTAGGAATATTTCCCGGGAAATCAGTCGCAGCGGGAGAAAGCGGACTTTTATCAGTCGAGCTCAAGATAAATATGCAAGTTCCGACTTAAAGCTCAATATGCTTTTTCACTGTTCAAATGCGGCAATTTATGGTATAATCAGGTTAAGTACCGGTAAAACCTGCTGCTGAGATAAAAACATGCGGATCCGGCCGCCGCTCACTGCTGCAGTTTTTGTTCGGCATGTTTCCGAAAGCGTAGGAATTTGATTCGGCTGCGCTATAACCGCGGGAAATTCCCGCAGGTGGAAAATCATTCTACAAAGGAAGGTATGTTAATGGGAAACATCATTTCCGTGCTGTACATCCTTGCGTTTGCAGGCTGCGGCATACTCACTGCACGTCCGATTTTTGCATCGGATCGCCCGCTGAAGAGGATTCTGTTCGGATTAACTTTCGGACTTGTAATGCTTCTTTGGCTTCCGGTGTTGTTTGCGTTTATTCTCGATTTCACACTTGCTGCGCAGATTCTTGCGCTTGCCGCAGCGGTGTTGATTGCGGGCGTATCAACATTCTTTGCCGTTAAAAAGCAAAAAAACGGCAAAATCAAGTATAAAGCCGCTTCAAAGCGCGACCTTGTTCCGCTGCTGGTCACGATAGTGCCGTTGGTTGCAGTCGGCTGGATACTTCATGCGAATCACACGATAACAAATGCATCGGACGGTTCGCTGCACGTCGGGCAATGCACTTTCGGCGATTTGTGTATGCATTTAAGCTTTATCACAAGCATCAGTGTGCAAAAAACGTTCCCGCCGAATTATTCGCTTCTGCCGGGAACCCCGTTGGGCTATCCTTTCCTGTGCGACAGTGTCAGTTCGACTTTTTATACACTCGGAGCGTCGCTTCGAATTGCGGCAATGCTTCCCGCACTGTACGCTTTTCTTGTTGTTGTGCTGGGTGTGTATTGTTTCTTTGATGAATGGTTCAAAAACACACGCGTCTCTTTGCTTGCGACATATCTTTTCTTTATCGGCGGAGGCTTAGGGTTCGCTTACCTTTTCAACAACAAACAGCTGCTTGCGGGTGAGGGCATAAACCGTTGGCAGGAAATGCTTGAAGGTTTTTACAAAACGCCCACCAATCTGCCTGACGAGGGACTTCGCTGGGTCAATTCAATTGCTGATATGCTTGTTCCGCAGCGTGCAACTTTGTTTGGCTGGGCGCTGCTTTTCCCCGCACTTCAGCTTTTGCACAGGGCGGTCATGCAGCGCGAATACAAATGCATAGTTCCGCTCGGTATCATTGCGGGATGCATGCCGCTTGTTCATACGCACAGTTTTCTTGCGATCGGAATTATTTCCGCGTTCCTTTTCGTTGCCGCTCTCGGAAAAATGCTGATGAGCGGTGTTTCCGAAAAACACGAAAAGCTTGCTGTCCGCAATCTCGGACTGTTCGTTTGCTCGGCAATTGTCGGTGCATTGCGAATGATGAATATTCGTGTTGTTACCGAAGGGTTGGATGACAGGTTCACGATCATTGCGGGCACGCTGACTGTTGTTGTTTCCGTTGTTATGCTGGCTCTTGCTCTGCCCAAAAAGAACGCCAAAGGTGAACGGAAGGGAGCCGATGACGGCCTTGAAACCGAGCTTGCGACGGAGCTTATGCCAATGTCCAAAGTCACCGAACGCAAATACGTATCAGCAGTCGGAATTGCATCGGCGGTTGGTCTTGCGATTTCATCAATGCTGCAGGAAAAAGCATCCGCGCTCGGTTTCGTGCTGCCTGTGTTTATGATTGCAGCAACGATTCTGCTCATTGTTTATAACGGCAAAAAGGCAGGAAGGAAGCCCGCTTCCGATGAGGTGAAGCATGTGCGTTGGTTTGCTCTGTTCGGCGTGATTGCGGTCGTGCTTGCCGCACCGCAGCTTTTCGGATTCACGTTTAAACAGTCCGTGAACAACGACTCGTTCCTGCGTTGGGGATTTAATTGGTGCAATGTCAGTGACAGCTGGCTTTGGTTCTATATCAAGAATCTCGGACTCATTTTCATTCTGATGCCTGTTGCGCTGCTTTCCGAAAAAAAGCAGAACAGACTGTTCTATTACGGAACACTCGTTATATGGCTGCTGTGCGAAGTGCTGATTTTCCAGCCCAACCCGTACGACAACAACAAGCTGCTTTTCGTTTGGTTCGCATTTACCTGCGGCATAGTTGCGAATTATCTCATAACAACATTTGCACGGCCCGTTACAAGACTGGAGCGCGGGAAACGCCGCGTGCTGCGCGGCAAGACCGCCGGTCGCTATCTGCTGCTTGCAATGATGCTTATTGCAATGCTGCTTTCCGGCAGCCTGACTTTGGTGCGCGAATACATCTCGGGCGATCACATTGCATTCGCCGCGGGTGCGGACGGGAAGAGGAGCCTGCAATACATTGAAAGCGGCTACGAGGTTGTGCCGGCGGCGCAGGTTGAGCTTGCGGAATGGATAAACACAAACACCGACGAACCCATTGCGGCGGATGCAACCTTCCTGACCGAAAGCAACCATAATAATGCTGTTGCAATGCTCACGGGACGCAACATTTTCTGCGGCTCGGGCTCGTTCCTTGAATACCACGGCGTTAACTATCGCCCGCGCAAAGAGCTTATAAAGCCCATGTATGAACAGCCCGAAACTTGCCTGCTTCGGTATGCGGCGGAATACGATATTGACTATGTGCTTGTGGGAACACGGGAGCGCGGAAGCTATGCGGTTGATACTGAATGGTTAAATGCGAATCTTCGGGTCGTGTACCGCAATGCGCAGCTGACGGTCTACAAGATTGCGAAATGACAAAGCAAAGGTCACGTGTTGAACTTTTTCGATGCGGGATGAAAGGAAAACAATAAAAAGAAAACCGTGCGGCAGCGAAATGATTCAAGCCGCACGGTTTTTAAGTTCGGATTCTTTTAAATTCAGATTATTATACCTATGCTGCTCCGTTTCGGCATTGATGACGTGAGCAAAAAAGTGCCGAAGGGGCAAAATGGTTTTAAATCAATGCCCGTCAACCATTCTCAGGAAAAAGTAGATGCGTCCGCCGAGGTTGGATTCCCAATGCTGATCGGCGCAGGTGAGGACGGTCAGAAAACGGTCGTTCGGAGTGACATGAACCGAATAATCAAGCTCGGTCCGCGCCTGCTGATAGGTTATCCATTCGGAAATCTGTTCGGAGGTCATGCTCTCCATGGTTTGCGGATAATTGCAGTTATAGTACTGGGAAGATTGCTCGGCAGAAGCGGGCTTTTCTTCATACATTGCAAAAACTTCCCAAGTATGCGTTTCGCCGAAAAGGTTGAGCGTCCATAATCTGTTTTTGAATTCACCGTAAGTCGGTGCGTACTCATTCTGAATCTTGTGCAATTGATGCAGCATTATGCCCGCGCGGCGCAGATTATGGCCGGAAATCACCATGTTTTGCGAGGGATAGCCGTAATAAAGATAAATTGATCCGCGTGAGGATGAGTTGCCGCGTGCATCATGGTAATGATAATAAAAATTCGGACCGAACATCACGGGTGCGTCAATATTCGTGCCTTCAAGTTTTATGTAGCCGACGGTATCGGCATTTGTTCGCTCCGCATTTGCGGTCTGTTCGGAATAGCGGAAACTTTTTGCATATTGATCGATTACGGTGTAATTCGAAAGATGACAGCGAAGCTGTTCGACATCTGCCGCATCAACGGAATTCGGCTTTGCGGCATCGCGCAGTATATTTGCCGCCTGAAGCTGAACGGGATCGAGCTGAACATTGCCGCTGAGGTAAGCGGAGAGAAGATCTGCATCGGCGGCGGTTATGCTCCCGTCCATGTTTATATCGCCGAGGATGACCGCTGTGCCGCGTTCCCCGTTTTCAAGCGTATATTCATCCCCTGTACGAATTAACGGATCCGCATCCGGTGCAAGCCCGAGTACAAAACCGCCGTCCGCAAGATAAGGGCGCAGCCGCCATGAAGCGGTTTCACCTTCGCAAAAGTCGTTGCTTCCGAATGCGTGGACAGTGCCGTCATCCGACAGCACGAGCGCGTGCCCGAAAGCACAGGCAAAATCCACAACGTTTGCATCACCTTCCGTGAAGGCCTCGGATATGCGCTCTCCGTCCGTGTCGGCAAGTTCACAATCCGTATGCAGCCGCCCCGCATAGTCAACGTAGGCAAAACAATTATTGCCCGCAAAGGCATATTTGCAGTCCGCCGCACCAAAAAGCACCGAAGCTGAGGCATTTGCCGCATTGCTTGCGCAAAGATACAGTCCGCCCTCCGTCCGCGCGGCAAGATTACTGCCGCATGCAGCAATTGATGTCAGGCTGTGCCCCGAAAAGACAGAAAGCTCGGGCGTATTGCCGCGGGAATGTATCTTTCCGCTTGCTTCAACCGCAATGAAAAAATCGCTGCCCGCTGCGATAAGGCGGATATTATTCAAATCACCGGTGTTGAGCATTTCGCTGTGGAGCTGAGCTTCGGCATCGGATGCCGCTGCGGATTCGGTTCGCACACCGATGGCAATGACTCTTCCGTCACCGGAAAGTGCATACACAATTTCGCTGCTGCAGCAAACGGCGGTTATGTCGTTAAGCTTTGCCGATTCCTGCCGAAGCGCATCACTTCCGGAACAGAGCAATCGGCCTTCTTTTGTCAGTCCGACGGTAAAGGCAGGCGCGGCGGCAATTGCCTTGACATCGCGCCAATCATAGCAATAAGCCTGTCCGTTATTGTAACCGATATATGACATGAGCCCGATGGAGGACAGCCCGAACGAAAGGCCGTTTCCTGCCGCGACTGCACCGCACGGCGCGGACGGAAGCTCGCTCGGCACGGGAAGAGGTGCGGGTGTTTCGGGCATCGCCGAAGGTGTTTCGGAGCCGGGCGCAGCAGGGGGCCCGGGCGGGACGGGGTTCGACTCTTTTTTTAAAGACAGGCAGACGATAAGCCCGGCGGCAAGAAGAATTGCGCCTGCCGCAATCAATATGCCGCGTCGCCCGAGATTTTTCACAAACCCGCCTGCGGGGACAATGTTTCGGTGATTCGTATCTTTTTTTATTTTTTTCATGTAAGTTCCTCAGTTTTTATTGGATTGCACCCAAACTCAAATTGTTCAAAACCAATCCCAAATCGTGCGGGACGGCATCAAAAATGCGAACTGCGCTTTTTTTCGACTGCTGCGGCATAACGCACGGCATCGAAAGGCGAGTCGGCTGCCGCAAATATCTCATTGCGTAAAGATAAAAAGAGTTCAGAATCATTTGCGGCAAAGGCAATTGCTTCTGCGGTCAGTTTTCCGTTGCCGGTAAAATTCCGCCCGACAAGGCTTCGTGCCTGCGCAGCGTCGCCGGTGATGAGCCGTTTGAGATTAAAAACATCGTTCAAATTGATTTCGTCACCGTTTGCCGCACGAAAACTCTCCGTATCGGCGGGCGGAATTTTCGCGTTGCGCGGGCAGGCATATTGGCAAATTTCACATCCGATAAAAGTTTTCTGCATGGCGCGAACGCTGTCCGGATGCTGCGCGGTTTCCATTTGCAGCCGCATACAGCGTTCGGTCGTCAATCCGTTTTCGGATATTGCACCGGTGGGGCACGCTTTCATGCAGAGGGAGCAATTGCCGCATTCGCTTTGCCGAGTGTTCAACGAGGGAAGGACGGTCAGCAATTCGGAAAGTGTTTCGGGCGGAATTTCCCGAACCGCAAACGTAAGAAGAACGATCCGCGTTCCGAATTCGGGCAGTGCAATCAATGAGTTGCGGCATTTAATGCCGATGCCTTCCGCTTCAAGCTGCATTTTGACGGGAATATCGGTTTTTTCGACGTGAATTCCCGCAGCGGTCAGGGCTTCCGCCAGTTTTTTTGCACTGTGATAAGCGCGGTTGGATGCAATGTAGTATGCAGGTATACGTTCGTCAGCCGTAAACGGCGCATAGGGGTACACAAGCACCGCAATGCTGTTTGCCCATGGATATGCTGTCGGAGCATCGGCGGTAAGATTGAACCGATTGCGGCCGAGGTCAAATTTGCGCGGCGTTGTAAAAAACACCTGTAAGAATCCGTAATCGGCGGCTGTCGTTCGGAAAACAGTCCGCAAATCGCAGGGGGAAACAGCGTGGGGAGTGGGTGCTGACGGCATACGGTGCGCTCCTTTCTGTTCGATTTAATCCGTTTTGCGGTCGGTTCAATATGCGGACGGATTCCTCTTTCGTCCGTAAATTGCAGCAGTCAAACGCGCAGACGGACGGATGAAGAATATATGTCAATTGTACCATACGATACCAATATCGGCAAGAGGGAACGGAAAACGAAGAATGAAACAGAAAGCGAAACCTGTTCAAATTAAACATAATAATATATTTAATGGAAAACGGCAAAAGCGCGGGATAATCTGGTCATTTCACGATAACACAAGTGAAAGAAAAAATAAGGAGATACAACCATGGACACGAAAGAAATCAATGCAGCCGTTAAATGCGCAGTGGAAACAACGCAGCAGCCGCCCTCTTTTTTCATTTACGGTTCATCCGTGTTTGCACTGGAAACCGAGGCAGTTAAAACCGCAGAGACGCTGAAAAGATGCGAAAACATGCTTTTTCGCGGAATCGTTAAGTATTTTTCAATCAAAATGCCCTATTTTTCGGATATGGCAGGTTCGGAAAAATTCCTTGCGCGGCTTGACGAGAGCATGAACACAGCAGCGGACTTTTACAGCGAGTTCAAAGGTGTTGTGATAATTGAACTTTCGGAGGAATGGGCAAAGAAAGGCATCAACGATGCGTTCTCATGCCTGCCGGGCTATATCGGAATGCATAAATGCATTTCGTACATTGTCATTATTGAAGCGGAAAAAGAGTCGGCATCGATTGACGATATGAGGAGAGCTTTGAACGGAAGCACGATTTGGATCGATATACGCATGAAAACGGCGGAAATAGGGCAGTGCATAAATCTTTTCTTCAAAACGGCGAAGGAAGTCGGAATGACCGTTTCGGATGCCGCTTCAAAAGAGCTTAAAAAAACACTTGAAAATGCCGATGTTTCCGTTTTGCCGCTTGATCAGGTTGTTCTTCGAACGGTACAGCAAATAAAGCTGAACAAACAAGTCAAGAACGCCAACCCTGTTATTGAAGCGGGCGATTTGGATATAATGCCTCAAAAAAGGACGTGTGAAAGGCGAGGCCGCATCGGATTTTCTGCAAAGGAATAAGGAGGAACACAATATGCTGAGTGATGGATTGAAGTATCAGGATTCAAGGATGGCGACTTGCGAAGAGATGAAGCAGGATCTTGCGCCGTTCGCATTGCATGATGCGGCTGCAAAGTCCAAGGGCGGGCCGGTGCTGCTGCGCGACGGCGACACGGTTTATACGGATCCGAGTGATTCGCATTCGCTGATAGTCGGGGATACGGGTTCAATGAAGACGCTGCGATTCGTGCTTCCTCTCATTTATTCCTGTGCGGCGGCGGATGAATCAATGGTTATTGTTGACCCGAAGGGCGAGCTTGCGCGGAAATCCGAAAGTTTTCTTTCCGCGAAGGGCTATAAAACAGTTATCATCAACATGAGGGATCCGCAGCGTTCGCCCGACACATGGAACCCGATGGGGCTTATAGAGAGGGAGTACAAAAGCGGGGAAGAGGGGCAGCAAAAGGCCGTTTTGCAGCTTAATGATATGCTGAACGACATTTTCTTTCGAAGAGTAGATACAAATGATCACTATTGGAACTAGTCAGCAGGGCAGCTTGCTCTGGGCATATGCCTGCTGCTTCTTGCATTGGGCGAAAAGTTGAACATGAAGAATCTGCTGAAATGGCGATACGAAAAGCTTCCCGACGGAACGCTTGAAACCTGCTTCCGAAAGCTGCCGGCGGACAGCGAGATCTATCAAAACCTTGCGGGTTATTTGGATATGTCGGCCGAGAACACAAAGTCCTGCATAAGGTCAACCTTCGATCAGCTTGTGCGCGTGTTCAAGTCCGCACCTGCACTGACTGAGATGCTGAATGATACGTCATTTGATATTGAACGGATCGGGGAGGCAAAAGCGGCGGTTTTTGTCGTCATCCCGGATGAAAAAACAACCTTTCATTTTCTGGCGACGCTCTTTATCAGCCAGTGTTACACAACCTTGCTTGAAACAGCGGAAAGGCACGGCGGGTCGCTGCCGCGAAGGACGAATATCATCCTTGAGGAGTTTTGCAACCTGCCCGCACTCGGCGATATCGTTCCGATGATCACGGCGGCAAGGAGCCGCAATATTCGGCTGCATATGGTCATTCAGTCGTACGGACAGCTTGTTGAAAAGTACGGCGAAAACGTGAGCCGCGCCATTCTCGACAACTGCGGAAACATGGTCTATCTGCACACGCGTGAAATGGATTTTTTGACGTATATCAGCAGACTTGCGGGGAACAACGAGTACGGAAGGCCGCTGATTTCAACATCGCGTCTGCAAAGGCTGCAAAAAAACGAAACCATTATCTTCCACGGCAGATGCTGCCCGTATCTTGCAGAGGATGTTCCGCTGATTTTTGATTATCCGATAAAATTGGGGACGGAGCTGCGCTCTGCGCCGCAAAAACCGAAGAAAGAAAAAAAGCGCAGGCGAATCGGGGATGTATTGAAGCCGCCCGAACTGAGCGGAGACACCGATGCATGGGACTGGTCGTAAAAGCGGTGCAGCGGGTATTGAAAATATATTAGCCGTTGCTGCGGGGAAAAAGCAATTTTTCCCGATAAATAAAGTGTAAGGGAAAAACGAATGCAAAAGCGTTTGATGCGCGGCGGCTGACGCCAAAGCGTACAGCGCATGAGCGTTTGAAACACTCCCGGACCGAGGGACATGCTTTCTTCCCGCGGGCGATGAAAATATATCATTGAAAACCGTGGGGAAAAAACAAAAAAGCCCGATAAAGTAAATGAAGAGTGAGCAGAACTGAAAACTCACTAAAAACACAGAAACCGAAAGGAGAAAACTAAAATGGCAAGAACAGGACAAGCTTATTCAACAGCAATTGCGGACAGCATCAACGCCTTCCTTAAGGAGGACAAATGGCGTTTCGACTTTGACAGCGAGCGCGGCAGGTTCATTTTCAACCTCAGCCTGAGCTGCAAGCTCAAATCGGTTCGGTACATTGTTGATGTGCGCGAGAAAGACTATCTTATCTACGTTTTTTCACCTCTGGGCCCGGATAAAGGCGATGCCGCAACGATGAAACGCACGGCGGAGTTCCTGACACGAGCGAACTACGGACTTGTTTTCGGCAACTTCGAAATGGACATGCACGACGGCGAAATTCGCTACAAAACCTTCGTTCCGTGCGGCGGAGAAGCCCCTTGCGCCGATGTTATTCGCCGCAGCATATATGTGCCGGCAATGATGCTTGACAGGTACGGCGACGGCTTGCTGAAGGTGCTGTATTCGGACATTGACCCCGAAAAAGCTTGCAGCATGTGTGAAAATGACATTAGAGACGGCGCGGACGACGACACCGAAGAATCGGGCAGCACGAACGACAGTACGGCAGACATCCTGTCGAGGCTTTCGGCACATTTTTCAAGCGATACAAGCGATACAGAGGATGAATAATCCGTTTCGAACAGAACCTTTATCAGCGTCGCCTTAAAATAATGCCTGCAACGATACCGAGCAGCGCAATGCCGGCGCAGATAAGCACAAGCGTCCCGAAACTTGTCGTTTTGGCGGAGCTTGCTCCTTCCGCAAATGCCGTTGCACAGCACAGCGCGGAAATGACGGCCGCAAAGCAGCCGATGAATGAAAAGAAATTGCGTTTATTCATGTTTGTTTCTCTCCTTGTGTTCCCAACCCGCATGTTCAACTTCATTCATCGTCTGCGAGCGGCAATTAACAGATTCAGCTTTGCTGAAAGCAGAACCCGAGCTTAAACAGCTTCATATGCATTATAACACTTAACCGACACATAATCCACAGCAAGTTTAATAAACATTTCAAACAGCATACCGATTCAAAGTTCATATCAGCCGATGCCCCCTTGCCGAATGCGCAGGGGGGTATTTTTATGTAATCGTCCGGCAGGAAATAGGTGTTGACAGGAAATGCGCCCGCGTATTATATATTTATTTGATTTGTTGAACAGCGGTTGACTTTTTAATAAAATTTTTATATTATTGACCTGCACATGCAGCGCGCGGGTTCGATACGCGCTGATGAATGTGTGGGGGAATTTCATAAAACAGACTGCATCTTTTTGCGGTCGGTATGTGCCGACTGCAAATCAGGTGTTTTTTGTGTATCGAATTATGAAATATGAAAGGGACTTGCGGGACTCCGTAAGTCAACGGTTCTTAATGTCATGAACGAATTTGTCCTCACTTGCTGTTCAACTGCAGACCTTCCCAAGGAACGATTCGAACAGCTCAAAGTTTCCTATGTTTGCTTCAACTACACGATTGACGGAGTTACGTATCCGGATGATCTCGGGCAGAGCATCCCGTTCGATGAGTTTTACCGCCGCATGGCGGAAGGCGCAATGACGTCCACTTCGCAGGTGAACATGGATCAGTATTTGCAATTTTTTGAACCCTTCCTTGCAGAAGGAAAGGATGTTCTGCATGTTACTCTGTCCTCCGGAATTTCGGGTTCGTTTAATTCCGCATGCGCGGCAGCACAGGTTTTGCGCGAAAAATATCCCGAAAGAAAGCTTTATATCGTCGATTCTCTCGGTGCGTCATCGGGGTACGGACTTATAATCGATAAGATGGCGGAGCTTCGCGATTCCGGCATGAATATAGACGCGCTTCATGACTGGGTGGAGGAACACAAGCTTAACATGCATCATTGGTTCTTCTCAACCGACTTGACATATTATGTGCGCGGGGGAAGAATTTCGAAATCTGCCGGATTTATCGGCTCGATTCTGCATATTTGCCCGCTGTTGAACTGCGATGATTTGGGCAGGCTTACTCCGCGCGCCAAGATACGCACGAAAAAGCGCGCAATTAACGAAATCGTTCAAAAAATGGTCGAGAATGCGGAGAACGGACTTGATTATTCCGAAAAATGCTTCATTTGCAATTCAGCTTGCTATGACGATGCACGTGCGGTTGCGGACCTTGTTGAAGCGACTTTCCCGAAGCTTAGCGGCAAGGTGCTGATAACTTCAATCGGAACAACCATCGGAAGCCACACGGGGCCCGGAACCGTTGCGCTTTTCTTCTGGGGAAAGAAGCGCGTTGACTGAATTTGATAACGGCTTTAAAAACAAAACGCATTGCCGCAAACAGGGGCAATGCGTTTTATCTTTTTCATCAATAATTTTATGCAGCAAAAAATGCGTTATGCGCAAAGGCTTCGACTTTTATGACAGGAGCAGCTCCTTCACGCGAACTGCGGCTGCCACGTTGAATTCGCATCTTGTATCCACCTGGTAATCAACGCATGCGCTTCGGATTATTTCGGGCGCTGCGTCAACGTTTTCGGCAGCAAGCAAAGCCGTTACAATACGAACGAATTCGTTAAGCTGCAAAACGGGCAGATCAACGACTACTTCAAAAAGACTCGGGAGCAGGGGTGATTTTGAACAGGCCGCAAGCAAAACATTCATCGGCAGCAAAGGTTCTGTCACCGTTTCGCATGTATCCTCCCGCAGCTCATCGCAGAGGAGCATGAATTTGAGCGGCTGACAACGCAATTTTGCAAGCAAATCAATGCAATTCAGGTTGCCGTTGAGTGTGTAAACAAGGCGGAGCTGGGGCAATTCGTCCGTCAGCTCAAGCATCATGGTCGTTTTGCCCATTCCCTGCTGCCCGCAAAGAAGCATCGGATGTGCGCTTTCGTCCCGCATAAATGCAATCGCATTGTTCAACAGTATACGGTATTCCGCGTCCATCAGCGGAACAAAATCACCCGCCCGCAGCTCGTGAAGCGGTTTCAGCGCACCGTCAAAGATGAAATTTCGGTATTTGAGGAAGATTCCGCTTCCGTACGAAGAGTGAAAATTCCAAAGGTCGTTCACAAGCTCGGACCAATCATCAGACTCGAGAAAACGCCGATACATGCCTTCAAGAGCAACGTCCGCATAATAACTGTCGCGAATGCCGAACTCACCGTATTGCCACACGGGCGGCGGGAATTCGGTTTTTGCAGGCGGCTGTTTGGGTTTGAATTCACGGGGCATGGGTGCAACGGGGGCGCCGCCCCACGCAGCGGAGGCAATCACGGAGGCGGCATCCTTTGAATTCTTTTTTTGCTTTTGTTCCGTGCAATTGCAAATTATGGAGTGCAAAACGTTTTCATCTGCCTCCGAAAGAGTTTTCAGCGCGGAAAGCTCAAGCTGCATTGCGTGAATGACGGCATCGTCCGCCTTTCCGGAAGCAGCGGCACATGAAAACACGTTGTCGGTCAGCAACACCGTATCAAGAATGTAATCGTGCCAGATATTGCCGCTTACTCTGCGTGCGCCGCAGCAAACAAGCTCCGAAGTCAAAGCGGAAAGTGCGTCCGCAGCGTTTTGCACGTTGCCGATATCGGCAAAGCGAAGAAGCTCGGAAAGTTTTCCGAGGGGACGAGTGAGCAGTTCGTTTCGGAAAATTGCAAGCCGGGCAATTGCAGCGGACAGCGTGCGAATGTTTTCCTCAGTTTGTGTGCAATCCATTTTTGCTGCCTTTCTGTAAAAAATGAAGCGTTTGCGCCGCAGACTTACCAAGCGATAAGGTGCAGAATATTTTGATCAAGCACGATGAAAGCTCCGAGAATCGCCGTGTAAATCGCAAAACCCCAGAGTGAGTGCTTTGTGATGAGTTTTATCATGAAACGCACCGCAAAATAGCCCGAAACGGCGGCAGCGGCAACGCCGAGCACGACCGAAAGCCAGTTTATGTTTGCTGCGCCTGCGCTGACCGCACCGGGAATTTCAAGCACCGCACCGCCGAGAATTGCCGGAATCGAAAGCAGAAAACTGAATTCCGCAGCGTCTTCTTTTTTCATGCTGCAAAGCGTTGCGCCCGTTATGGTTGAACCCGATCTTGAAATGCCGGGCAGGATGGCAACGCCTTGAACAAAACCGATAAACACCGCATGATACCACTTCATTGAAGGAACGGTAAGTTTGCATTCGACTTTCTGACGTATAAAATCGCAGAGCACAAGCAGCGCCGCCGTGAAAAGGAAACAGAAGCCGAGCAGACTGCCTTCGTTCGCCGCATCGATGACATCTTTGAATACGAGTGCCATAACCGCGGTTACGAGTGTCGCAACGATCATCCAGATCCAATACTTTGCCTGCTTTACCGGGTGGAGCAGCATTTCAATGATGCGTTTGCGGTAAACAACAAGCACCGCTGCCAAAGTGCCGAGATGCAGCATGACGGTGAAGAAAAGTCCGCCGTCCGATATGCCGAAGATTTTTTGAAGCAGCAGGAGATGACCGCTGCTTGAAATCGGAAGAAATTCGCAAAGTCCCTGAACAAGGCCCAGGATAATTGCAATAAAAGCGTTCATTTTTTGTTCGCCCCCGAACAGCGGAGGCTCTCCCTTCAACTTTGTTTGCAGACCCACAAAACCTGTCGAATTGCCGAATCGGAAAAAACGGCTTAATCAACACAGGCTGCAATGAAATTATATTTATTTTTTTCGAAACGATTCGATTTACGGCGAAAAAAGGTTGAATCTTCATCCTTTTTCGCGAAAATAAGCTTAAACCGGCGTTTTCTTCGGAAGGCTGTCAATCTGACAGGAACTCCCGATTTTTATGTTTGACGGTTGAAAACCGTGAAATCAATAATAGCGGGGTCCGGAATTCCATCCGTTGTCAAACGCAAGAATAAGACCGGCGTACACGAAAATCATAAGAAGGGTCAGAACTGCACCGATTACAATTCCCGCAATTGCAAGGCCGCGTCCTTTTTCCGAACGTTTATTGCATTGACAAAGTCCGACAATGGACAGAATAAGTCCCACGATGCCGGGCAGGCCGAAAAGAAGGATGTTAGAAATAATTGCAGCGCAGGAAAGCGAGAAGCCTGCAATGCTGAGTCCGTTATAATTTGCGGAAGGCGCGCACGGCGTGCAGTCCTGCTGCGGCGGGGTGTAGTTGAATTGATTATACCACGACTGCTGCGAATTCTGCTGCGAGTCCTGCTGTGAGTCCTGCTGAAAATCCTGCTGCGAATTCTGCTGCGAGTCCTGCTGTGAATTCTGCTGCGAGTCCTGCTGTGAATCCTGCTGAGCAGAACTTTGATCATTGCCTTGGGTGAAGCTGTTCAACTGAGCACCGCAGTTGGGGCAGAACGATGCGTCTGCATCGAGGATGTGGTTTCCGCAATTTGGGCAAAACATTTTTTGTTCCTCCGTGTTTGAATTGAATTCGAGTCACATGCAATGTGATTTAAATTCAATAATATTATACAGCACACACAGGGGATTTTCAAGGGGGCGGGGCATATGTGCAAATGAAAGGGGCTTTTAAACGAACCCCGTTTCGACGCAGCCTCTTGACAACCGTATATTACGGATTTAGAATATCCCTGCGGGGTAACCGCAGTTTCCGAAATCGCAATTTTTCGGACAAAAGGAACATCGGCTTCCGCAGATAAAAACACAAGGAGGAACTTCAATGGACAGAACATATTACGTCGGAAATCGGAGAAGATTTTATGATATGATGGAAACAGAAAGTCTTGCCGCCATATTTGCGGGCGAAGAACTTTGGAAGACGGGCGATGAATACTATCCGTTTTTTGCGGACAGAAATTTTGTGTATCTTACCGGTTTAAAATGCAAGTCTGCCGTGCTGCTTGCCGCAAAAGCGGCGAACGGACAAGTTTCGGAACGGCTTTATCTGCTGCCGCCGGATGCACAGGCGGAGCGTTGGACGGGAGTTCGCGCGAAACCGCATGAAGCGGCGGAAAAATCAGGCATTGAGGATATTCGTTTTTTGAATCGGTTCGAAGATGATTTTTCGCGCCTCGCGGCAAGCGGGGAATATGCAAAGCTGTACCTTGACCTTTATCGGTTTGACGGAAACCAGCCGGATCGTCCGTCGCATAGACTGCTTCACGCCGTTCAGCGAGATTTTGCGTATCTGCAAATAAAAAATGCGGCTGAATTGACGGGCTTGCTGCGCTTGATTAAACAGCCCTGCGAAATTGAAGCACTGCGCCGTGCAGAGGAGAAAACCCGTGCAGGCATACTTGCAATGATGCGAAATTCTTATCCGGGCAAGTTCGAATATCAATACAAGGCGGATTTCGATCATGCACTCGGGCAGTTCGGGCCGGAGGGTGCGGGGTTTCCATCGATTATTTCGGCGGGGAAAAATAATTTCTGCATTCATTATTACAGCTATACCGGCCGGGCGCAGGACGGCGATTTGATTTTGAACGATGTCGGCGCGCAGCACGACAACATGATCACCGATGTTTCGCGTGCGTGGCCCTGCGGCGGAAAGTTTACGGACAGACAGAAATTGCTTTACAATTGCGTCTATGCAACATCGGAATATACATTTTCAAAGATCAAGCCGGGCATTCCGATGAAGGAAGTTGATGCGATGATACGCCGGTTCAACGCCGAACGGCTTGTTGAAGCAGGTGTGCTCGCCTCCGTTGACGAAATCGGAAAACTCATGTGGCATGCGGGCGCACATCATATCGGCTACGATGTTCATGATATGGTAAAAATGCCCGAAATGGTTCAGCCGAATATGGTATTCTGCGTTGATATCGGTGTTTATCACGAGGAATGGGGTATCGGTTTCCGCCTTGAGGACAACTGCCTTGTTACAGAAAACGGCTGCGAAAACCTTTCCGCTGCAATTCCGCGCACGATGGAAGAAATTGAAGCTGTTATGCGCGGGGAATAAGGCAAAGCATGAACGGGCATCGGACAGCAAAAAAGCAACCGGAACAAACTCTGCGAAACTTTAAAAACTGACTTTATGGAACAGGTAATTCTGTGGATATTGGGCGTAGGAGCCGTCATCGGCGGAGTCGACAGATTGGCAGGCAACAGATTCGGACTCGGCGAGAAGTTTGAGGAGGGTTTCCGCCTGTTGGGGCAAACAGCCCTTTCAATGGCGGGGATTCTCTGCCTTGCGCCGCTGCTCTCCGACGGATTGGAGACGGCTCTTGCACCGGTATTTCGTGCAGTCGGGCTTGACCCTGCAATGCTCGGCAGTGTTATTGCAATCGATATGGGCGGGTACCAAACCGCCGCTGCGCTTGCGCAAAACGCAGCTGTCGGAAGATATGCGGGGATACTTTCTGCCGCAACGCTGGGCTGCACGGTGTGTTTTGTGATCCCGCTCGGGGCAGGAATGCTGAAAGAGGAGGACAAAACCGCCTTTTTTAAGGGGATCTCGATAGGCCTCGGGGTTATGCCGATTGCTCTCGCCGCAGGCGGTGTTGCAGGCGGAATGGGAATCTTTACGCTGCTTGTGCAAACACTGCCGATAATACTTTGCTCCGTTTTGCTGATGCTGGGATTGCAGCTGTTTCCACGCGGAACGGTTAAAGCGTTTACCCTGTTTTCGAAACTGCTGCAAGCCGCCTCAACAGTGGGGCTGACTCTCGGCGCGTTTCAATACATCACCGGGTTCCGACTTATCGCGAAACTTACCCCGCTTGAGGAGGCGATGAAAACCGTTTCCGCAATCGGAATCGTGATGCTCGGTAGCCTTCCGACCGCCGAATTACTGCGCCGCGCATTGTCAAAGCCGTTCAACCGTATCGGGAAAAAGCTCGGAATGCGGGATTGCAGCCTTGCTGCCCTGCTGATCGGGTGCGTAAGCGCTGTTCCTGCTCTTGCCGTGCTCAAGGATATGGATGACAGAGGGCAAACGGTGAATGCCGCATTCCTTGTTTGCGCCGCCTCCGCGCTTGCGGCGCATCTCGGGTTTACGCTCAGCGTTGAACCGAACATGGCGGTTCCGCTTTTGCTGACAAAATTTTTGGGAGGATTTTGCGGTATCGCGGCGGCATTGCTGCTGACGGGAAAAGCAGAGCGGCGGAGAAAAGGTCAACGTTCCCGAATCGGCAATTGATCTGTTGTCGAAGGCAAAACACACATTAAGTAGCGTTTGAATTTTTCGCTTGAAGAATGGCTTTTGCTTTTTCATACTTTGCCCGCCGCGCGGCAAGCTGCTCCGCATCGATTTCGGAACAGCCCGCATAACGTGTTTCGTCCGAATTATGCGCAATGTCCGCAAGTTTGACGCGGACTGCTGTCGGATTGCTGCGGATTGCCCGGATGTAATCGAAATAGTCAATGCCGTCTTTATGCGTCAGCAGTTTTAACACATCGATAACAGCCGACGGAAATTCGGATTCAAGTTCAGAGAGTGTTATGTCCGTGTCCTCTGCAACGTCGTGAAGAAGTGCTGCGCAGACCGAAATTTCATCGGGCATTTGTTCCGCAAGATGAATGGGGTGAAAAATATAAGGCACGCCGCATTTGTCAACCTGCCCGGCATGGGCAGCGTATGCAGTACGCATTGCCTTATTGGTGAGGAGGGTGTAAATCATGGTTCAAACGATCCTTTCGGATTTCAGTGTAAATCAGCATATTCAAGCTGAACATGAGTGCAAAAACACAAAAAACTCTCGAAACCTTCGAGAGTTTGGAGCGGGAAACGGGGCTCGAACCCGCCACCTCCGCCTTGGCAAGGCGGCGCTCTACCAAATGAGCTATTCCCGCATATGCGATTGAAATTCAGAAAAATGGAGCGGGTAATGGGACTCGAACCCACTATCTCAGCTTGGAAGGCTAATGTGTTACCATTACACTATACCCGCATCCTTTGCCGCAACTCCGAAAGGTTGGAGCGGGAAACGGGGCTCGAACCCGCCACCTCCGCCTTGGCAAGGCGGCGCTC
>ERZ1673738.2090-NODE-2090-length-27170-cov-12.728969_pt1 | contig 27170 bp, 21 predicted proteins | sample MGYA00580198_ERZ1673738 | MGnify/ENA primary metagenome ERZ1673738 (study PRJEB41218, sample SAMN15661784) | gut metagenome | host: Homo sapiens | place: Canada: London | collected 2015-08-20/2019-03-30 | study: EMG produced TPA metagenomics assembly of...
TGATACTCCCCTATAAAAATGGCTATTTATCAACTGTTTGTTGTGACATAGCCTTCCGAAAAATTTGAAAAATACCTTAAACCGCCGTAATTTCGCCTGATTTTTTTATGTTTTTGCAATATTTTGCGCCGAAATTTTTTTTAATCTTGAATTTTAACAAGTCGTATGTTATAATAAATTAGCAAAAGAATTTTTTTTGTTTTGACAAAATAATTGCGAGGTAATATGTACAAGTATTCTTACAAGGCACTTTCGCCGGAAGGAAAACGCGTAAGCGGCACGATCACCGCCACGAGCGAAGACGACTTCAATCAGGTCATTTCGTCGCGCGGTCTGAAATGCTATTACGTCCATGCCACGGGAAAGGGCGACGCAAGCAAACTTTCAAAACTCGACACCGCGCTGGTGTTGCAGTTTTGCCGACAGCTCGCGTCGATGCTGAACGCCGGCTTGCCTCTTATTAAGTCGCTGGAAATGCTTTACGAACGCACCGAGAAACCGAAGCTCAAAAACGTGCTTGCCGCATTGTTTGAAGAGGTTCAGAAAGGTAACTCTCTTGCGGAGTCGATGGGTGCGCTTCCGGGCGTATTCCCCAACCTTCTCGTGAGCATGGTCAAGGCGGGCGAAATGAGCGGTAAACTGGAAGAGACTCTTATCCGAATGGCGGACTATTACGAAAAGGAAAAAAAGAGAAAAGGGCAAATCAAATCGGCAACGTCATATCCGAAAATCGTTCTGGCGATTTGTCTTGTCGTCGTTGTGGTTTTGCTTATCTGGATTATGCCGAAGATGATTTCGATGGTGTCCGAAGATAAGTTGCCACTGGTCACGAAAATCCTGCTGAAAATCAAGGACTTCATCATGAAGGACTACATACTGATTATCGGCATCGTCGCCTCGCTTATTATTTTCATCCCGATCGTTAAGCGAATCGAGGCGGTTGACCTTTTCGTTTCCAAAATGAAAGTCAAAATGCCGGGCATCGGAAAATTGCAAAAAATGATTTATACGTCGCGTTTTGCAAGCTCGCTTTGCACGCTGACGAGTTCGGGCGTACATCTTCTCGACGCGCTGACGATGGTGTCGGAGATGATGGACAACACTTACGTATCAAGGCAGATCGACGACGCTGTCGAAGCAATCCGTCGCGGCGAGTCGATATCCGCCGCGTTGCAGACGGTCGACGCGTTCGACCCGCTGCTTACGACAATGATATTCGTCGGTGAAGAATCCGGTTCTCTGGACGAGGTTCTCGGGCAGACTGCCGCGTATTTCGAAGACGAAGCGGACACTGCAATCAAGAGTCTTACCGCAATGATAAACCCCGCCCTTATGGTTGTAATGGCGCTTGTCATCGGCGTAATACTTATCGCAATACTTATGCCTATGTTCTCGATGTACGACTCGATAGGCACGGATACCGAATAAAGGGCAGATTTGGAGCAAAATTATGATTTACTACTACTTGAACAACGACAAACTCAAAGCGATGTTTGCGACGGCGGGCGGAAAGAGAATCACCGTGAAAGAATTTTACGATATGGATTTCCCCAGTGAATTTCTGAACGACCCGAGCGCAACCAATATCGACCTTCAACTTACCGAAGCGATGCTCGATATGATCCGCAAAAACGATATCAAGTCGAAAGCGGCGAAATTCGTCCTTGAAAACAACAAGATACCGTTCCGCGAGATGATTTTGCCTTACGCAAAGCCGTCGATTCTGTATCCGATAATTTCGGCGGAACTTTTCACGGATAAAAAACTTGCGGAAAGTCACACCGTCGACTTTGTCGAGATTGACAGAAATATCGAAGATCCCGACGAAGAGATGCAGGAAGCCGCGCTGAACTCCCCCGAAGAGGGCGAGGAAGAACAGGAAGAGAAGAGCGAAAAGAAAAAGAAAGCGAAAAAGGCGCGTCTTATGATCACGTACATAGACAACCTTGTCATCGAAAACCTGAAAAAGTGCTGCCGCGAAGTCGGCATGAAACTTACGGCAATCGATATTTCGCAAAGCGCGCTGTCGAAACTCGTCGATTTTATGAAAGAAGACCTGCCGCAATATTTTGTGCTTGTCGACTATCGCATGACGACGATCACGTCGTATCTTTTCGCGGATTACAAGCACGTCTTCTCGCTGTCGAAACCCATTTATTCGATGCCCAACGAAAACTATGCGAACGAAATGGCGTTTTTCATCAACGACTTTTCCGGCATCGTGAGCGAGGCGATTCAGTTCTTCCGCTCGAAATATACCGATTACAAATTCGACGACGTGTTCATCACGGGCGACCTTGACAGGTTCCAGTCGGTCGAAAGCGACCTTTACGGTTTCATGGGGCTTAACGTCAAGATGCTTCCCGTACCCGAAAGCGTATCGGGCGTCGAGCAGCTTGATTTCAACGCGCTTTCACCGCTTATCGGCACAATGCTCAAATAACGAGGTGGATTATGGCAAAGAGAAAGAGAAACATAGATTTTATCGCCGCGCAAAAGGCGATTGGAAAATCGGGGCAAAGCACCTCGTTTGAGTTTATTCTTGTCGTTACGGTCGTCGTGGTGGCATGCGCGATGGTCGGGTGGTATCTTGTGGCGCGTTCGCAGTACAACACTGCCGTGTCCGACCTTGAATCTGCCAAGACGGAACTCACCAACCAGAAAAACACGCTTGCCAAGAACGAAGACAAGTTCAAAAACTTCACGGTGGTGCTTGACAAAAACGGCAACCCCGTGACGAAAGGCACCGACAAATACGGCAACACGATTTACCAATACGAGTCGTTGACGGAAGTCGCGACGCGCGTTGCAAACGCACTTGCGGGCGCGCAGGCAACGTCGAAAGAAGCCGACGCCGCGATAAACCTTACCGGCACGATTTTCGACATAATCTTCACAAGCGCGAACAAGACGGAGTGCAAGGTGACGCAGTTCACTTTCACCAACGGAAGGATCACGTTAAAACTTACGGGCAAGGGTTCCCAGTCGATGCGAAACTACGTTTCGGCGATTAAGGAAAACGGCAGCGGCTATATTCAGAGCGTTGAGCCGTCGATGGACACCGCTACCGATTTTTCGGTAAGTTTCGATGTCGTGAACGATAAACTTTTCGGCGGCAGCGACAAATAAGGAGGACGGGAAAATGACGATTAACAGAAAAGAAAAAATATTGATTTTCGTGCTTATCCTGTTCCTGCTTGTAGGCGGCACGTACACTCTTGGCATCATGCCGAAAAACAACGACAAAAAAACCGCTCAGGAAGAGTTGCAGACGGTCGAAGGCGACATCGCGAAGGTCAAAAAGCAAATCGACGCGGTGAGCCCGGCAAGGTACAACAAGCTCGTTGAAGAAATCAGACAAAACGAGGCGGCGTTGAAACAACTTACCAGTCCGAGCAACAACCTTAATGAAGAACTTATACCCAGCAATATGCCCGGACATCAGGACTCTGTGGCGATTGCGGAAACGCTGTACAAGTTCTTTGGCGACCTTGGTTTCAACGTTGAGATAAGCCTTGGCAGGCCCGTCACGACGTCCACCAAAAAGGTTTACACCATATCGAGCGCATACAAGACGGACATGCAGACGCTTTACAAGGTGACCGACGCGATCGCGCGCGTGAAGTCGTACAATCTGACGTATCTTTCGATGACGCCGGACGGAAACGATGTTTCGGGCACGTTCTCGATGACGATCACGTACATACTGAACGAATAGGCGCACACGTCGCACACTTCGCTTTTGAAATCACATTATCGCAAGCGATAATGCTCACTCTTTTGCTTGTGTGCTCCTTTTCCCCACGGGTACTCAGTATCCCGCGGGGCCCCAAAAAATCCATCGCAATGACATAAAGTGCGTTGCACGGAATACAATACGCTCCTCGCAATGACATATGGAGCGGAAGCGGCACCTTAAAATAAAGGATATTATATTATATAAATATAACAAAAAGTTACAAAAACGCGCGAAAGCGCAGTCACAAAGATAAGACGGGAAAAATAAAAAAGTACGATTGACGGAAGGAGGTCAATTATGCTGACGTTATTAAAAAATATAGAAAGGTTTAACAAGCGGTACAATAAAAAACGCGGTAGCGCGATGCTTATGGTACTTATGACTATGGCGATTATTATCGTCGTAGGCACTTCTATGCTCTTTGTGACGCTTTCCTCCTTCTCGAACAGCATTGCGGACACCCAGCAGGAACGCGCGTACAACGCCGCGCTCGTAATGACCGAAACGCTGAAAAGCTCCTCATATCTCGGCAAACTTATCGAAAGCAATTCCTTTGAGCTTGAACAAGATAATCCCGTCAAACTCCAATTCGACAACGGTGATCTTGACGATGAACTTGACGATTTCACGATAATCAACGGCGTGAAAGTTTACGTCACGTTTACCAACGCGTCAAAGGAAAAGACGTCGCTTGACAGCGTACTTGTCGACGTAAGGGGCGTAAAAGGCTCGCAGGAAAGAACGGTGAGCTTCACTTATAACAAAGAAACGACAGTCAAAAACGTTACGCTCAAAGACACGTTCGGCAACGCCTTGGTAACCAACAACAGCCTGGGCGGAGAACAAAAACGCGACGACCTTGTTTTCAAGAGAATCGAGGGCGATATTTCAATAAACTGTTGGGATGAAGAAGTCGTGGACGGGCAAACCGTGAAGAAGATGACCACCCGATACTTCAACCCGATCATTCTTGAAGGTCTTACGGGCAGTATCTTTGCCAACGGCGACCTTATTATCGGCGCTGCCGACAACGTTATAAAAGTTCAGGGCAATATCTATTGCGACGGCAACCTTACAATACGCGGGCTTGACCTTGGCGTAAATCTTCCCGCGCTTTACAAAAAAACGTACAACAAAAAATATATCAAATACAGCACGATCGGCAACAAGACTTTTGCAGGTTTCGATATCCTTGGCACCGGCACATACATAGAGCGCGAACTCTCGGGCAAAGTGAACGAGGCGATGTATCTGAAATACAAAACGAAAAACGGCGACGACGACTTTTTGCCGTTGCAGGTTTATGACGAAGTCTCGCACTACACCCTTATGGATCTTGCGGACGAAAACGCCGAAACGTACACTTTCTGGACAAGAAACTGGGAGAACGGCGGCGCGGTTGAAGAAGTCACAATAACGCTCAGGGTAAGAGTTAACGGCGAATTGCAGGCGGTTGACGCGACATACAATAACAAAAGCGGCATCAATAACGCGCAATATATCGGCGCGACGATGTATTCCACGCCCGAATGCAACCCCGAAGACATGATAATGCAGTATCCGAAGGGCGGCAACGTTTATTGCAGCGGCGACATTATCTTTGACAGGGTAAACTATGGGTATAACTGGGTTTATGCGCCGGCAGCATTAGGCAACAGCACCGAATACCAATATCACGACCTTGCAATTTATGACGGCAAAGGGACAATAGACGCTTCAAAAGAAGAAGATTGTACAAAAGTTGAAAACGCCACCGTGTCTTACAACAAAACCAAGATGAGAGGCGACATATTCTGCATGGGCCGTATGATTATCGCGCCCGAAAATCTTGCGTTCACGTCCAAAAGCACCGGTTATAAAGACGAAGCCTTGGTATTCACGAGAATGAACGGTTCAAACTTCAATCGTTATCTTGATAAAGATACCATAAATAATCAGATTTACAGCAATGGCAACGATTTCTTTACGCGCCTGAAAGAGGTGTTTGGTTTCAACGGCAACAAATGGAACTATAACTTAAACAAAACCTACAACTATGACTATACCGGCGGGTATAGGTTATATAGCAATAACGGAAATATTGAAAACAGAGAATATTACAAAACCGCAGAAAATTTCAAGAATGAAAACTTGAAACCTTTCATTGAGCAATTAAAAGGAAAGAGCGGTCAAACCTATACCGACTTAAAAAACCTTTTCGAAGACATAATTAACAATGAAAAGGCCAATAATAGCTGGAAATTATACAATTCCGACTATATCTTAAAAGGGGACGGCTACTTGCCCGGTATGGGAACGGGAGACGGCGAGCATTACGTGCTTCATCCCGTAGAATTCAGCGAAACTTCCAACATTTATATCTATAACTGGAATTACGCGTCGCTTATTGAAAATACGGAAAATAAAGAAGGCTCGGAAGAAAAAGTAAAGATACAGCGCCAACTTAACAGCACTTCACTGGTGCAGGAGTCGCGCGTGGACAATACACTCGATAATACCTCGGTCAGCACGGTAAACGACGTAACTTACAAAGCCGCGCTCACGGTAAAATATCAGACTCTCAAAGTAAACGAGATTTACGTAGGCAGCGGTAATATCGAGGCTGTCGGTATCGACGCGTTCGGTTACGAAAGCGATGCCGAAGTTAGAGCGAAAAAAATCGATACCATTGGCGATATGATTTCAAGCGAATATCAGGAGCAGAGCCTGCTTGACATCATTATGAAAATTTATAATCTGGACAAGGAACAAGCGCTTGAAAAACTGAAAAATGATTACTGGAAAGTTGACGGTAATTATAATGCGGTTGCCGACTTATCGATTAGCGTAAAAGATTATGAGTATAAGGACAAGGCTTTTGGGGACGTTAAGCACGAAGGCATAATTTTAAGTTATAAGGTGAATTATACCACAACGGTTGATTATGAATGCACAGATGTCAAAAAATGGGAAGTGGGAGGTTGGACAAGAAAAGCAACCTGGACTAAAAAAGCGTCTATGCCCAAATACGGATATCAGGAAGGCGATAACGGTAACGTTCACATCAAATTCACTTATGAGATAGAGTACTTTATGTACGACGGGGAGTTCTATGACGGAAAGGGAAAGAATGTCGATGACGAAAAGATAAAAGAAGTTTTCGGATGGGATAATGCCACGCTTGAAAGATTCAAAACAAATGTTGCCAAATTTAGCGACGGACTGTTTTTAGACCTTAACAAAGTCGCATTTGAAAGCAGTATTAAAACAATCGTTAAAAATTACGTGTTACAAAACACAAGTGTTTTCCCGACCACCTATGAGACACAACATGCCTTAGGCGGGCAGCCTAAAGAAGGTGAACAGCAACAAAAAGAGAGCGAAAAAAAGACATATGGCACGTATAGGATGGCCAAAACGACTTCGGAATGCGATACCGTTGAAACCGTTTTGAAATATGACAGCGTAAAAGACACGCTCAAAGATTTTGTCAAAGACGTCAAGCAGCTGGCACTTTTAAGCAATAGCGTCAACAACAGTTTCAAGGCGATTACGAGCAAAGAAGACGTTGATAATATGATAAAAGCCGACACGACAACCACAGTCGGCGAAAGCGCATTCTTATCCGTGCGTGCGTTCAGTGACGAAGACCACGGGATGTATCTGCGCTCATCCAACGCGCGGTATGCGAACGCGGACAAAAATTCAAGCGTTTCAGCGGTTTTCAGGGAAATTATCGACGAAGGGTTTGTAAAAATCGCGATACTTAAAACAACCAAACTGACCGCAGAGTTTATGCGCGATCAAATCGACACAGGAAAAATCACGGTCAACGAATACAATCAGATAAGCGAAGTACAGGACGACGCGTCGCTGAACCCGTTAAGGGAGCTTAAACAGAGCGAGTTTATTTTGAAGAAACTGAACGAAAAAACCGCCACGTACACGATCGATGATCTTAATAAAATGTTAGAAAAAAAGCCAATCGATCCCAGGGGTATAACTAACTTCTATGACATTAACAATCTTGCAAACATAGAAGGTAGTGTCGGTATACTTGGGTGGATTGACAAAAACACCAACAATGTATGGACGTATACCAGGCATCAAGCAACGGCGCTAAATTCAAAGAATCGTTTCTATGCGATTTACAACAGCGATAGCGTCGACAAGAACGTGCGCGTTTTACGGTTCACAAACGGAGGCAAAAACGTCACACCGTTGACTTGTGACAACACCTTTGGTCTGGATCCGCTGTATTGTACTTATGACGACAAAGGGAATCCCGTTGGCGGAAATCAGGGCGGTGTATTTGTCAATCTCTCGCTGACCGGAATACGTACGCAGGTTGACTATACCATATCCGAAGACACGTATTTCAACTTCGGCGGGGAAGGCACAGGCGGTATAAATACCAAGTTGCAAGATCCCGTCATCTTCGGCGCGAGCAAAGATGACGGCATAATCGACTCGATTAACCAACTGAACAATACAAAACGTATGAATATTACAATCGACGCAACCGAAAAAGACGTTTACGTTTATATCAACGCGCCTTCGAAATATACTAAAGTCGAAAGCGGGAAAGGTTCATACGTGAAAAACGGCGACGAGTACACGCTTGTCGGCGAAGGTAAGGGCGATTACGAACTTCAGGCGGGCATTGAGTTCAGAAAATGCAGCTGGCGCGTTAAGGGAAAACACAACGCCTATATTATGCTTGTCGGCGACACTTCCATCAATGCAAACGCATATAAACTCAGCGTCAACACGGGCGGCGGTGTTTTCGATAACTCGGCGGACAGAAGTGACTCGATGCTCGGCACGCATTTCTATTCGGGCTTCTACACCACCTATTCGGGTTCTTATACAATGAACGAAGAAAACGAAAGCAGTCTTAAACTTGCGGCGAAAGAAGTCAGCACAGTCGAAAGCGGCAATCTGTGCATTATCGGGACGATGGGCAACCAGCTGCTTCTGGGACGTGGCGGTTATATCAACGGGTTTGTGTATCTTCCCAATGGTAAATACGTCAACAACTCCACGGGCTTTTTGGGAATCCTGCCCAACGCATATTCAAGCAACAACCAGGCAACAGTTGTCGCAAAAGATATTTCGGTCAAAGGCAGTAATATCGGAAACCTGGTCTTCCAGGCGTTTGACGTATCGTCAAGCGCGGGCGGCGCGGGCAGCGATATCGATATCGACTATATCGAATCAAACGAAAAGATAACTTATACCAAATGGAATTTCGGCGGGTACTATTACGGCTAAGATGAGAAAGGTTTTGAAACGCTTAAAACTGAATAAAAAAGGCTTTACCTTTGCCGAATGTATCGTTGCAATCGCGTTGTTTGCGATCGTCGGCACGTTGGCGTTCACCATGTTCAACACGGCGACGCGCTATATGTCCAAGGCGAAAAAGGAAGAAGCCAAAAGGTCGCAGGCGCAGGAGCAGGCTCTTTTGAACACGTTCAAGTACAAGGAAGGCGACGAGGTTAAGGGATATATCATTTATCCGAGCCGCGTTTTGCAGGTGTCGTACATCAGCACGTCAAAAGGCAACGTGCCGCAGTACTCAGTGGTGCTTAATTACGACACCGATTACGGCGCGGTACCGTTTGCGGTTGCGGTCGAAAAAGTAGGCGCCCCCAAAGTGCCATATATCCACAGTATCACAAAATATCAGGTGACGTCGGACAAGGGCACAAAACGTATACTTTTTGTTTATGACGACGATATCGATTACGACCTGAACGATCCGGAAGAAGTCAAAAGTAATGTTCTTACGCTTGACGAAGTAGATAGGTACTTTAAAGATTAAAATGAGAAAACTCGCAAAAATCTTAAAAAATAAAAAAGGCTTCACCTTGGTCGAAGCGATCGCGGTCGTCGCCATTATGGGTATTCTCGCAACGGTTATCGGCGGGCTTGTCACGGCGGGCACGACGGCTTATATGCGCCAGAAAGAAAACGCCGCCGCAAAAGACCTTGGCACAATCGTCCAGAACGAGATCAAGCGGGCGGCAAGGTCGTCGGTTGAGGTATATTTGCAGGACGGCGAGCTTCCGACCGATAGCAACATGATTACAATCGGCGATACTCAAACCACGTACCAGATGAAAAACGCGCCGACGGGCGAGTACAAGGTGTTCTCGTCGTCCGAAGACGGCAGGCTTGTGTATTCGACGGACAGCGGCAACACCACGCAGGAATACTTCACGTCAAGCGACGCCGAAAAGCGCGCGTTTTACGGCAGTTTCACGATTAAGGTTTATTTCCGTGCGATTGTCAACACCTTTAATGAGATTACGTCCGTCAAGGTGTTCTGCGACGTCTTTAACGCCAAAGGGCAAAAAAAATTCGACTCCCCGGGGCTTGAAATCGACTTTATCGAGGCGGATTACAGCCAATCGACGGAAACTAAACGTTTCAAAGGCATTTTCAGTTTCGAGCAGGGCAATATCGGGGCAATCACGGGCGACGCAGCCGCCGGTCAATACAAAAACATGCTGCTGGACGCTAACTACAAGCCGTACAATAACAACGACAAAGGGTTCAAGAATTTTTATTTCCGAACCGTGACAGGCGGTTGATAAAATGGAACTTGGCCATCTGTTATTCACGATATTTTCCGCATTTTTCGGGCTTGCGGTCGGCAGTTTTCTGAACGTTTGCATTTACCGCATTCCCAAAGGCACGTTTTTCACCGAAAAACACAGTTATTGTCCGAAGTGCGGGCAGCCGCTGAAATGGTACGACATGGTGCCGGTTTTCAGTTGGATTTTTCTTGGCGGAAAGTGCAGGAATTGCAAGGAAAAAATCTCCGCAAGGTACCCGATTGTGGAGTCGCTCAACGCCGTATTGTGGACGTTGTCGGCATATTTTATTGGGCTTAACGCCAACGCGTTCATATACGACGCGCTGTTTTCGGCGCTCATCGTGATGACGTTCATAGATATCGACACGAAAGAGATCCCGAACGGCATCGTAGTGTTCATCATAATTTTGTCGATCCCGCTGTTTTTCACGGCGAAGGACGTTGTGTGGTGGCACCGTCTTGTTGGCGCGGTGGTTATCAGCGTGCCGCTTTACGTAATCGCGCTCGTGACGGGCGGCATCGGCGGCGGCGACATAAAGCTTTATTTTGCGCTGGGGCTTGTGTTGGGGCTTTACCCGACGCTTGTGTCGGCGTTTATCGCGATAGTGTCGGCGGGGCTTATCGGAGGCGCGCTATTGCTGACGAAAAAGGTCAGAAAGGGGTACGAGCTTCCGCTTGGTCCGTTTATCGCGCTTGGTGCGGTGGTCACGGTTTTTGCGGGCACGCCCATAATCGACGGCATAAAAAACTTATTTGGAATATAATATTTATATATCATAAGGAGAAGAGATGCAAAGAGGAGCAAGTTTAGGCGACATCCTGTTGGAGAAAGGCTTTATCAAGCAGGCGCAACTGGATGACGCAAAACGTTGGCAAAAAACACATCCCAACGAAAAAATCAGCGCGATATTATTGTCGCGCGGCATTATCACCGAGGACGAGATGCTCTCAGCAATGGCGGAGCGTTTCAACACGACCTATATAAATACGGAGCTTGTCGTCCGTCGTCCCGAAATTCTGAAAAACATACCTGAGCAAATCGTCAAAAAGCACTGCATAATGCCGCTTGACGTGAAGGCAGGGCAGATCATCATCGCCACGCACGATCCGCACGACATCGGCGCGTTCGAGGACGTAAAGATGGTCACGCGTATGGACGTCGGATTTGTCCTTGCACCGCAGCGTATCATCGAAAGCGCGATTGAAAAGTACTACACCAACGCCGGCAACTTCTTCGTGTCGGACGAAGCGACGCAAAAGGTTGTCCAGCAGACTTCGGCGGCAACCCAGCAAAAGTTGTCCGAAATCGAAAGCCGCGTTGACAACACTCCTGTCGTCAAACTTATCAACAGCCTTATCACGCAGGCGTACATGCGCCGCGCGTCGGATATTCATATTGAGCCGTTTGAGGAGCAAATCCTTGTCCGCATGCGTATCGACGGCGAGCTTGTCGAATGTATGCGCTTGGACATTTCCACGCTTAACAGTATCGTTTCGCGTTGTAAAATCCTTGCGGGCATCAACATTGCTGAAAAGCGAATCCCGCAGGACGGCCGTATCGACTTCAACAACGGCGACATCAACATCGACCTTCGTGTCAACACGCTGCCCACGATTTACGGTGAAAAGGTCAACATGCGTCTTCTTGCAACCGAGGACGCCGCTCTTATCACACTTCCCGACCTTGGCATGCCCGACAAACTGTTTAATCAGTTCTCCCGCATCATCAAAGCGCCGAACGGGATCATTCTTGTCACGGGGCCTACGGGTTCAGGTAAATCGACGACGTTGTACGCCGTCCTTAGCGAACTCAACAAACCGAACGTCAATATAACGACGGTCGAAGACCCTGTCGAAAAGCAAATCTTCGGCGTCAATCAGGTGCAAACCAACGCAAAGGCGGGCTTAACGTTCGCAAGCGGACTTCGCGCAATCCTGCGTCAGGACCCGGACATCGTCATGATCGGTGAAATTCGTGATACCGAAACCGCCGAAATCGCAATCCGCGCCGCTATCACAGGGCACTTGGTTTTGTCCACGCTGCACACCAACGACGCCGCGTCAAGTATCGTCCGTCTTATCGACATGGGTGTTGCGTCATACATGGTCGCGTCGTCCGTGAACTGCGTTGTCGCGCAAAGGCTTGTCAAAAAGCTTTGCCCGGAATGCAAGAGAAAACGCGAAATCAAGGCGGAAGAAGCCGCACTTTTGAAAGATCCGTCAATTACTCACATTTATGAGCCTGTCGGCTGCCCCCGCTGCGGCAACACCGGCTACAAGGGACGTACCGCAATTTACGAGATTATCGAAATCGACAGCGACCTTCGCCGCATGATATCCGAGGGCAGGACAACCGAGGAAATCCGCGACTTCGCCAAAGAGCACGGCGCAACGTTTTTGGAAGACAGCATCCGCACGCTCATCGGCAACGGCACGACGTCCATGTCCGAGTTTTACCGCCTTATTTACAGCATTTAATAAAAGGGAACAAACCAAAACAAAACTCTGCAAGAATTTGCAGAGTTTTTTAATAAAAAAAGCGAGGCGTTTGCCTCGCTTTATGTTTTGTTGTTTTTGAAAGTTATTATTTTATGACGCCTTCTTTATCAATAGTGTAAACTGTCGGTCCACCGCTTCCTTTGTGCGTATAGGTTACTGTTATGCTATCGCCTGTTGTTGCGACTGCTAAAGTTATATTACCTTTTCCTGCGTTTTCTGCGATTACACCAGGAAACGCTTTATCAACCTCTGTTTTTAAATCGTCAGCTTCTAACTTTTCTTCGGTCGTCGCGTTTCCGCTCGTCACGGCTGTTACAAATTTGCCGTTATTTTCTCCAGTCGTCGTGGATATATAAATATCTCCTTCAATAATTAAGGATGCAATATAGTCTGCGACTTTCTTTGCTTGGGTTTTGTTTGCATTGTCTGTTTGCTTATTCAACTGCGAAACCGTAACACCGGCGACCGTGCCTGCAAGGACTGCCATGATTGCGATTACGACGATAAGTTCAACGAGCGTGAAGCCCTTTTTGTTTTTTCTAAGTTTTAACATTTATGTTAATCCTCCACTATAATTATTTCAAAATTTGAGCATACAGGGCAAAAAATCCTTATTTTGCGACGTTTTGTCCGATATTTTTTTGTTCAGGGAAAACTGCATAAAAAAATGTCTTAGTTTCCCTTTACATCTATCATTATACTTTATAAAATATGCCTCGTCAATACTTTTTTTGAAAATACTAAAATACTATAATAGTACTATATTGTATAAAAGTCCAAAAAATCCAATTTTTGTGCAACTTTCGCCCATAAAATGCACATATTCAAATATTTTCATACGTTTTTTTAAATTTTTCCCAGCAAATACTAACATTTACCAAAATTCATACAGTGTAATCCGTCGTGCCGTGCGGCTTACGCCAGGGTGTCCTGTCATCACAATGCGGTTACCTTATCTCATTCGGTACGAAGTATTTAATGTCATTACAATGCGGTGTCCCTTCCGGGCGATTGCCACGCTACGCTCGCAATGACAAAGTACTTCGTACCGAAGGGAAACGAATGAAGAGTATTGCAAAGACGGATAAAGTATTCGTTTGGTTTATTTTATGTCATTCTGAGGAGTTGTATAGCAACGACGTGAGAATCCCCCGGAAGGGAACCTTGTCATAAACCAAAAAATTTTATTGTATTTTTGTGACGCATTCTCGGTTTTTAATTTAATGATTTATATGATACCAAAAAAAATATCACAGTCGGTCATCTATTTAGCAAGAGTGTCCTTTTGACAGTATAATAAAAACCACCATATTATTTACAATGTTACCCTTCCGGGGGATTGCCACGCTGCGCTCACAATGACAAAATCAAAAAATCCACGCAAGATACTTTACGTCAATTTAAAAGAGAACCAATTAAAATATCAATACAATTCGTTTGTAAACTTCAATCAATTATTATCCTATATACCAAAGTCAACCGCTCTTTATTTCCATATCAAATACACTTGTATTTATATTTATTAAAACACACCTATTATATATGATAGCAAGAGTGTCCTTTTGACAGTTTAATAAAAAACACCATTTCAAGCGCGGTTTTTGACTTACTAATCGCAAAATAAGGATTTGTCGCAGCATTGCTTTGTTCAATGACAGTGTGCGTCGCGTTGTCCAAATCAAACATTGAAATAATTATAGTGGAGGATTAACATAAATGTTAAAACTTAGAAAAAACAAAAAGGGCTTTACGCTCGTTGAACTTATCGTCGTAATCGCAATCATGGCAGTCCTTGCAGGCACGATTGCAGGCGTAACCGTGTCACAACTTAATAAACAAACCAACAACATCGCACAAAATGAAGTAAATACTTTAATAGGCGACTTTAAGAGCTTCTTGCTCGATTATAGGCTTCCCGCGAGCAAACCTGATGAGGTCACATTGAATGCTGGCGAAACTTGGAGCGCTGAAGATGGAATTACCACAATCAGTGAAATGAAATATGCATTGACCGAGTTTGCAACAGACGCGAAAGCAACAAAAGGTGATGAAATTTTAACCGAAATTCCAACAGGAGATAATCCCATATTACCAAAAGCAGGAACTCATAAATTTGTATTTAAAGTAGAAACAGTTGATAACAAACTCAAAGTAACATTCTCTTGCCAAGGAAAAGGAACAAATGCTAAAGTAATTAAAGCCGAATACACCTATTCTGATGTTCTTGCGGGCTAATAAAACATACTAAACATAAAGGCGGGGCGGTTGCCTCGCCTTTTTATAGTTATTATGAATATGATTAAAAATAAGAAAGGGCTTACGCTTGTCGAACTTATTGTTGTGATTGCGATAATGGCTGTCCTTGCGGGAACAATCGCCGGGGTTACCGTGTCGCAGTTGGACAAGCAAAAAAACAACAACGCCCTTTCGGAAGTCAAGATATTGATGAAAAACTTCAAAAACTTTATGCTTGATTACGAGCATAGGGGCGATATTTTGTCGGCAACAACCGCAGCCGCCGCAAAAACCGCGGGCGAGTCAGCAATGACAGCATTCAAAAACGAAGCGACAAGCAGTGAGAACGTAGTCTTTGTTGATAGTCTTGACGAGGCAAAGGCGGGAAAACATATGTTTAATACTTCGGTTTCCGCAACGGTCAGCGACGGCAAAGTTATTGTAACTTTCACCATAGCGGCGAAAAAGGTTGGAACGATAGGTTCCGATCCTACGGTATCTTGGGACTATGCCGAATAACCATGCTATTTTAACTAAAAATTTAGCAATCAAAAAGCGAGGCGTTTGCCTCGCTTAATGTTTTGCTGTTAAAAAGTGTTTTTATTCTGCTGTGCGAACCCCTTGAATTTCATTTACTAAGTATTCTACGGTGCCTTTTGATTGTTTGCCAATATATTTGACATGGTATTCGTCTACGGTTGCTGCATCTTCGCCTGTTCCTACGGACGCTTGAGTAGCTGCTTTCCAGACATAAATTTTGCCTTTGTCAGTGCCAGCTTCTGCCCATGTGAAAACCTTGCCACTTTCGCCATAAGCTTCTTCCAGGGCAGTTTTGATAGGATCTGTTGCAGCAGGCGTATCTTGTGTCTCTCCTTCTCCTGCGGATGCACTAGCTGATTCAGCTGCTTCCAACAATTCAGCATAGATTGTATCTGCGATTTTTTTGGCTTGGGTTTTATTGGTGTTGTCTGTTTGTTTGTTCAACTGCGAAACCGTAACACCGGCGACCGTACCTGCAAGGACTGCCATGATTGCGATTACGACGATAAGTTCAACGAGCGTGAAGCCCTTTTTGTTTTTTCTAAGTTTTAACATTTATGTTAATCCTCCACTATAATTATTTCAATGTTTGATTTGGACAACGCGGCGATATTTAATGCGGTTACCCTTCCGGGAGATTGCCACGCTACGCTCGCAATGACACATGTGCTTCGCACGCAGTGGAATAAGCGATGTTGCTTATTCAACCCTCTCTGTCATTGAACAAAGCAATGCTGCGACAAATCCTTATTTTGTGAACACGTCTTTCCCCACGGGTACAAAAGTATCCCGCGTGGGTTTTATAATATGGTTCCCTTCCGGGGGATTCTCACGTCGTTGCTATGCAACTCCTCAGAATGACAGAAAGTGTTTCGTATGCAATGTTATAAGTTATAGTGAGTTGTATGTGAAAAATAATATATTGACACTGTACGCGCGAAGTAGTATAATTATATAAGTATGAAAAGGCGTGTTTTCAAAAATAAAAAAGGCTTTACGCTCGTTGAACTTATCGTGACCATTGCCATTATGGCGATTCTTGCCGCGGCGGTTACGCCTGCCGTTTACGTCACGACAAAACGCCGCCAGAAGAGCGCTGCTGAAACCGACACGCAGACCATGTACAGGAACGCGATCGCGGCGGTTACGTACCTTTCGGGGCAGTATATTTATCCCAACAAGCCGGATCCGCGCAAAGAAGACGTGGATAACGGCACGCGCGGGTGGTACGTCGAATATTCCAAAAAAGTGTGTGAAAGGATTTACAAGACGGTCATAGGGCTGGACATTCCCGTCAAATACTACGATCCCGATGCGAGGCCGACGCAGGTTCTTGTGCCGGACGGCTGCAACGCGGTGGAGCGCAGTTCCTTTGTCAGCGCGGACAACAAAAATCCTTATATCGTCATTCAGGTTGTGGGCGTTACGAATAACGACGAAATCGAATATTACCTCATCGTCAGCTACCACAACGACAAGAATAAGTTTGAGGCTTGGGACGGCGGCGCGACGGTGCCAACGGCTACGCTTGAATACGTCACGAAAGATCCGACGACAAATCCGCAACTTAACCGCGCATATCAGACCAATAAGGGCAATCCCATTCGCTATACGTTCAGAATAAGAACAAAGTAATGCTATTATGAAATATATCTTGCAGTTTTTTTACCTGGTTTTACAGTTCACCTGGGGCGCGATTCAAAACGCATTGGGGTTTTTGCTTTTCCTGAAAAATATCAGGTGCGAGCACGCCTATTACCACGGCGCAATCCTGACCTTCCACGAGGGCGATTGGGGCGGCGTGTCGTTGGGCGCGTTTATCTTCATCAACGGCAAGCGCGGCGATGAGTACAAAAAAACCGTGTCCGTGCATGAGTACGGCCATACCATTCAGTCGCTGATTCTGGGGCCGCTGTATCTGTTTGTCGTCGGGATTCCGTCGTTCGTATGGTGCAATAACAAGAAGTGCATTGCTTATAGACAGGAACAAAATAAATCCTATTACGATCTGTATTGCGAAAGCTGGGCGAACAGGCTCGGCGAGGCGGTCACGCACGAGGAGGCACCGCACAAGTGAAAGAAAAGTTCAACGGGGTGCTGTTGCATATAGGAAGTCTGCCGTCTGAATACGGCGTCGGCGCGCTGTCCGAGGGCGCGTTTTCTTTTGTCGATTTTTTGGCGGACGCGAAGGTCGATTTCTGGCAAACGCTGCCGTTATCGCCAACGTCTTTCGGCGACAGCCCGTATCAATCGCCGTCGGCATTTGCGGGGAATCCGTACTTTATCGATATAAATACGCTTGTTAAACGCGGGCTTTTGACGGAAAACGAGGCAAAACGCGCCAAAACAAAATCGCTTGACTACGCCGAAATTTTTAACTCGCGATACGACGTGCTGCGCTGCGCGTTCAAAAGATTTCAAAAAAATTCCGATTATTCAAAGTTTCTTGAAAATAACGAATATTGGCTGGACGACTTCGCGCTGTTTATGGCGCTCAAAGTCAAAAACGGGTTTTCGTCGTTCGATACGTGGGAAAAGGACGAAAGACGGCGCGATACGCTGTCCGACGAAAAAATCGCCGCGCTTCAGGACGAGTGCGATTTCTGGCGGTTTTTACAGTTCGAGTTCTATCGCGAATTGACCGCGCTTAAAGACTACGCAAAATCCAAAAACGTCGCGCTTATCGGCGATATTCCCATCTACGTCGCGTACGACAGCGCGGACGTCTGGGCGCACCCTGAAATATTCAGGCTTGACAAAAATATGCGCCCGAAAGAGGTCGCCGGCGTGCCGCCCGATTACTTCTCCGCCGACGGGCAACTGTGGGGTAATCCGCTGTACGACTGGAAAAAACAGCAGTCGGACGGCTTTTTGTGGTGGCATCACCGCTTGCTGCATCAGCTGCAATTTTTCGACAAAATCCGCATCGACCACTTCCGCGCGTTTGAAAGCTACTACGCCGTGCCGTATGGTGCAACGACCGCAAAAATCGGCAGGTGGGTGAAGGGCGTCGGCACGAAAATCTTCGACGGGCTTGACCTCGACGACAGAATCATCGCCGAGGACCTCGGAATTATCACCGACAAGGTGCGCCGCCTTGTGAAACGTACCGGCTTCCCCGGAATGAAAGTCTTTCAGTTCGCTTTCGACGGCAAGAGCGATAACGAGCATCTGCCGGAAAACGTGAAGTATAACACCGTCTATTACACCGGCACGCACGACAACGATACGCTGAAAGGTTGGTACGATGCGCAGGGTGACGGCACAAAAGAGTACGTCAAAAAAACCCTCGGCGCAACCGACGAAAACGTCTTTGATAAAACTTTCAAAAGGGTAATGCGCTCCCGCGCGAAATTCGTCATCGTGCCTATGCAGGACTATCTGTTGCAGGGCTCGGAGGCGAGAATGAATACCCCGGGGACGAACGACGGGAATTGGAAATACGTCCTGCCGAAAAATTACGCAAAGGTGAAAAACCGCATAAGAAAGTACGTCAGGAACAGATGTTCAGATAGCCGAGCCAGGAATAAATAAGGGAAACAACGTTAAAATCCTGTGCCTTTTTCGGTGATGATATTTTCACCGCTTAGGTAAATTTTGTAATATACTTCACGATATTCTTGCGATTTTCCCTTGTAATAAAGATAAATCGCTTTTTGCTCCGTGTTAAAATCGGCGGAAAAAGTCCCCTTTTTTTCGGGAACGCCGTACGAATCAGCCCATTTTAAGGACGAAAACCTGTTTTTCAGGGTATTGTAAGCGGCTTCCGAGTACGCATCCGTCCATATTTCGTCGAAACTGCCATACAACAAAAGATCTGTCACGTCGTCGATTTCGATCCCCGTAAGTTCGGTGAAGAACGAAGGGCGTTCAACGACTTCCTGCGCCCACGAAACGATTTGTGCAGAAATTTGCTTCCCGTTGTATATGTAGTTGACTTCGTCGGTTTTCTTGTTGAGTATGCCCACGGTTGCGCCCGAAACGACGCCGGCAAGCACCGCCATAATCGCAATTACGACGATAAGCTCCACAAGAGTGAAACCTTTTTTATTGTATTTCATAATTATATTATACAAAATCGCCGACGTTTTGTCAAAACCGACGTATTATCAGGGCGAAACGGAAAATCCGATTTTGAAAACCGCCGTTTTCGTTTTGTCGAGTTCAAATTTTTTGAAGATTTTTTTGAAATTGAAAAGCGTAATATGTTGTGTATATTGACAGCAGTCATTGTCATATTGACAGCGGCGCACGGGATATTATAACAAGGAAACCCTTCCGGGAGATTGCCACGCTACGCTCGCAATGACACAGTACTTCGTACGGAATATAACAAGAGTTTGTTTACCGGAAACTATTTGCAAAATTTTCGTACCTTCTTTATTCTATCCCGTGCAACGCACTTATGTCATTGCGAGGAGCAACGCGACGTGGCAATCTCCCGGAAGGGTAACCGCATTGTAATGATATAAAGAGTGTCGCACGGAAGTGGTAACGTATCATGACTTGTCGTTGCGTTTGTCGCAAAGTATGAGCGATATATCGTCGCGCACTATGCAAAGGAATTTCAAAAGACATTCCGTCTCGGACACGGTAAGGTCGCGCGTCAGTATCGTCGCAACGGACAGGGCAAGATTTGTGAGTTCAATGACGTTGAGCCGCGAAAGTTCCATAAGGCAGTTTATGCTGTCTCGGCGCACACTGTGCTTTTGAAATCGCATTATCGCAGGCGATAACGCTCACTCTTTTGCTTGTGTGCGCCTTTTCTCCACGCAAGTACAAAAGTATCTTGCGTGGGTTTTATAATGCGGTGTCCGTTCCCGGCGATTGCCACGCTACGCTCGCAATGACATAAAGTGCGTTGCACGGATGACAACAAGTATATGGTGTCGCAATGGTATAGAGTGCGTTGCACGGAAGATAACGAGTATACAATGTTTTGAAAGGGTAACGGCGAAAACGGGACATGCAAAATGGCACGTCATAACGCAAAATAACTTGACATTCTGTTGTAATATCTTGTATATTATATTATAGCAATAACTTTTGGGCGCATTATGCCCAAAATTGCACATACTATGGCTATACCGCCGGGTTTTCCGGCGTATCGGAGGAGAGATATGAGAGCAAAAAAATCAAGCAAAAACTTACTTCGTATCAGCGGACTTGCATTAGTGTTTATGCTTGCAGTCGCACTGCTTGTCAGCGCAATTTCTTTTACGCGCGTGGGTGTGGGTGATAACAAAACGGCTTTTGCGGCGCATACTACGGCGCCGAGTACACAGTTTCTGGACATTGCCGCGCCGGAAAAGTTTCAGCCGTTTGTTATGGACGGATCGTCTGCGAATAGTTATTTCGCACAGTTTACATATTATCCCGAAACCTACAAAAACTATTTTGGTTTTATTGGCGGAATATATACCGGTATTTCAAACTTCAATACGAGCGAAACGTCGGCTTCTATGGAGCCGGCTGCTACTATTGGTAATGTAAGAGAGAGATTATACGCTTACTATAAACTTCCCGATTACTTAGTTAACGTAGGCGCCGAAATCGAAATCAGCGCAAACCTTGACGAGGTGGTTAAGTTCACTGCAATGAAAAACACGTTGAAGTTCATTTCGTACGCTTCCGGTGTTACCGAAATCGGCGAAAACTCCGACTACGTAAACGGCACTTTTAACAAGGGTACGACCTGGACGGTTACGTCAACCAATCAATATATCCTTGTATATGCCGGCGGCGAAGAAAACGGCAGTGAAAAAATCGAAATCAGCGGTCTTGCCATTAACATTAAAATCAAGAGCGTAAATTCGGTCAGTGCATATGAAGAAATCGCGGCAAAACTTGCGACGAACGTTGCTCCCGTTACCAGATCATGGGACGGTACGACAAAGTATTCGGCAGATTTTGGCGAATTCAGAAATATAGCGCAAAACTTTGAAACCAACCGCAATACGGTTGCCAACCTTGGAACTTGGGGATTGCACGCCGGAGATATAATTGATCCTTCTTCCAATTCATTGGTTTCAATTCGCACAGACGGAATGCAAACAAAGCAGTTCTCCTTCCTGCTTTACGACAAATATTTAAGCCTTGACACAGCGGATATCAAAGGTTTTGATTTATTCCAAGCATATCGCGGCACGGGCGCAATAACGGACGGCTCTGCAAAAACATACAGAAGAGATGATTATACATCAGAACAGCTGAAAACGTTGCGTTATCCGGTAGGTTTGGAAAGCATAACGGTTGAACCGTTCGGAGCAAAAAACAATGACGCGTCGACGGGTTCTTTCCGCGGGCTTTACGTCACGGTCATTTACGACGGAAAAGACAACGGGCTTTTGCCTATCGAAACCGACACTGCGTATCTCGTAAATTATGCAAACGTTAATAAAGTCAGCGGAAAAACATTGACGGTATTCTGCGGCGGTATCGACTACACCCCGCCTGCGGCATTGGACGAAGTTGCTCTCCTTACCGAAAGCGTTTTTAACGAAAACGACGGCGTCACATATTTTTATACCGACACCATAAAATTCAAACCCATTCTTGAAGACGACGACAATCGCGGCGACGTCAAGTATTTCTATACCCTTTACAAAAAGGTTGACGGCATTTACGTTGAAATCGAAGGGCAGACAGGCATTGCAATCAACAACCCCGGCTTTGACGTTTTCATCCTTTCGGGACTTGAAACGGGCGAATACGCAATCAAGTTCAAAGCGATTGACACGGTTGGACGATTCTACGAAGGCGCGAGTGTGGAACAAATCGCACTTTTTAACAGCATACAAAAAAGCTGGGCAAACCACGCCGTTTACAGCGGTTATCACCATTTCATAATCGACGACATCAAGAGCCTGCCCGAAAAATGGGAAACCGCAATTTACCTTGAAAACGGCGGCGCATATAACGGCGAATGGACGAATCAGAACGTCGTTATCGAGTTCAATACGCTCTCTTCCATCAAGGATATAACCTATCAAATCAGTTATCGCACCCTTAAAAACGGCGTTTTCGTAGGTACGCAAACCGATTGGGTGAGCATCAACGACAAAATCGTTGATAACAAATATATCATAGGCTATGACGAAACTTCGCCCGAAGGATACGAACGCATCTATTATCTCCAAGCGATTTATAATTCGTCAAATATCAAGTATACCGTTAACGTTCCCGTGAAATACGACAACTATAACGGATACAAGCCCGAAATTGCAAGGCTTCTTGACTTCTCGACAGACGCGTATGCCGACTTACTGCCCCTTCTTGTGAACCTTAACTACAAACAAGTCGGGAAAGACGGCTACGTCAGCGAATTTTTGGGCAGCCCGATGACTCTTTATTACGCAATCACCCGTGACGGCGTCGTGGGCGAGGCAAAGGAACTTTCGCTTGATACAAACGACGTTTATATGGATTTGTTCGAGGGCAGAAACGTTTCAGGCCTCACGCAAATTCAGGTCAGATTCTGGCTTGTCGACGAAGCGGGCAATACAAACGAGGAAACCACCTACAACGTCAACCTTGACAGGGCAAAGATCAACGTCAACTTCAACATCGATACGAACGCCCGAAGATACTTCAACAATACGACCGACGTAAGTACGTCGCTTGTTTCGTACACGTTGTCGAACAAGTTTACAGGCACTATCCCGTCGGGGAAAATCGGCATTACATTCGACGCGGCGTACGACGGCGTTAATGCAGGCATAAGAAACGTGATTGTCAGCAACGTCCTGGCTTCCTACGTCGAAGGCTCGGCTTATACGGCTGCGCTCATCGACGAATATGAAAAGGTTTTCTTTGACGTAAACGGCAACGTCATCACCCTCGTGGACGGCAGTTACGTCATCGGCACGCACGAAATCAGAAAAGCGCGCCTTACGATCGACGAGAATTACAGACATGCGCCGTTCGTTTATAACGGCACCATCAGCTACGCAATGACCGACTACGTTTCGGGCGACGGCTCTTTATTGGTGCTCGATAAGGTTTTGGGCGACAAAGCGGACGAATGGAAAAATATCCAATGGAAAGGCACGTTCCAGCTTGACAGCATTGCCGTCAACCCCGGGCTTCGCGCGTCGCTTATAAATATCGAAATCGCGGGCGAACTGAACAACAATTACCAGATCACAAACGCGGGCGGCTCCGCAAGCGCACCCAAAGCGTATGTCGATATCCAACAAGCCAAACTCGGTAAAATCACGCTTATCGCCTCAAAGATTTATAACGGCGAAAATACGATTCTGACGAACTCGGACAACTGCACGTTTAGTATCGAGGGACTGCAAGGCACGGACAACATCACGCTCGAATACGGCACGATTATCCTGCCCGGCAAGGACGTCGGCACATATACCTTTAACGTCAACGATTTCAAACTCGTCGGCGAAAGAAAAAAATTCTATGACCTGACAGACGTTACCGTTGAAGCGACGATTACCGTAACGCCCAAACCCATCACGGTTACGGTGAATAACGTCGATAAACCTTTCGACAACAAAACGTCGTTCCAGATCAGCAGCTATACGTTTGGCGGCGTTGTGTCGGGCGACGACGTGAAACTGCACACAAGCACGGGCAATACGACAAATATCAACGTCGGCACTTATCCCGATTGCAAAGTCACGCTGGGTATTACCGGCAATGACAGCAAAAACTACGTCCTGAACGTTACCGAGGCGGTTGTTACGGTCACCATTTCTCCGCGCGAAATCGGCGGCGCGAAAATCACCGGTATTTACGCTGTCGACACGAACGGCAATTATTACTATATTAATAAACTCGGCGAAAACGAGGTTGTGATTTATCAGAAAGACGGCGCAGGTTATATCGCGTACAGCAAGGACGAAAACGGCAAGGCAAAGACCGAAAACGTTGACGTTTTGCCAGCAGGCGCAACCGTCTGGGTGCTCGATACGTTCGTAAAAGGCGGCGTTTGCATCATCAACGGTCACCGCTTCGAGCTGTCGCAAGACATCGTTTACGCAATCGAATACTATGAGGATACCGAACTCAAAAACAAACTCGACATCGGTGAAATCGACTTCACACAGCGTCAGTATCAGCCCGTCGTCGTCGATCAGAACGGCAAAACATTCATTATCAACGTCGACATTAAGGACGGCGTTTACGACACCACTTCGGGCGCGTATAAATATACGTTGAAAATCGAAAGCTTCGGCGCGAAAAGCAACTTCCAGAAAATAACGGGCTTCAACGACACGGAAACCAAAGTCGTGTCCGTGCTTGACTTCTCGGACGTCAAGTTTGAAAATAAAATGTTCAACGAAAAAGGCAGCGTCGATAAGTTCAGCGCTCCGTACAACGCTGCGGCATACACGCTTAAAGTCATAAGCCCGTCACAGTTGGATATTGAACTCGCGGAATACTTCAAGAAGGGCGCAGACGGCGTATGGGTGCCCGTTGACAAGGCAATCGACGCAGGGGAATACTACGGTAAGTTCACGGTATCGCGCTTGAATAACGAATACATTCTTGAACAAACTTTCACGATTGAAAGAATCGACACCGAAATTAAGATTAAAGACGCGTCAGTTACGTACGACGCAAAATACGGCGAAGACTTCGCTGAAAAAGTGCAAAAGGTCGACGACGCGTTCAATTACTACAAGACGACTTACGGCATGGTCGTCGGCGCAAACGACATCGTTTACGAATATTCCTTTGATGAAGATTTCAAGACGATTCTCGGCAGTGCTCCCGTCCGTCAGGGTGGCGGCGTATGCTACGTCCGCGTGAGATATAGGGGCAACGAAAACTTCATCGGCTCGGTCTCGCCCGCACGCAAAATCAACGTTAACGGCGCGAAATTCAACCTTGTCGATATCACTGCAAACGTAGGCGAATCGTTCAATCTGCCCACGGTTGAAAATCTTATCGACAAAGACTCCGTCGGCGGCAACTACAAAGAAATCGCAAAAGACTTTGTCATCGTTTATCGCGTCAGCGACGCCAGTTACAAGGTCGTGAATAACGCTGCGGGACTTGTGGGCGAAGGCAGATATCCTTACAGAGTCGTTCATAAAGGACTTATCAAGGGCGGCGCCTGGACGGTCGACAGCAGCGCGGAATCCGAAAGATATACCCGTGCCGTGTCGGCGGACGGCATAATCGAAGCGACGATTTCCATCACCGAAAACGAACTTAACTCGGTATGGGGCGGCGACGTCAACGTTCCTGACGATAAAGTTCTGGAAGATAACGGCATCGGCACGATCTCGGGCAGCTGGACGCAGGCGGACAGCGGATACACCGTTTACTTCTGCATACTCGACAGAAACAACGCCGCAAGCCGCGATAACTTCACCAACGGTTTAAGACAAAATAAAGAAATCTTTGGCAAAGAGTACGTCGCTGGCAAGGTCTACTTCCTGTCGCTCAGCGAATATAAGAACAAAAGCGTCCTTATGAACGCCGACAAACAGCCCAGACTTATGAGCCCCGCAACCGTAACGATGAACGTCAGCGCAAATGGCGCGAAACTCATCAGATACAACAACGGCGAATGGACGGAAGTAAACTACGTCGATAACGGCGACGGTACCGTAACGTTTGAAACCGATAAGCTCGGCTACTTCATCTTTGCAGAAGACTACGTCGCGCCCAAAGCGAAAACAAACACGCTGGCAATTGGCATCGGCGCAGGCGTGGGCGGCGCGGCAGTGCTTATGGCAATCATCGTGGTTACGTTGGTCGTCATTAAGAGAAAACGCGCATAATCGTTAAACAAACGCACGCGACGGCGTGCCGTTTCCAAAATATAAAATATTTTATAAGGAGAAGAAAAATGAACAAATATGCAGGTACAAAAACCGAAAAGAACCTCGAAACGGCTTTTTCGGGCGAATCACAGGCAAGAAACAAGTATACTTACTTTGCGTCGGTTGCGAAAAAAGAGGGCTATGAACAAATCGCGTCCCTGTTTCTGAAAACCGCCGACAACGAAAAAGAACACGCCAAACTTTGGTTCAAGGAACTTAACGGAATCGGAAACACAACGGAAAACCTTGTTGCCGCAGCGGCGGGCGAAAACTACGAATGGACGGATATGTATGCGGGCTTTGCAAAAACAGCCGAAGAAGAAGGCTTCCACGAACTTGCGGCGAAATTCAGACTTGTCGCGGCGATCGAGAAACACCACGAAGAAAGATATCGCGCGCTGTTGAAAAATATCGAAACGGCGGAAGTTTTCAAAAAATCCACGGTGAAAGTATGGGAATGCAGAAACTGCGGCCATATCGTCGTCGGAGAGTGCGCGCCCGAGGTTTGCCCGACGTGTAATCATCCCCAAAGTTATTTTGAAATATCCGCGGACAACTATTGATTGTCGCAAAACCCAAGGACAATCGTTTTCAAAGCGTCGGGACACCCCGACGCTTTTTAATGTTTAATATTATATATTATATATTATATTGTTTATATAATGAAAATGAAGGGCGGCGGGTAAATTTCGAAGGCGAGAAGAAGCGCGATATTTTCAAAAAAATAAGGCTCTGTCACAACAAATTGTTGATTTTTGACGAGAAATAGCGTATAATAATA
>ERZ1673738.2094-NODE-2094-length-27116-cov-7.957688_pt1 | contig 27116 bp, 25 predicted proteins | sample MGYA00580198_ERZ1673738 | MGnify/ENA primary metagenome ERZ1673738 (study PRJEB41218, sample SAMN15661784) | gut metagenome | host: Homo sapiens | place: Canada: London | collected 2015-08-20/2019-03-30 | study: EMG produced TPA metagenomics assembly of...
TGAAGGAGTCGGCCACGGAGATCAGCAATATTGAAAACAAGCTGACCGAGCTGGAGGAGAAGTATCCCGAGATCATGCAGAAATCCATGGACGGCGATATGAGTATGCCCGCGGGCGATGATATGAGTATGCCATCCGATCAGAGCGGCACGGGCAAGATGGACAATCAGAGCGGCGCGGACAAGATGGCCGAGCAGGGCAGCATGCAGAAGTTCCCTGCCTTTGAGGGGAAAGATCTGGATGGCAACGCGGTGAAGAGCGACGAGCTGTTCTCCGGCAACGCCGTCACCGTAGTGAATTTCTGGTTCACCACCTGCAATCCCTGCGTGGGAGAGCTTGCCGAGCTGGACGCGCTGAATAAGGAACTCGCGGAGAAGGGCGGCTCCCTCATCGGCGTCAACACCTTCACGCTGGACGGCGACGAGGCAGCGATTTCCGAGGCGAAGGACGTGCTGGCCAAGAAGGGCGCCACCTATCAGAATGTGTATTTTGACTCAGATGGTGAGGCGGGAAAGTTTACTACCAACATCTTTGCTTATCCCACCACCTATGTGGTCGACCGCAGCGGCAATATCGTGGGTGAACCCATCGTAGGCGCCATCACGGAAAAGAAGCAGGCGGAGACGCTGCAAAAGCTCATCGAGCAGACGCTCGCCGCCGATATGGGCTGACCCGAGATTTAAAAAAGCGCCTGCTGTGCGCCATTGCATTGCCCCCGGCGGGCAAGGGGCGGAGTGAGCCCTGATTCCCCTGAAAGGAGGAAACGCGATGTATCGAAGCGTATTGGCACTGCTTTTCGCCTCGGTGCTGCTGCTCAGCGGCTGCGCTGTCGGGCAGCAGACTGTGCCGAAGGAAAAGAGCGGACAGGAAACAAACATGGACGGAGCGGCTTTTGACCGGTCCGACGAGGAGATCACCTATATGGATACCACGGGAAATGTCATCTATCTGGCGGGCGGCTGCTTCTGGGGCATGGAACAGCTGATGCAGTCCATCCCCGGCGTTATCGACGCCGAGAGCGGCTATGCCAACGGCACCTGCGAGGCGGACGCCGATTACAAGACCGTCTGCAAAGGGAACACCGGCTTCCGGGAGACCGTGCGGGTGGAGTATGACCCCGGGCAGGTGAGTCTCGACGCCCTGCTGCTGGCCTACTTCTATGTGATCGACCCCACGGTGGAGAACCGGCAGGGCAACGACCGGGGCAGCCAGTATCAGACCGGCGTTTACTACACCAACGAAAGCGCGAAGGAGACGGTGGAACGCATCGCGGAGATCGAGCGGGGACGCAGCAAAAAGTTCTTCGTGGAGATCGGCCCGCTCAAGAACTACTATCCCGCCGAGGAGTACCACCAGGACTATCTGGAGAAGAATCCGAAAGGCTACTGCCATATCCCCAAGGCCGAGATGGAGCTTTTCTCCAGACTGCGCATCGATCCGGGCGACTACCAAAAGCCCGCCGCGGAATCCATCCGGGACAAGCTGACGGAGGAGCAGTACCGCGTCACCCAGGAGAGCGGCACGGAGCGCCCCTTCAGCAATGAGTTCTGGAACCAGTTCGAGAAGGGCATCTATGTGGACATCGTCACCGGCGAGCCGCTCTTTTCCTCCACGGACAAGTTTGAGAGCGGCTGCGGCTGGCCCGCCTTTACCAAGCCCATCGAGGAGCCTGCCGTGGTGGAGCTGGAGGATCTGAGCCACGGCATGCGCCGCACGGAGGTTCGCAGCCGTGCCGGGGATTCACACCTTGGCCACGTGTTCACCGGCGACCCGGAATCCCCCAACGGCGTGCGCTACTGCATCAACAGCGCCTCTCTCCGCTTCGTGCCCTATGCGAAGATGGAGGCCGAGGGGTACGGATACCTGCTGGATCTGTTTGAGAAATGATTTCAGGTGCATACACATCAAGCGAAAAGCTCAGACGGCTGATCTTCAAAAGAACAGCCGTCTGAGCCTGTCGAATAACCCGGCTGTGCATTAAGCGGCAGCCGGGTTATTCGACAGGCTGCGTCAAGACCACCGGCTGCGCCGGTGGTCTTGACTGTTGAATGCGGGAATTCTGGCGGTTTTTACAATTTTTCGTATTGCATGCGTTTCAGACGCTGTGATATACTGACAATGGAGGAAAACCAAATCGGGAACAGAAAACGGGGAGGAAAAACGAAATGAAGTTCAAAAAGCCGCTCTCTCTGCTGCTTGCCGCAGTGCTGCTCTGCGCGTTCGCCGTGCCGCTGCTGGAAACCCCTGCGCTCGCTGCCGATAAAGAAATACACGAGGTCGCTACCGTCGGAGTATACAAATGGATCACGATCACAGCCGAGGACGGCGGGGAGGATGTAGTTGTCACGAATGTCGTGCAGACCGGCGGTAAGCTGCCGCCCGGTATGTCACTGGGCAAGAATCAGAACGTGTCCTGCCTTGTCGGCACGCCGACAACTCCCGGCACTTACATATTGACCGGCGAGACACACTACGAAGATGACGCAGCCTCCTGGAAGTGCACATGGTCTGTGCGGTTGTTTGTCGATGTTGCAGCTACTCCGACGCCAACGCCGACAACGGCGCCCACAACGGCGCCGACAGCGGCCCCAACGACCGGCACGACGACCGCACCGACGAACACCCCGACGCCGACGAATACTCCGGCGCCGACTGCCGGAGCGCCGATCATTACAAAGCAGCCGACGAAGGAGACCGTGGAGGTCGGCGGCAGCGCAACGTTTGTGGCAAACGCCACCGGCTGGGCGTGGTGCGCGTGGCGCTTTCTGAGTCCCGACGGCAAGACCGAGGTCATTTTCGACGTGACCGCCGATAAATTCCCCGGCCTTACGATCACCGGCGGTAACAGCACGACGATGTATCTTACGAATATTCCCGTGGAGCTGAACGGCTGGAAGGCGGTCTGCCTCTTCAGCAGCGCAACGAATCTCTGGACCTATACCGACGGCACGGCGGTCATCACCGTGAATGCTGCCGCAACGCCCACGCCGTCTCCGACCCCGGAGCCGACGGCAACGCCGGAGCCGACAGCGACTCCCACGCCCACGCCGACGGAAGCCCCCACGCCCACACCGACCGCCGTTCCGGCGGCCGTCGTTGAAACGCCGACTCCGTCGCCCGAGCCGACCCCGGAGCCGAAAAAGGGCGGCCTGCTGTCCGGCGGCAAAGCACTCCCGATCGTCCTTGCCGTGGTTGCCGTGCTGCTCCTCGGCGGAGGCATCACGGCGGGAGTACTGCTTGTGCGGAAAAAGAAACAGCGCGAGGAATACGAACGTCAGGAGCGCCGGAGACAGCGCGCTTCTGCGGCGGCTGCCGGAACGTCGGCCTCCCGACGCTCCGCGCCCGCGGCTGAATGGGTCTGCCCGATCTGCGGTACTGTGAACAAAGGAAAGTTCTGCAGTGAGTGCGGCGGAGGAGAGCCCAAGAATCACGTCTGAGTCTCGCACGGCAGACCGCCGGGCGGACGGCTTCGGCCGAAAGCCTTGCGGCGCGCAGAAGAGACCGGAAAAGTCAGACAATTTATTCAAGCTGCCGAAAGGGCTTGCTGCCTTGAAGAACAGACGGCAAACCCTTTCGCGCTGCCCGGATTCTGCGGCTGCTGCCGTGACCCGCTTCCGGTTTGGCGAGCCGTTCCTGCCATGCACGGCAGCAAATTAAATATTAATTTCAGACAAATGTCCCGCATAGAAAAAGATAGGGAGAGGATGCCGCCTTGAAGAAGAAAGTTCTTACTCTGTTTGCTGTGCTGCTCTGCGCGCTCGTCGTGCTGAACGTCACGGCTCTCGCCGATTTCGGCGATTTTTCCGGCAGCTCGGACTATGATTTCAGCTACGATTACAGCGATAACGACAGCAGCTGGTCATCCTCAAGCAGCAGCTCCGGAAGCAGTTACTACGATGATGACGGATATGTATCCGGCGACGCCAACCCTACGCGGATCCTTATAATGGCGCTGATCGTAGTGGTGGCGATCGTGTATTCTATGAGGACGAAAATGAAAAACAACAGCACGTCTAAGAAAGCGACCGCCCAGCGCGCCGAGCGTGCCGAGAGCCGCGCCAACCGCGCCGCGCTCACGCCCATCGGCGAGTATACGAAGATCGATCCGAACTTTAACGCGGCGGCGCTGTGCGAGAAGGCATCGAATCTCTATGTGCAGATGCAGAACGGCTGGACGGCGAAGAACATCGAGTCGCTGCGGCCGTACTTCACCGATGCGCTCTTCACGCAGATGGAGCGCTCGCTGCAGGGGTATGCGCAGCGCGGCGAGACGAACGTCGTCGAGCGCATCGCGGTGCTGGATGTGACGCCGCTTGGCTTCCACCAGACCGGCGGCGAGGACCATATCCTTCTCCGGCTGCGCACGCGCATCACGGATTACACCGTGAACGACGGCACGCAGCAGATCGTCCGCGGCAGCCGCGATCAGGAAAAGTTCATGACCTACGAATGGAATCTGCTGCGCCCAACCGGCACGCAGACGAACGCCGAGAGCGGCGAGACAAAGCGCATCACCTGCCCCGGCTGCGGCGCGCCGCTCGACGTGAACGCGAGCGCGCGGTGCCCGTACTGCGGCACGGTGATCCAGCAGCAGGCACAGGACTGGGTCATCAGCGCCATTCGCGCCATCAAGCAGCAGACGCTGTAAAAACCGGATCAAAGGAGCCGCGGCGAACGGGATGCGCTGTGTGATCGCACCCCGGGTTCGGCTGGATCCGGCCGCTCTGCCAAGTCATCAAAAAAATACTCCCTGCCGCATGGGCGGCCTCCTGTGTATATAGTATTGGAAAAAATGAGCCAGACGGATGAGTTTCATCCGTCTGGCTCTGCGGCATTCTGGAGTTATGCGGGATATTTCATCAAATGTTTTCCTGCCGGATGATCTCACGGCCCATGAGCACGCCCATGACGGAGGCCATCATCAGCCCGCGCGTCCAGCCGGACGAGTCGCCGAGGCAGTGGAGACGGCGGATGTTCGTGTTGAGATCGGCGTCCATCTTTACGCGGTTGGAGTAGAACTTCAGCTCGGGGGAGTAGAGCAGCGTCTCGTACGAGGCAAAGCCCGGCACGAGCTGATCGACGGCCTTGATGAAGTTGATGATGTTCGTCATGCTGCGGTAGGGCATCGCGGCGGTGATATCGCCGGCGACGGCGTCGGGCAGCGTCGGACGGACGTTCGACTGCGCGAGCTCCTTTTCCCAGGTGCGCTTGCCGTCGAGAATGTCGCCGTAGCGCTGCACGAGGATGTGGCCGTTGGCGAGCATGTTCGTGAGCTCGCCGACCTTCTGCGCGTAGCTGATGGGCTGGTTGAACGGCACAGAGAAGTTGTGCGAGCAGAGAATGGAGAGGTTCGTGTTCGGACTCTTCACTTCCTTGAACGAGTGGCCGTTCACGACGGCGAGACCGTTGTCGTAATTCTCCTGCGAAACAAAGCCGCCGGGGTTCTGGCAGAACGTGCGGACCTTGTTTTTGAACGGCGCGGGGTAGCCGATGAGCTTGGACTCATAGAGCACCTCGTTGACGGTCTCCATGATCTCATTGCGCACCTCGACGCGCACACCGATATCCACGGTGCCGGGCTGGTGGGCGATGCCGTGCTCGGCGCAGAGCGTTTCAAGCCAGTCCGCACCGCGGCGGCCCGTGGCGACGATCGTGCGCCCGGCTTCGATCTCGCGCTCCTCTTTGCCGTTGGAGATGACGCCGCCGAGACAGGTCTCGTCTTTGAGACGGAGATCAAGGCACTCCCAGCCGAAGATCAGCTCCACGCCGTTCTCGGCGAGATAGCGCTCAATGGCAAGGTAAATGCCCTGGGCCTTTTCGGTACCCATGTGGCGGATCGGGCAGTCCACAAGCTTGAGACCGGCCTGAATGGCGCGGCGGCGGATGTCCTTCACTTTGTCGGGATCGCTGATGCCCTCAATGTGGGTGTCCGCGCCGAATTCCAGATAGATGGAGTCGGCATAGTCGATGGTCTCCTGCGCGAGCCTTTCACCGACGAGCGTCGGCAGATCGCCGCCGACCTCATGGGAGAGGGAGAGCTTGCCGTCGGAGAAAGCGCCCGCGCCGGAAAAGCCGGTCGTGATGTGGCAGTAGGGCTTGCAGTTCATGCACCGGCCGGTCTCGGCTTTGGGGCAGTGGCGCTTCTCGACGCTCTGGCCTTTTTCCACGAGCGTGATGTGGCCTTTGTAGCCCTTGCGGATGAGCTCCAGGGCGGTGAATATGCCGGCAGGACCGGCGCCGATGATCAGAACATCTGTTTTCATGCTTCAACCTTCACATTCTCTATGCCGTGCTTCTCAAACTCGGCAAAGTATTCTTCCATGCGCGCGTTCAGCTCCTCCGCGTCGTCCTGGCTGATCTGCTCGGCGCTCATGTCGCGCCGCGCGAGCTCCTCGGCCAGAATGTCGTAGAAAACGGCGTCCTCATAGTCGGCGATCGCCTCGTGGATGCCGCCTTCCTCGTACGCGCGGGAGGGATACGAGTGGCCGCGCCAGCGCTGAACGAGCGCGCGCATCCCGTGCTCCGGGCAGAGGGAAAAGAGCTTTTCCTCGAGATTGTCATAGTCCTCAAACCGGTCATCATCCCGGCAGGAATTGAGAATCCAGTTCCCGATGTACACCATGTCCAGAAGCCGCCGGAATTCCTTTTCCGTCAGTTCAAGCTGCATTACGATCCACTCCTCTCTGTGAACATACATTGACATCATATTATAACAATAAATCCGGGAAATTGCTATACAATTTTTCACTTGTCATCGAAGACGTTTTCGCATATAATCTATAAACCAAATGCCGGGGAGACCGGTGTGTCGGGAGTGAATGTCGTGCGAATGAAAGACGTTATCATATCGGTCACCGGCGTGCAGCAGGGCGTGAACGGCCCCGATGCCATGGAGCTCGTCACGGCCGGACAGTACGGCCAGGACGAGAAGGAAACGCTGCTCACCTGGCAGGAGAGCGAACTCACCGGCATGGAGGGGACGAAAACGTCGCTTTGCGTGCAGCCGCGCAGCGTTGTGCTCTCGCGCGAAGGGACGCTCAACACCCGCATGGAGTTTGAGGAGGGGCGCAAGCGCTATTTCCTGTACGAAACGCCGTTCGGCTCGGCGACGATGGGGCTGAACACCCGGCGCATCGTCAACCGTCTCGGCGCGCACGGCGGCGAGATCGAGATCGATTACAGCGTGGATATGGACGATACGATCGTCGGCCGCAACCGGTTTTTCATCCGCGTGCAGGAGCCGCGCCCGAGCCATATCAGCGATGTCACTTACCCCAATTGAGTGATTCTTATGAAGCCTCCCTTGTGCAAAGGGAGGTGGCAAACCCGAAGGGTTTGACGGAGGGATTGCCGTTTTCCGAAGACTGCAATCCCCCAGTCTCGCCTTCGGCGAGCCAGCCCCCTTTACACAAGGGGGCCTTTTCATTTTTACAGATGCAGCACGTTGACGCAGAACGCCGCGGCGAGGAACCCCGCAAGATCGGCGCACAGCGCCGCGGGGACGGCGTGGCGCGTTTTGCGCACGCCCGCCGCGCCGAAGTAGACAGAGAGAACGTAAAACGTCGTCTCCGTCGAGCCAAGCATGACCGCCGCGGTGCGCCCGGCGGGGGAGTCTGTGCCGCACGCGGTGAAAATATCCCCGGCCACGGCAAGCGCGCCGCTGCCGCTCATCGGGCGCAGCAGCATGAGCGGCACGGTCTCCGCCGGAATGCCGAGAAAGGAGAGCGCGGGCCGCAGCAGCGCCGTGAATGCGTCGATCGCGCCCGAGGCGCGCAGCGCGCCGACCGCCGGAAGCAGACACACGAGCACCGGCGCAATGCGCCCCACGGTGCGAAGCCCTTGGAGAGCGCCGTCGGTGAGAGCGGAAAAAACGTCCGTTCCGCGAAAGAGCGCGTATCCTCCAACGCCCGCGGCGAGCAGCGCGGGGAGAAGCTGAAAAAGCATTTTCATGGCGCTCTCCGGAAAAGCCGCTCGGCGAGCAGCCCCGCGGCCACGCCCGCCGCAGACGATATCCACACCGCGGGCAGAATATCGAACGCGTTTTCCGCGCCGCAGGCCGAGCGCAGCGCCGCGGCGGTCGTCGGGAGGAGCTGGATGGACGCGGTGTTGAGTACGGCAAGACGGCACAGCTCGTCGGACGCCGCCTCTTTGCCGGAGAGCGCGTGCAGCCGCTGCGCGGCGCGGATGCCGGCAGGCGTGGCGGCATTGCCGAGCCCGAGCAGATTTGCGCTCATGTTGCAGGAGAGCTCCCCGGCCAGCTCCGGATCGCTCCGGGACGAGGGGAACAGCCGCCCCAGCACCGGGCGCAGCGCGCGGGAGAGCTTTTCGGTCAGTCCCGAGCGCTCCATGACCTCGAGAAGGGCGCTGTAGAAGATCATCGGCCCGGCGAGCGAGAGCGTGAGCTCCACGGCGCTCTCCGCGCCCTGCACCGCCGCCGCGCCGACCGCGCCCGCCGAGCCGGTGAGCGCGCCGAAAACGACCGACACAAAAAGAAGGATGACCCAGACGTACGACATAGCCATGGCGATACCTCGACCGGAAAAAATTACCAATAAAAAACGGGGCAGCTGCATCTTGCAATTTCGTATCGGCCAGTATAGAATTTTGTCGAAAAGAGTATTTAGGTAAGGGGTGTACGGATCTATGAAATCAACGGGGATCGTCCGTCGGATCGACGATCTGGGACGAGTGGTACTGCCGATCGAGCTGCGCCGGACGCTGGATCTGGAGGTGCGCGATCCGGTGGAGATTTTTATCGAGGGCGACGCCATCGTCCTCCGGAAGTACGACGCTGCGTGCCTGTTCTGCGGCGCGACGCACGAGCTTCTCTCCTACCGGGGAAAGCAGATCTGCCGGAGCTGTCTTCGCCGGCTTCGGGAGGAAACAAACGAATAAATAAGGCTGCCGCATACAAAGCATATGCGGCAGCCCTTTTTGTATACCTATACCCGAAAACCACACGTCTGACGCGCGGTTTCGGGTATACAAAAAAGAGGCTGTCCCGTGTGGGACAGCCTCTGAAGTATGTATCCGGGTATCCTCGATTAATAAAGCGAGGCGATCACATCCACGCATTTCTCGATGCCGAGCGAGCCGGAGTCGAGGATGATGTGGTAGTGGTTCATGTTGCCCCATTCGAGATCGGTGTAGAACTGATAATAGAGCGCGCGGCGCTTGTCCTTGTCGCGCAGACGCTTTTCGGTCGGCTCCTCGGTCTCGCCGTATTTTTCCACGATGCGCTTGGCGCGCTTTTCAAAGTCGGCATGGACGAACACCTTGAGAAGATCGGCACTGCCTTCGAGAATGGCGTCGGCGCAGCGGCCGACGATCACGCAGTTTTCCTTCTGGCCGAGTTCAAGAATGATGCGGCGCTGGATCGCCCAGAGATAGTCCTGGTTGGACGGCACGCCGAACGAGCGCACCGAGGAGAACGCCGCCGCCGTCCAGCTGCTGTGGGAGGCGTATTCGCTCTCGTTGGTGATGTATTCCTTGGAAAGCCCGCTCTCTTCGGCCAGCCGGTCGATCAGCTCATGGTCATAGCAGGGGATGCCGAGCCGATCGGCGACTTCCTTGCCGATGGTGCGTCCGCCGCTGCCAAACTCACGTCCGATGGTGATGATGCGTTTCTTTTCCATAAAAACAGCCTCCTTATAACCGGTAGGTGGTGAATTTCTGTATTCGTATTATAGCACGTTTCTTTGCCGGGGAAAAGCAAAAATTACTCTTCCGCGCCGGTTTCTTTTTCGCGCACGAGCGCGGCGTGGTAAAGATCGTTTCGGCTCTGCCCCGTCTCGGCGGCGGCGCGCTTGGCCGCGTCCTTGAGCTTCATGCCTCCGGCGCGGTATTCCTCCACGAGCGCGAGTGCATCCTCGAGCGGGAGGCGCGGCCCCTTTTCGACCGGCGCGCCGCGGATGACGAGCACAAATTCCCCGCGAGGCCGCTCGGCGCGGTATTTTTCAAGCGCTGCGCCGATCGTCGTGCGGACGATCTCCTCGTGCAGCTTCGTGAGCTCGCGCCCGAGCGCAATGTCCCGGTCGCCGAGCACATCGTAAAGATCGCCGAGCGTTTCCGCAAGCTTGTGCGGCGCTTCGTAGAGGACGATCGTCCTGTGCTCGTGCCGCAGCGTTTCGAGATGCTCCTTCCTTGACTTGTTCGATGTGGAGAGAAAGCCTTCAAACGTGAACCGCTGCGTCGGCAGACCGGACATGGCGAGCGCTGTGATGACCGCGCTCGGCCCCGGGGCCGCCGATACCGTGATGCCGTGCTCCCCGCACAGCCGCACCAGCTCCTCGCCGGGGTCGGAGATCGCGGGCATACCCGCGTCGGAGACAAGAGCGCAGCTCTCCCCTCCGAGCAGCCGGGGGAGGATGACGGCGGCGCTTTCCACCTTGTTGTGCTCATAATAGCTGATGAGCGGGCGGCGGATGCCGAAGTGGTTGAGGAGCTTTAATGTGACGCGCGTATCCTCCGCGGCGATGAAGTCCACGCTTTTGAGCGTTTCGATCGCGCGGGGGGAGAGATCGTTCAGATTGCCGATGGGCGTTCCCACCAGATACAATGTTCCGGCCATAAAGATTATGCCTCCCAGTGGCAGATTTTCCGGTATTCTTCGGTTTCGCGGCCGTCTGCGCCGCGCAGCAGGACATTTTCGCAGCGCATGGCGCTCACCGGCGCGCCCTTCACGGCTTCCATGAGAAAAATGGGCGCGAGCTTTCCCGGCGCGGAGAAAACGTCCCGCCGGCGCACCGGCGTGAGATGGGCGTTGTGCAGCGCCGCGAGAATGTCGCTCTCGCGCTTTCGCCGGTGGACGAGAAAAAAATGCCCGCCGGGCTTGAGATACCGCGCGGAGGCGGAGCAGAGCTCCGAAACGGTCGCGCTTTCGGTGCGCTGCGCGGCGCGCTCCGCGTTGGGCGATACGGCGCCGCGTCCCGCCGGAAAGTACGGCGGATTGGATACGATAAAATCGAGACTTTCACTCTCAAACGGCGCGCTCCGGTAATCGGCGCAGACGGCCTCGCCGCGCTCTTCAAGCGCAAAGGCGCGCAGATTCTCCCGCGCGCTTGCCGCGGCGCTCTCCCGGATATCCACGCCGGTCATGCGGCGGCTTTCATCGCCCAGCAGGAGCAGCAATAAGAGTATCCCGCTGCCGCAGCCGAGGTCTGCGCCGTATGTCCCGTGCGCGTCTTTGGCAAAGTCCGCGAGCAGCAGCGCGTCCGTTCCGGCTCTCTCGCCGGTAAAAAGATTCCAGTCCATGCAATCATTATAAAATAAATACGGCGGCATGACAAGCCCGAAAGGGCAGGCATACCGCCGTTGTGAGCCGCGGGAGTGGCACCTCCCGCAGCCGAAGAAGGATTACTGCTCCTCGATGGCCTCGATGGGGCAGTTGCTGGCGCAGGAACCGCACTGGGCGCAGACGTCCTGGTTGATCTCGTAATGATCAGCGCCTTCGGAAATCGCGTCGCAGGGGCACACGCTCGCGCAGGTGCCGCAGGAAATGCAGCTGTCGGTAATGACGTACATTGGTATGTACCTCCTCTTTTTGGGATACCCGCATTGTAACATATATCCCTTAAAATGCAACCCAAAAATTTTTCCCTGCCGGAAAAATTTTAAAAAGCGAGAAAATACGAGAAAAACGAAGAAATAATGCGAATGAGCGAGATAGGGAAAGACAAAACGCCGAATTTCCCGCTTTCGGCGCAAAGCGGGCGTTTCAGAGAGTTGAGAATTTGACGTTTCTTGACTATTATACAGTCAAAGAAAAGGTTAAAGAAAGTCAAAGTCAAAGATGACCTGATGAAGGAAGGGATGCCGTTATGGGGACAAGTGATCGGATCGCACGGTTCATTCTGGACGCGCTGGAAAGCGCGGACGGAACGGCGGAGCTGCAGCGAAGCTCTCTGGCCGACCGTTTCGGCTGTGTGCCGAGCCAGATCAACTATGTGATCGCCACGCGGTTCAGCCCCGAGCGCGGGTACATGGTCGAGTCGCGGCGCGGCGGCGGCGGATACATCCGCATCACGCGCGTGCAGCCGGACGCCTCCCAGTTCATCATGCACACGGTAAACGCCGTGGGCCGGGAGCTGGATAAGCCGACGGCGGACGCGCTGCTCCGCAACGCCGTGAACGCCGGTGCGCTCGAGGTTCCCTTTGCCCGGCTGATCGCCGCGGCGGTCAGCGAGCGGGCGCTCCACGCCGTTCCGGTCGAGATCCGGAAGACGGTGCGCTCATCCATATTCAAACAAATGCTGCTCACCACAGCATCCGACGGATTTTTTGAAAGGAGATCATTACAATGAAATGCGAGATCTGCAAGAAGAACGAAGCTCAGTTCTATTATAAGGAATCCATTAACGGAAAGACCACGGAAAAGCACCTGTGCGCCGAATGCGCCCATAAGGAAGGTCTGGACAGGATCTTCGAGCACGAGGCGAACAGCATGCTGACCTCCTTCGGCAAGATGATGGACAGCTTTCTGCTGCCGGACGTTGATTTCTTCGGCTTTGGCCGTCTGCCGTCGATCGGCGAGATGTTCGAGCCGCTGCGGACGCTCTCGGAGCATGAGCCGGAAGCCGAAATGCACGAGGAGGCCGACCCGCTTGAGGCGAAGGCCGAGGAGAAAGGCGAGGAAGCTCTGGGTCACAAGGGCGAGGAGCCGAGCGTGCGTGAGGACGCCTATCCGCTGGAGGCGGAGGCGGAGGAAAACGCCGAGGAGGCTTTTGAGCAGCGCCGCGAGCTGAACGCTCTGCGCCACAAAATGCACAAGGCCGTCGAGGAAGAGGATTTTGAAACGGCCATCGAGCTGCGCGACATGATCCGGAAAATGGAAAACAAATAAAGCTTTTGCAGCTTTATATATCGGAACGGAGCGGATGCAAAATCCGCTCCGTTTTTTTAAAACCACGCGCTCTGCCGCTCCGGATGATTGAGAAACGGAAAATCTGTCAACCATCGGCAGGGGAAGGAGACAACGAATATGAACGACCGATTTACCGAAAAGGCGAGAAACGCCATTGAAAAGGCGCGCGCCGCCGCCATGGAGCTGGGCCACAGCTACATCGGCACCGAGCACCTTCTGCTCGGCATCGTGCGCGAAACGGACGCGCTCGGCTCGCGCGTGCTGCGCGAAAACGGCTTTGAGGAAGATCTTGTGATGGATCTCATCGAAAAGGCCGCCGGCCGCGGCGCGCCGGGCATGCCGGTGCAGGGTCTCACGCCCCGCTGCAGGCGTGTCATCGAGATCGCCGTAGCGGAGGCAAACCGCCTGCGCCACAGCTATGTCGGCACGGAGCATCTGCTCATGGGCATATTGCGCGAGCCGGAGAGCACCGCCGCGCACCTTTTGACCGCCGCCGGCGGCGATCTCAACAAGATCTATACGGATGTTTTCACCCGCTTCACATCGAGCGACTACCGCGCCGCGGCGCGCAGCGGCGGCGTCGGGCAGCGCACGGCGGTGCGCCATGCGGAAACGAAGAATCTTGACCAGTACAGCCGCGATCTCACGGAGATGGCCTCGCGCGGCGAGCTCGATCCCGTGATCGGGCGCGACAAGGAGATAGCGCGCGTCATCCAGATCCTCTCGCGCCGGTCGAAAAACAACCCGGTGCTCATCGGCGAACCGGGCGTCGGCAAGACCGCCGTGGCCGAGGGGCTTGCCCAGCGCGTCGCCCATGGCGAGGTGCCGGAGAATCTGCGCGACAAGCGCATCGTGTCGCTCGATCTCACCGGTATGCTCGCCGGGACAAAATACCGCGGCGACTTTGAGGACCGGCTGAAAAACGTTCTCAAGGAAGTCGGCAAGGCGAAGGACGTCGTGCTCTTCATCGACGAGCTGCATACCGTGATCGGCGCGGGCGCGGCGGAGGGCGCGATCGACGCGGCGAATATCCTAAAGCCCGCGCTCTCCCGCGGCGAGATCCAGATCGTCGGCGCGACGACGCTCTCGGAATACCGCAAGCACATTGAAAAGGACGCCGCCTTTGAGCGGCGCTTCCAGCCTGTCACGGTCGCCGAGCCGACGGAGGACGAGAGCTTTCAGATCCTGCGCGGCCTGCGCGACCGGTACGAAGCGCACCACGGATTGAAGATCACGGACGAGGCGCTCACCGCCGCGGTGAAGCTCTCCGCGCGGTATATCAGCGACCGGTTTCTCCCGGATAAGGCGATCGACCTTGTGGACGAGGCCGCGTCGCGCGTGCGCATGGAAAATCTGACCGCTCCGGACGAGATGAAGACCATCGAGGCGAAGCTCGCAACGCTGTCCGCCCAGAAGGAGGAGGCCGTCCGCGCGCAGGACTATGAGCTTGCCGCGCAGCTGCGCGACCGGGAACGCTCCGAGCGCGGGGCGCTCGAAAAGGCGCGCGGCGAATGGGACGCCGAGCGCGGCGGTCACCGCGGCGCCGTATCCGCCGAGGATATCGCCGCGGTCGTCTCCGGCTGGACGGGCATCCCCGTCACAAGCCTTACCGAGAGCGAGAGCGAGCGGCTGCTGCATATGGAGGATGTGCTGCACCGCCGCGTGATCGGGCAGAACGAAGCGGTCGCGGCGGTGGCGCGCGCCATCCGGCGCGGCAGAGTCGGGCTCAAGGACCCGCACCGGCCCGTCGGGAGCTTTCTCTTTCTCGGCCCCACAGGCGTCGGCAAGACGGAGCTTTGCCGCGCGCTCGCCGAGGCAATGTTCGGCGACGAGAACGCCATGGTCCGCGTCGATATGTCCGAGTATATGGAAAAGCACACGGTATCAAAGCTCATCGGCTCGCCGCCGGGCTACGTCGGCTTTGACGAGGGCGGCCAGCTCACCGAAAAGGTGCGCCGCAAGCCCTACAGCGTTGTGCTCTTCGACGAGATCGAAAAGGCGCACGAGGACGTGTTCAACCTGCTGCTGCAGATCATGGACGACGGGCGGCTCACCGATTCGCAGGGACGGACCGTCGATTTCCGCAATACCGTGATCGTGATGACATCGAACATCGGCGCGCGAGCCATCACGGACCGCCGCACGGCGCTCGGCTTTTCCGGTCTGGACGGCACGCCGGAGCGGAGCTATGCCGAGATCCGCGAGGCGGTGACCGCCGAGCTCAAAAAGACGTTCCGCCCGGAATTCTTGAACCGCATCGACGAGATCATCGTTTTCCACCGGCTCACCGGCGAGGACATCCGCGCCATCGCCGGGAACATGGTGCAGACGGTGGCGCTGCGCGCTGCCGCGCTCGGCGTGCATCTCACGGTGACGCCCGAGGCGGTCGCGAGACTCGCCGAGGCCGGGTACGATCCGGATTACGGCGCGCGTCCCCTGCGCCGCACGGTGCAGACGCAGCTGGAAGACCCGCTCGCCGAAGCGCTGCTTACGGGGGAGCTTTCCTCCGGCGGCGAAGCGGAGGCGGTCGTGGACGAGACCGGCCGCGTCGCGGTGCGCGCCAAGGGCGCGCTCACGGCGTCGTGAGCGATGTGCCGGGGTAGTAGTGCGTTAAGATCTCCTGCCACGTCGAGCCGTTCTTCGCCATGACGTTCGCCCCGTACTGGCTCATGCCCGCGCCGTGGCCGCTGCCGGAAACGGTAAAGAGAAAGCTGCGGCCCGTCCACGCGAGACGGAAGTTTGCCGAGCGCAGCGAGAAGATCGAGCGCATTTTCGTCCCCGGTACGGAGACGTCCCCGACGCGGACGGACGAAACGCGCCCGCTCGGATCGACCGTCCGCTCGCCGATCCAGTCCGGCGGTTGGGCGGAGAGATCGGCATCCGGGTATGCCGCGAGAAATTTTTCCCGGAAGCTCTCCGGGGAGAACTCCGCGGTCGTGACGAAATTCGGAACGTCTGAGGCTGTTTCGGGACTCGAAACGCTCACGAGATACGGCACATCGCCGCCCCACACGGCGGCGCCGCTCTCGGTATACCCGGCGCTGGAGGCGTGGAAGCAAGCGGTGATCGGCTCGCCGTCGTAGACGAGATATGCCCCGTCCGTATCGCGCACGGCCTCTTCGATGCGCGTCTCCCAGAGATCGTACTGCCCGCCCCAGCGCTCGCGGCGCTCTTCGACCGTGAGGTACACCTCGCAGCAGCCGGGATCGTCGCAGAGAGCGCACTGCGGGTGCGCCGCCGGGGGCGCGCTCCGGCGCGCAAGCGCGTAGCTTCGCGCGGCGGCGGCCTGCGCGCGCAGCGCGTCCGGCTCAAAGGACGCCGGCATCTCCCCGGCAACGACGCCGGGAAGGTATTCCGCCATGGAGAGCGTTTCCACCTCGCCGCCGCGCAGCAGGGTGACGCCCGTGAGAGCATCGAAACCGGAAAAAGCGTCCGCGGTACTCTCCGGCGCGGCGGACGCGGCGGGGGAGACCTCCGGCAGCGCCTCGCCCCCGGAGATCCCGGCGGCGTGCTGCACCGTGACCGGCAGCAGCAGGGAAAAGAGCAGCGACAACACGCTCATCAGCATACAGTGCTTCATCCTATATACCCCTCTCTTGACGATAAACCAAAAGGAGTATAAAATACCATTCATACTCCCTCGTTCCCGGCGCCGGACAAGCGGCGCTCACGGGAAACTCTATGAGGACAGGGGCTTTCCTATGCAGAAAAACGCATGGACATATACGATGGCGGGGACCGTGTTCGCCGCGGTCGCCGTTATGCTGCACTGGCTTCAGGTGCAGAAGATCTTCGATCCCGAAACCGGCCTTCCGACGCTCCACGCGCCGATCACGACGCTGCTCGTCGTAGTTCTCGTTCTCGTCGCCGCGGCACTCTGGTGGCTGTCGGGCCGCATGAAGACCGACTGCGCCCCCGAAGAACCGGAGGACGCGCTCGCCCTGCCGCACCGCGAGACCGGCTGGATCCTTATCGCCGCGGCGGCGCTCGCCGCGCTCGGCTCGGCGTACCTCTTCTTCAAGGAGGACAGCACGCTTATGAAGGCCGCGGCGCTGCTTGGCATCCTGTCCGCACCCGTGCTCGCCATGATGCCGCAGATCCCCCGCTGGGGCGGCTTCGGCGCGGCGCTCAGCGTGCTGCCGGTGCTGTTTTTCTGTCTGTGGCTCGTGGTGTTCTATAAGGAAAACGCCGCGAACCCGATCCTCTGGTCGTACGGTATGGAGATCCTTGCCATTGCGATGTGCCTTCTCGCAGTGTTCCGGCTGAGCGCGTATCTTTTCTACCGCGCCAAGCCGCGCCGGGCGATCTTCGCATGCATGCTCGCGCTCATAACGAGCCTCGCCACGCTCACCGACAGCGTCTCTCTCGGCGCGCGCGCCGTGCTCGGCGGCTGGGGTATCGGCACCGCGGTCATGTGCTGGATCATCATCAACAATTTTGTTCCGCCCGCGCCGGAGGAAGATACATATTAAAAAAGCCCTTGTGTAAAGGGGAACCCCTCCGTCAAAAACTTCGTTTTCGCCACCTCCCCTGTTAGGGGAGGCAAGTAAGCTATCGGAAAACCGGCTTGGCTCCCCTAACAGGGGAGCTGTCAGCGAAGCTGACTGAGGGGTTCGCGCAGAAAAAGCGCCCGCAGGAAAATGTTCCTGCGGGCGCTTTTGCGTCATTTGCCTTATTTCGTATGCACCGTGAGCTGGGGATAGGGGATGTCGATGCCCTTTTCATCGAAGAGCAGCTTGAGAGAGCGGTTGAGCGCGCGGCGCGCGGCGAAAATGTTCTCCTCCGTTGCGGAGACAATGAACTTGAGCACAACGCCGCTCCCGGCGAGCTCTTCCACGCCGATATACTGCGGCACATCGAGAAATACGCCGCGGTTCTCTTCATACATGGCGGGCAGCGCGTCGGCGATCACGGCCTCCACGGCGCGCAGGTCGGCGTCATAGCCAATGGAGATCGTGCTCACCGCCACAGACGTTTCCTGCGAGCGGTTCTGGAAATTCCGGATCTCGGAATTGTTGATGATCTTGTGGTTGCCGCCGGAATCCTCGAGCGTCGTGGTGCGCACGCTGATGTCTACGACCTTGCCGCGGAAATCGTCGAGCACGAGGATATCGCCGACGTTGTAGCGCCCTTCGGCGATGAGGAAAATGCCCGTGAGCACATCCTCAATGAGCGACTGCGCGCCGAAGCCGATAATGAGCGTTACAACACCGACGCTTGCGAGCGAGGCCGTTACGTCCACGCCGAGCGCGCGCAGCCCGAAGAAGACCGAGAGCAGCACGGCCGTATAGGAGAGAATGCTCCGCGTGAGCGAGCACACCGTCCTCGCGCGCGTCTCCTTCGGCTGCTTTAAGAGAAGGGCGAACACGCCGTAGCCGATCCAGATGAAGCCCAGATGCCGGAACATGTCGGCCAGCCCCGGCATGAGCGGGCGCAGAACATAGCCCAGCGCGCAGAGCACAACGGAAACGATCAGCAGAACGGGGAATTTTTTGACGGGTTTCATGAAGCAGCCTCCTTATACGGCGTTGTGCGGACGGTCTCGGCAAAGTCAAAGGGCTCGGTCTCGCCGTCCGGCAGGAAATATACATGGATGGTCACAAGCTCCGCATGCTCCTCCGGCAGCGGGAGAGTGACAATGCAGCTGTAGTCGTTTTTCTCGATGGACGCGGCGGAGGGATCAAAGCCCTCGACCTCCGGCCAGACAAAAACGGTGTCCGCGTCGAGTGTGGTTAGATCGTTTCCGACAATCGCGTCGGGGATCGTGCCGCCCTCGGTGGGAGTGAGATAAACGCTCACCGTGTCGCCCTCGGCGTCGTAGCCGCAGGCGATCGTGAAGCGCTGCGCGGCGGGACGCTCGGCGGCGAGCGTTTCCACGCGCCCGTCGGCGTGCGTGATCGTAACGCGCACCGACAGCGTGCTTTCCACGGCGCTGTCGGCATAGAAATCCGGGTGCGCCTCACGCACGGAGGAATACGTCTCGCGCATCGTATGGTATCTGCCGCTCTCAATGCTGCTTTCCGGAATGGGGTATGTGCTCACCTCGTCCGGAAAGTTGGGATCAAAGAATGTGATCTCCGCGGAAACGATGTCCTCCGGCACGGGGAAACGCACCTCGACCTCACAAAGCGAGGCGAACGAGAAATACCGCAGCGTGGGATCCGGCGCAGAGACGGGCTCTTCCGCGGGCGTCTCGGTGGGGGCGGGCGCGGCGGTCACGACCGGCGCGGGTTCAGCGTCCGGCGTCCTGGCGGGCGCTTTCAGCAGCGCGAGAAACGGCAGCAGCAGCGCTGCGGCCGCGAGCGGCGCATACTTCGTCCGGCGGCTGCGTCGAGGCTCGTAGGGCGGTTCGTATTCGTGCGTTGTCTGGTACGTCTCCGGCGCGGCGGGGGAGCGCAGGGGCTTTTCCGAGCTGTATTCATAAATATCGTCGGCGATGGCACTTCACCTCCCGGAAAGATATCCATGCGGGTTTATTTTACCATTCTTCCGCGCCGCGCGCAACAGAAAAGGCGCTGCCGCTTTGTTAAAACGACAACGGCTTTTTCCCGGTCACGCCGGCTGCGGCCGGATCTCTATCGTCCGTCCGCCGAGGTTTTCGTAAACGCGGTGCGAAACGGAGAGAACGGTGCGCCCCTCGGAGGCGCGGCGCAATGCCTCGAGCACGCGCGCCTCGGTCTCGGCGTCAAGATTTGCGGTGATCTCGTCGAGCAGCAGCACGGCGGGGTCTGCCGCCGCGGCGCGGGCGATGGAGAGAAGCTGCCACTCGCCCTGCGAGAACATGCCGTCGGTGCACACCGTATCGTAGCCCTCCGGCAGCGATGCGATGGCCGCGTCGATCCCGGCGAGCCGGGCGGCGTTTTTTGCCATTTCCTCCGTGATGCGCGCATCGCCCAGCGTGATCTGGTCGAGCACGGTGCCCGGCACGCGGGAGAAATGCTGCTCCACGCAGCCGATGCACGCGCGACGCTCGCTGTCGGCAATATCCGAAACGTCCACGCCGCCGATGGTGATGCTGCCGCTCTCCGGCGGATAGAGCCCGAGCAGCAGCTTGAAAACGGTGCTCTTTCCCGCGCCAGTCCGGCCGACGAGCGTGACCTGCTCACCCTGCTTCACGGTCATGGAGAAGTCCGTTAAAACGCTCTTTTCCCCGTAACCGAACGTCACATGCGAGAGCACGATGTCGCCCCGCGCGGCGCTCTCCCGCTCTTCGGGGATGGTACGCTCCGCCTGGGCGAGAAAGGCGTCGATACGCTTTACGCCCGCCATGGCGGATTGAATGGTCTGGATCTCCATGCCGAGACTTTCGATCGGCGTGAAAATGCGGGAGATATAATGGATAACGGTAACGGACGTGCCGACCGACATGCCGAACAGCGCCAGGATTTCCGCTTTGCCGGAGGCGGAGAGCAGCATGACGACGCCGACCACGGCGGCGTTCAAAAGGAGCACGACCGGCGAATAGACGGCGTCGTAGAAATTTGTCCGCTCTACGGCGGCGTAGCTCTCGCCGATGCGCCGGTCGTACCGGCGCTCCATGTAGTCCTCCAGACCGAGCGCGCGGATCGTGCGGATGTTGTGCAGCGTTTCCGGCACCTGCCCGGAAACGGCGGCGACGGCGCGGCGGTTATCGAGCTGCGCTGCGAGCATCCGCTTCTGTACATGGCGCGTGAACACGGCGAACAGCGGCAGCACCAGCAGCAGGATGAGCGCGAGACCGGTGTTTTTCACCGCGATGACCGCCATAATGGAGAGAATGCGGCAGGCGTCCGCCGCCATGCTGATGATGCCGGAGGTAAAAAGCGCCTCCACGGTGTCCACATCGCCGGAAAAGCGCGCGGCCATCTCGCCGGGGTTTTGCCCCGCGAGCGTGCCGGCGAGCAAAAGCGTCAGCTTCCGGGACATTTCCGAGCGCAGCGCGTGGGTCATCTTCTGGCCGAACAGCACGAGAAGGCTCTCCTGTGCGCTCGAGAGAACGCCCTCCAGCGCGAGACTGCCGAAATAGAGCAGCACCGCGAGCGCGGAGAGCGGCATGCCGCCGGTCAGCCGGTCGATGACGCGCCCAAGCAGCAGCGGCGGGAGGAGCGACGCCCCAACGCTCGCCGCCACGCAGAGAAGAGTACCCGCGGTGAGAAGAGGCCGTGCCGCGGCAGCAGACCGGATCGCGGCGAACACGCCGCTATTCTGCTTTGTCTTCATGCTCTGTCCCTCCTGTCTGGCTTTCGTAGAGCTGGCGGTACACCGGAACGGACGCCATCAGCTCCGCGTGTGTGCCGACGGCCGTTTTCCCGTCCTCCATAAAAATCACCTGCCGCATCTGCGGAAAATGGTACAGCCGGTGCGAAATAAGGAACACGGTTTTATTCTTCGCGTATTCCTGCAAGTTGGCGAACACCGTGTCCTCGGTTTTGCGGTCAAGCGCGGAGAACGGATCGTCCAGAATGAGGACGGGACGCGGGTGCGCGAGCGTTCTCGCCAGCGCGAGCCGCTGCGCCTGCCCGCCGGAAAGACGTGTGCCGCCGCTGCCGATCACGGTATCGAGTCCGGCTTCCATGGCGAGCACTTCGTCCTTCAGAGCGACGGCGGCAAGATACGGCATTGCGTCCTGTTCGCTGCCGCAGAGGACATTATGGCGCACCGTATCGGCGCTGAGCTCCGGGTCATGGCCGAGATACCCGACGGTCGCGGCGATCTGCCGCGGCGTGAGCGCGGAAAACTCTTCCGGCCCGAATTTTGCCGAGCCGCCGTAGGGCGCTTCGCAGAGAAACACGCGCCCGAACGTGGACTTGCCGCAGGCGACGGGACCGGTGACGCCGATGATGTCGCCGGGGCGCGCCGTGATGCTCAGGCCGGAGAAGACCGGCTCATCTCCGTAGGCAAAGGAGAGATCTTTGAGCGTCACTGTTTCGGGCGCCGGGATATCCAGTTCCGGGAGCTCCTCCGGCTTTTTCATCAGCGGCTTGATACGCTTCCAGGATACCTCCGCCTTCTGCACGGAGTTGAAGAGCTTTGCGGCCTTGGAGGATTTGACCGTCAGCTTCGTAAAGCAGGAGAGGAACGTAGTGAACGCCGCAATGTCCCAGGTGTTCCATCCGGTACCGAGAACGTTTTTTGCGCCCAGCCACAGTATGAACAGCACGCCCGCGTTGGATACGGCCAGATACAGCGGCGGCAGCGCCGACTGCTGCACACTGCTGCGCACGGCGGCGGTCTCGCAATTTTTCAGCGTGTCCTCATACCGCTCCGCGCGGGCGTCCTCGCAGCCGTGGATGCGGTAGGTCACGGCGTTCTGCGCGCGGTCGAGCGTGGCGGCGCTGAGCGCGCCCGCGGCCTTTTTATACGCCGCGCCCGCGCGCTGCACCGGCTTTTTCATCCGCGCGGCGCATACATAGGATACCGGCGTAAAAAGCAAACTGAGCAGCGCGAGCCGCCAGTCGTACACGAGCAGCATCACCATATAGCCGACAAGCGCCACGCCGGTATCGAAGATCTCGGTGGTGAATTTCCGCATGCCCTCCACGCAGTCGTCCACGTCGGAGATGGCTTTGGTCATCAGCTCGCCCGCGCCCTCCTTTTCGAGAGACGCGCGGCTCTGCCGCACCAGACCGGCGTAAAGGATGCCCTTCATCCGGCGGTTGATGTTGTTGGCAAAGCGGCGGACATAAAAGCGCTTGATAAACCGCGCTGTCTGCACGAGAAGCGTGACGAGAATATAGCCGAGCACGAGCGCAGCCATGTTCGCGGAACTCTCATTCCCGCCGAGGATATCGGCGAGACACTGGGCGAGCCGGCCCTCATACCACGGCCCGGCCAGAAGGCCGACGTTGTATACGAGCCCCGAGAGCGTCACGAAGAGCAGCGGCAGCCATTCCAGCCGGAAATAGGAGCCGATCGCGTCCGCGCGGAAACTCTTATTCTTCATCGGCGGACGCCTTCTTTGCAGCGCTTCGGAAATGCGGGAATCCCGCGCGGCTCTCGGTCTTGGAGACCGTGTAAAGCTTATGGAGCGATGCGGCGAACGCGGCGGCCTCGTCCTTTGTGAGCGCGCTTGTCAGGTATTCATAAAACGCCGCTTCGATCTCCGCTTTGGAGGACTTCAGACTCTCCGCCTTTTCCGTGGGATACAAAAGCTGGCTGCGCCGGTCGTTGGGCGCGTCCCGGCGGACAAGATACCCCTTCGCTTCAAGATTTTTCGTCCGCCGCGCAATGGCGGCCTTGTCCGCGTGCAGAAGCTCGGCGAGCGCGGCCTGCGTGCAGCCGGGATGGTGGCGCAGCGCGTGGATCAGATCGATCTCCGCCGTGCCGACGCCCTCCTCGCGCAGCGAGAGCAGCACCAGCTTTTCCGCCTCGCGCGCGATCTTGGTGATTTTCCGTTCCGTAATGTCCATAGACGCCTCCGGAGAATAGAATAAAAGTTGCAGGTACATCGTTGTATGTACAACTATTATAGTGCGGCGCTGCCGCCTGTCAAGAAAAAACTCCCTCCGTCCCGCGCTTTTCCGCGGACGGAGGGAGGAAACATTCAGTTTTTCCGGAAATAGATGTTCAGATCGACGTCGCCGTCGATGCCGTTCACCGAGCCGGTGCTCGAATACTGCCACATATCAAAGTTGAATACGATGCGCGGCTTTGCCTCGTATTCGGCGTACCAGAATTCGTAGTCGGAGAGCTGGCGCAGTATGTATTTCCGGTAGCCGAGATACTGCGTGAAATAGATCATCGCGTCATACCCGGCGTCCTCGACGGCGCGGCAGAACGTTTTGGCGCTCTCGCAGAGCACCGCGCGCGAAACGGTATATGTGCGCGCGTCGCTCCCGCCGACGATCTCCCAGTCAAACACGACCGGGAACGTGACCCTGTACGGGCGGATCGCGTTGAGCACGAAGGCGGCTTCCTCGGCGGCTTCCTCGGCGTTGATCGCCTGCGAATAGAAGTAAACGCCGACCTTCAGCCCGGCGGCGGTCGCCCCGGCGATGTTCTTTTCAAAGTATTCGTCCGTATAGATCTGGCCGGCGGTCGAGCCGCGGTAGCCGACGCGGATCATCGCAAAGTCGATGCCGTCGGCGGCGACCTTTTCCCAGTCAATGTCGTACTGGTGCTCGGAAACATCGATGCCGGTGAGATATTTCCCGCCGGAATACTGCATCCGGCCCCGGCTGTCGGCCGAAAAGCCGTCCGGCGCCCAGGCGAGCATCGGAAAGCCGTTTGAGCGCACCGCGGCGCTTGCCGCGATCTCCACTTCGGGGGAGAGAGGCGCTTCGCGCAGCTCTTCGGGCAGCGGTGTTTCCGAAGGCGTGCCGGAGGTGTCCGGCGCGGCAGTGGGCGCGGCGGTATTTTCCGGCGTTTCCGCGCCGGACGGGCGGCCGAGCAGCGAAACGACGCCGATCACCGCGCCGAGAAGCAGCGCCGCGAGCATGGCCCAGAGAACGATGCGCCCCGCGCGCGGGCGCGTCTTGAGCGCCGTGCCGCCGGAATGGTCAGAGCGTTTTGCCATAGGTCTTTTATCCTTTTCTTTCTTTGGAAAAAGAGACCCGCGGGAGCGGGTCTCTTTTTATAAGACGGAAGGGGAGGGAAAAACGTTCACTCCGCCGCGATCATGTAATAATATACCGGCTGACCGCCGCTGACAAGGGAAACATCCGCCTCAGGGAAGCAGGAGGTGAGACTCTCGGCGACGCCGTTGGCGTCGGTCTCGGTCACGTCCTGGCCGTAGTACACGGTGAGGAATTCCGGCTCGAGCTCGCCGAACGCCCAGTTGAGCTCCTTGAGGAGCGTCGGGAGACTGGCGTAGCTGCCGAGCAGCTTTCCGTCGAGCAGCGCGAGATACTCGCCCGCGTGGATGATGTGGCCGTCGTAGTCCGAATCGCGCGCGGCATAGGTCACGAGCGCGGTGTGGACGCGCGCGGCGCTCTCCTTGAAGGATTCCTCCAGATCGTCGGGAGACTGGTCGGGATCCATGTAGGCCAGCGCGGCGACGCCCTGCGGCACGGTGCGGGTCGGAATGACGCGCACGGTCTTTTCCGTGAGCGGGATGCACTGCTCCGCCGCCATGATGATGTTCTTGTTGTTCGGGAACACGAACACGGTGGAGGCGGGCGTCTTGTTCACCTCGCGGAGAATGTCTTCCGTGGAGGGGTTCATCGTCTGGCCGCCGGTCACGATCCGGTCGGCACCGAGCGAGCGGAAGAGATCGGCCATGCCGTCTCCGGCGCACACGGCAACGAAGCCGACTTCCTTCTCGGCGGGGGCGATCTCCGGCTCGGCCTCGGCCTCCGGCTGGGCGGGGGCGGCAGGCGCGGCGGCGGTCTCCTTGCCGGCGAGAGAGGTGTGCTGGTTGCGCATGTTCTCGATTTTTACGGTCTGGAGCGGGCCGTAGCGCAGCGCTTCGGTCAGCGCGCGGCCCGGCGCGTCCGTGTGGACGTGGACCTTGATGATGTCGTCGTCCTCCACGAGCACGAGCGAGTCGCCGAGACTCTCGAGAAAGCTGCGCAGCAGCTCCGGATCGCGCTTTTTTTCACGCGCGACGATGAACTCGGTGCAGTAGGTGAACGTGATCTCCTCGTCGTTGATCGCGGAGAATTCCGCGCTCGTCTTGGTCTCCGTCACGGGAGCCTTGGCGACGAACTTGCCCTGCAGGCAGAGCAGCATCGCGTTGAGAATGACGACGTAGCCCTGGCCGCCGGCATCCACGACGCCTGCTTTTTTGAGCACGGGGTTCATGTCCACGGTCTTGGCGAGTGTTTCGCGCGCCACGGCGAGAGTGTCGGTGAGGAGCTCTTCGATATCGGTCACGCCGGCCTTGCTCCGCTCAACGGCGGCTTCCGAGGCGCAGCGGGACACGGTGAGCACCGTGCCTTCGGCAGGCTTCATAACGGCTTTGTAGGCGGCATCCACGCCGTCGCACATCGCCTTGGCCCAGTCCGCGGCGCTGCACTCGGCCTTGCCGCGCAGACTCTTGGCGAGCCCGCGGAACAGCAGGGAGAGGATAACGCCGGAGTTGCCGCGCGCGCCGCGCAGCAGCGCGGAGGCGGCGGTATCGGCGGCGTCGCCGACGGCGGAGGGCGTGCGGCCGTGCAGAGCGGCCGCGGCGGCGGACATGGTCAGAGACATATTCGTGCCGGTGTCGCCGTCCGGCACGGGGAAAACGTTAAGCTCGTTGAGTTGCTGGCGATTCTCATCCAGCGCGGCCGAGGCGCAGAAGATCATTTCCGCGAATACCTGACCGCTGATTGTATTTCTCACTGCGGGGCTTCCTCCTTGGCTAATCAGTCCATCGTCATGGAATCTACATAGACGTCCACCTGACGGACGGAAACGTCCGTAGCGGAGGAGACCTTGTAGCTGACTTCGTTCATAATGCTGCTGCAGAGCGCGGCAATGTTCACACCGTGATCGACCACGATGTGGAGTTCGATCGTAATGCTTCCGTCGTCGTTGGGCGTGACGGAGACGCCCTTGGTCATAGACTCCCGACGGAGGAGCTGGACCAGACCGCTTTCCTTGGCGCGTCCGGCCATGCCTTTGACGCCGAAGCAGCGCGTCGCCGCATCCCCTGCCAGCCAAGTGAACACTTCGGAGCTGATGCAGATGGAGCCTCTTTCGTTGTCAAGTTTTACCATGGCAAGTCTTCCTTTCCACAAATCGATTTATAATTATAAAACAGATTGTCGAAAAGTACAAGGACTTTCTTGTCGCCGAGAACGTGAAAAACATACCAAAAATCGGGGGGAATCCTGTGCGATTCAGGCAAAATTGAGAGAAAAAACCCCTTCGCAGACTCTTTACATCGGCGGGCCGGCGTGGTAAAATGACTCTGTTCGCAAAGACGTTTCGGAAAGCCCTGTTGTATTTCCGGAACAGGAGCAAAAAATTATAGGAGATGAATCGAATGGTAAGAAAGCTTAAGTCCATGGACGGCAATACCGCTGCCGCCCACGTGTCCTATGCATTTACCGAAGTCGCGGCAATCTACCCCATCACACCGTCCAGCCCCATGGCGGACTACGTGGATCAGTGGTCTGCCGAGGGTCGGAAGAATGTGTTCGGCACCACCGTCAAGGTTGCGGAGCTTGAGTCCGAAGCCGGCGCCGCCGGCAGCGTGCACGGCTCTCTCAACGCCGGTGCGCTGACCACCACCTACACCGCCTCTCAGGGCCTGCTGCTGATGATCCCCAACATGTACAAGATCGCCGGCGAGCTGCTGCCCTGCGTGTTCCATGTTTCCGCCCGTACCGTTTCCACCCACGCGCTGAAC
>ERZ1673738.2098-NODE-2098-length-27086-cov-7.473456_pt1 | contig 27086 bp, 26 predicted proteins | sample MGYA00580198_ERZ1673738 | MGnify/ENA primary metagenome ERZ1673738 (study PRJEB41218, sample SAMN15661784) | gut metagenome | host: Homo sapiens | place: Canada: London | collected 2015-08-20/2019-03-30 | study: EMG produced TPA metagenomics assembly of...
CGCCTTTCTCAAAAACTCTAAAACAAAAAAATCCCACATCAGATTTTAGATAGCCACATCAAATCCTCTGCTTGACATTTCCCCCGTTTTTTGAGATAATAAGGGGAGGAACTTTCGGCAGAAGGAAGGCAATTATGGACGAACGCAAGGCCACCATCGCCAGCAACCTCATCAAGCTGCGGCTGGCCGCTGGCATGACGCAGGCGGAGTTGGGCGAAAAACTGAATTACTCCGACAAGTCCATTTCCAAATGGGAGCGGGGCGACGTGACCACCGACGTGTTCGTGCTGATGCAGATCGCCGAGATCTTCGGCGTGGACGTGGACTATCTGCTGAAGCCCCACAACGAGATCGAGCCGGTCATCTACGGCAAACCGGACCGCAGCACCTACACCACGGACATGATCACGCTGGTGGCGATCCTGGGCATCTGGACGCTGGCGCTGTTCGTGTTCATCATTCTGTGGATCTGCGGCATGGTGGTGTGGCAGGTGTTCGTGTACGCCGTGCCGGTTTCCCTGATCACGCTGCTGGTGCTGCGCTCGGTGTGGCAGGAGGGCCGGGGCAACCGCTTCATCATCGCGGCGCTGGTGCTCAGCGTCATCGCCACGGTGTATCTGACGTTCCTTGAGCGAAATTTGTGGCAGCTGTGGCTGCTGGCCATCCCCTCGCTGCTGCTGGTGTTTCTGGGGGCGCGTATCTACAGAAGCGCCCACAAGCGTTGAAAATACAGCACTCTACTGGAAGTAGAGCCGTCTCTATTCCGGTGATTTTATTGATAGAGTCCCTTCCCCATGCGGTAGGTTGGCTTTTTCGCCGCCGTCCTGTATACTAGGCTATGTCCTATAGGCATAACGCTAAAAAACAAGACCGGAGGAAACCACTATGGCGTCTTACGCACTGACCTGCTGCTCTACAGCCGATCTGACCCACGAGCATTTTGCCGCCCGTGATATTCAATACGTCTGCTTCCACTTCACCCTGAACGGAGAGACTTATCCCGACGATCTGGGCCAGTCCATTCCCTTCCCCATTTTCTATCAGGCCATGGCCAATGGCGCGGAAACCAGCACCTCTCAGGTGAACATCTCCGAGTATCTGGATTTTTTCACCCCCATTCTGGAGAGCGGTAAGGACATTCTGCATGTCTGCCTGTCCTCCGGCCTGTCCGGCTCCTATAACTCCGCTTCCAGCGCCGCGCTGATCGCCCGCGAGCAGTTCCCCGACCGGAAGATCTACATTGTGGACTCTCTGGGCGCGTCCTCCGGCTACGGTCTCATTATGGAGACGCTGGCCGACCTGCGGGACGAGGGCATGGATATCGACACCCTCCACCAGTGGATCGAGGAGAACAAGCTGCGGATGAACCACTGGTTCTTCTCCACCGACCTGACCTTCTACGTCAAGGGCGGCCGCGTGTCCAAGGCGGCAGGCTTCATCGGCGGCGTGCTGGGCATCTGCCCGCTGCTGAACATGGACGATCAGGGTCATCTGATCCCTCGCGCCAAGATCCGCTCCAAGAAAAAGGTCATTCAGGAAATGCTGACCCGCATGGAGCAGTACGCCGATAACGGGCTGGACTATGACGGCAAGTGCTTCATCTCCCAGTCCGAGTGCTACGAGGACGCCAGAGCGCTGGCCGACCTCATTGAAGCCAGGTTCCCCAAGCTCAACGGCAAGGTAGACATTAACTATGTAGGCACCACCATCGGCAGCCATACCGGCCCCGGCACAGTGGCCCTATTCTTCTGGGGCCGTGATCGGAAGCTGCCCTTACTTTGATACCATTCTATCCTTTCGCTATTTCCCCTCTCCCCTTTTGAAAAGAGGCCGTCCTTTCCCCGGACGGTCTCTTTTCGTTGTTGTGGGGGGTATTTCGCGCCACGGTATGCGTTTCGTTTTGTTGTTGTAGGGGCGGGGTGAACGCGGTGGAGCAAAGCGAAACGAGCACCCTTGGGGTGCCCCGCCCGCCGTATAATGATGGCATTACCGTAGATTGCGCGGGGCGATGTGGGCATCGCCCCCTACAATGGTTTGCGGAAACCATTGCGTTTGTTGGCCGGCGGGGTGTGGTCACCCCGCCCTGCGGATATTTTCCGGTGGTGCTTTCGTAGGGCGGCATGACCACATGCCGCCGCACGATAGACGCAAAACCTCCTTCCCCGCACCAGTAGCGCACAGCGGCCGCATCTTTTTGGCAGCAAAATCGTAAGATTTTGCGCCAGCTTTTTTCACGTATTATCCTTATCAATCGGCCGTCGTCTCAAGATCCGCATCAGCCGTTTGCCGTTGAACGGGATCAGGGGATAGAGATACCCCTTGCCCACCACCGGCTTGGTGGAGGCGATCAGCACCACCGTGCCCACCACACCGGCGGCAAAGCCCCAGCCGTCCCACAGCCAGATCAGCACCAGCAGGATCATTCGCACCAGCTTACAGGCGTAGCCCATCTCATAGCTGTGCTGGGCGTAGCCCGCCACCGCCACAAAGGCCATATACACCAGCACCTCCGGCACCAGCCACCGGGCCTGCACGGCGAAATCGCCCAAAATCAGCGCGCCCAACATGCTGAAGGAATTGCTGAGCGCGTCCGGCGTGTTCAGGGACGCCAGCTTCAGAATGTCCACGATGAACTCCACCAGCAGCAGCTGCACGATCAGCGGCACGAAATATTCGTCCTCGATCAGCAGGAACTCCAGCTCTCCCGGCAGCACGTCGCCGTTTTTCACCAGCAGATACCACAGCGGCGTGATGAACACCGTCAGAAACAGCACCACCAGCCGCACGATCCGTAGATATGTGCCAATGAGGGGCGGGAAGTAGTAGTCGTTGATCTCCTCGGCGAAGCTGAACAGCGTGGTAGGCAGCAGCATCACCGACGGCGTGTTGTCGATCATCAGCAGGATGCTGCCCTCCATGACGCTGGCGGTGGCCACATCCGGCCGCTCAGTATAACGAATTTTCGGAAATGGGTTCCACCACTGCTTGGGAACGATACACTCCGCGATGGATTCCTGACTCATGGCGATGGAGCGCACGTCGATGCTGTCCAGCTTCTGCCGCAGCTGCCGCAGGTGCTGCTCGTTGGCCTCGCCCTTCATATAAACCAGCGCCACGTCGGTCTGGGACCGCCCGCCCACCTGATGGCGCTCCAGCGTCAGCGCCGGGTCACGGATACGCCGCCGCAGCAGGGCGGCATTGGCCATGATGCTCTCCACAAAGCCGTCGTGGCTGCCCCGCAGTACCTTGCTGGTGTCCGGCTCCTCCACGCTGCGGGTGGGGTACTCCTTGGCGTCCATCAGCACGCCACCGTCGTAGCCGTCCATCACCAGCAGCGTCTTTCCCGCAAAGACCCCCACCACCATGCTGTGTACGTCCGTCTCCGCCGCCGCGTCCGGCACCGTTACGTAAGCCGCCAGAAAGGACGCCAGATCCGGCACCTTCTTCAAATCGCCGATGGCCAGCAGCCGCCCGATCATCCGCTCGATCAGCATGTCCTCGGCATAGCCGTTCACCACCCACAGCCGGGCCTTCCGTCCGCCCACCTGCAAGCTGCGGCTCACCATGTCAAAGTTCCGCCCCACGCCCAGCAGGTCGTCCAGCTGGGCTGTCCGGGTCTCAAAATCCACCATAGGCATCCTCCTCCGTTTCCCGTGTAGTATGGGTGAAAAATGGGAGGATTATGCAAAAGGCGTGCTCCCGAAGGAGCACGCTTTTTTCTTGCCATGCACTTGTTCGTAGGGGCGGGGGTTCTACCCCGCCCGCCTAATATAGATAAAAATGTCGCGCCAAACAAAGGGAGGGGCAGAGCCCCTCCCCTACACAAATTTTCATTTATTTTTATTCATTACTGTATAGAATATCCCGTGCCACCGGGGCATAGAACAACTTCTCCGCCTCCGCGAAATCGTGGGTCTGGCCCATGATCCACATCAGCTTGGCCACCGCCGCCTCCGTGGTCATGTCGTAGGCCTCCAACAGCCGCAGCGTCTGCTTCAGATGTCCGCCCACGTGGTAGACCGTCAGGTCGCTGCCCTCGTTGGGCACCTGCGTGGTCATGACGATGATCTTGCCCCGCTCCACGGCGGCGCGAAGGATCTCGTACAGGTTGCCGTACTCCGGCAGGCCGCCCACGCCGAAGCTCTCGATAATCAGCCCGTCGTAATGCTGGGTCATGAACTCCACCAGCTCTGGCTTTGTGCCGGGGATCAGCTTCAGCAGCCCCACATTGTCGTCCAGCTTGTCATAAAACGCAGGCTTCTCCGCCACCGGGCAGGACATATACTGCAAAAGATGGTCGTCCTGCACCACCGCCAGATCTGGGTAATTGACGCTGGAAAAGGCCTGAAAGCTCTTGGAGCAGGTCTTGCGGGCACGGGTGCCCAGAATGACCTTGCCGTTAAAGACGATCTGCACGCCGCCGCAGCCCCGGCAGGCGTAGAAGAAAGCGTCGGTGAGATTCCGCTTGGAGTCGGTACCGTCGAACCAGATGGGCTTCTGTGCCCCGGTCAGCACGATAGGCTTGGGGCTGCCCTGCACCAGATAGCTGAGTGCCGCCGCCGTATAGGCCATGGTGTCGGTGCCGTGGCTGATGACGAAGCCATCGTACCGGTCATAGCGCTCCCGGATGGCGTTGGCCACCCCCAGCCAGTGGCGGGGCTCCAGATTGGTGCTGTCCAGGCTATAGACCTGAATGCAGTCCACACGGCACATTTCGCCGATCTTGGGCACGAACGACAGCAGCTGCTTGCTGTTCAGCTCCGGGGTCAGGCCCTCCGGCGTCATCTCGCTGGCGATGGTGCCGCCGGTGCCAATCATGAGAATGTTCTTCATGGTCTTCTCCTCCGTCAAAGTGGCGTTACATATCCCGCTTTTCCATGGCGGACAGGGCAAACCGCACCGCCTGCTGGATGGTCTGGCGCTCGTCCTCACCGGCGGCGTCGTATTTCTCCCGCATTTTTTGCAGAAACAACCCCCGCAGGGAGTCCTCGCCGCAGCCGTCCCAGATATCACGGCACACGGTGGTGCGATCCCGCACCTCCAGCGCGTAGAACCGGGGCGACAGCTCGTCGGTGATGGCGGCGGTATCCACGCTGCCCGACCGCTCGCCGGTCAGGATCACGCGGTAGATATCCGCTTCCGTATGCTGGGGCAGCGCCTCGCAGACGGCCTCCAACGGCTCACGGCCCGTCACGTCCACCGTCACGATCTCATAGCGCCGCTTGGCAAAGGGCACGAACCGCAGTTTCACGCTGCCCTTGTCCACCTCGCCCGCCAGAAAGCCCTTGTCCCCCAGCTCGTCGAAGCCCCGTCCTTCGGGGCAGCCGGGGTAGGCGTAGGCGGTCTTTCCCGCCAGCTGCACGCCGGAACAGGCGTGGACATGGCCCAGCGCCAGATAGTCCAGCCCGCTCTGAGCGATCTGCTGCAGGGGAATCGGCCGGTAGCGGCTGTCCTTCACCCCCGCCTCGCCGTGCAGGATACCGATGGCCACGTTCCCATCCTGCTCCGCGATGCCCGCCAGCTCCGCGCTCTCCGGCATCTCCGGCGCGGTGAAGGCCGCGCCGTATACGGTGCAGCCGTACTGGGGAAAGGACAGCCCCATGGAGAGCATCTCCGGCGCGGTAAAAATAAGCACGTTGTCCGGCCACAGGGTGCGGGCGTAGGGCGATGCGGCGGTGTAGCAGTCGTGGTTGCCGGGGGCGATGACCACATGGCCCCGGAACTCTGCCAGCGCGGCGGCCAGCTCCTCCGCCGTCTGGCCGTAGATGCTGTCGCTGTCGAACAGGTCGCCCGCCAGCAGCATCAGCTGTACGCCGTGATCATTGGCGTACTCCACCATGCGGCGGGTCAGATCGCGGCTCTCCTGACGGCGCTGCCGGGCCTGCTGCTCATTCAGGCCGGTGAAGGCGCTGTCCAGATGGAAGTCCGCCGCGTGCAGAATGCGTACCATTTACGCTTCCTCGGCCTGCCAGCCCTTGCACACGTCCACCCAGCTCACGAAGTTCTTGCCGCAGCAGCGCTCCAGCTCGTCACAGTTCAGCTCGATGGCGCTGGCGGCGCTGCCCACAGCGGGGAACACCGTCTCGAACCGCTTCAAGGACACGTCCAGATAGGTCTTGACGTCGTCCGGCAGGGCAAAGGGGCACACGCCGCCCACGGCGTGGCCGATGCGCTCCACCGCCTCCTCGGCGGTCAGCATCTTGGCCTTGGCGCCGAAGAAGTGCTTATATTTGCTGTTGTCCACCTTGGCGTCACCGGCAGCCACGATCAGGATGGGATCCTCCCCCACCTTGAAGCTGAGGGTCTTGGCAATGCGGGCGCCCTCCACGCCAACGGCCAGCGCGGCCAGCTCCACCGTGGCGCTGGACACGTCAAATTCACGAATACGGTCAGTGACGCCGTAGGGTTTCAGATAAGCTCTTACTTTTTCAACAGACATGGTGATGATCTCCTTTACGATTGATTGCTTTTACGGTTCACCGGATATCCACACGCTCCACGGCGGTGCACAGTCCGGTATCGCTGTCCAGTGTAAAAATGCAGCCCTGGGCTTTGCAGGGGCCGTCGGCAAAGCGGTAGCGCCCCGCCAGTCCCCCCAGAAACGACTCGATGGACTGCTCCGGCGGAATGCCCAGCACCGACTCGATGGCCCCTGTCATGCCCAGATCGGTGATGTAGCCGGTGCCCTTGGGCATCACCCGCTCGTCGGCGGTGGGCACGTGGGTATGGGTGCCCCACATGGCGCTGATGCGGCCATCCAGATAGTAGCCCAGCGCCAGCTTCTCGCTGGTGGCCTGGGCGTGGAAGTCCAGCAGGGTAAAGGTAGGCTTCTCCGTCTCGTTCAGCTCCCGCAGCAGCTTGTCCGCCGTGGTAAAGGGGTCGGCGGCCTTCCAGTCCAGATCGCATCGGCCGATCAGCGTCATGACGGCGATGCGCAGCTTGCCGCAGTCATACACGCCGCAGCCGCGACCCGGCATCCGGCCGGAGAAGTTGGCGGGCCGCAGGATGTAGCGGTTGTCCTCCAGATAGTCGGCGATCTGCACCCGGCCAAAGGTGTGGTTGCCCAGGGTGATCACGTCGGCTCCGGCGGCAAACAGCTCGTCCGCCTGAGCGGGAGTCAGGCCGGTGCCGGAGATATTCTCCCCGTTGACCACGGTAAAATCAATGCTTTTCAGCTTCTTCAGCGGCGATAGATGGCGGCGCAGGTGCTTCAGGCCGTCCTCGCTGGTCACGTCGCCGATGGCAAGAATGTGATACAGCATGGTGTCCTCCTTTTTACGGTTTCTTCATTCGTTGCTATTATGCCACAAAAAAAAGGGGAGCGCAAGAGCGCTCCCCTTTTTTGCATATGGGGTGTTTGCAGAAGCGGCACGCACCAAAGGCCCCCTTGTGTAAAGGGGGCTGTCGAGCGAAGCGAAACTGGGGGATTGTCGGTTACCGGACACCCCCTCCGTCGGGGCGTTAAGAAAACATGCCGGTGGCATGTTTTTAGCCACGATCTCGGCGGCTATGCCGCCGTAGCTGCCACCTCCCCTTACACAGGGGAGACTTTGGATGATGTGCTCCCACAATTCGATCCATGCCGCCATCGGCGGCACACCAAAGCTCTTCACTGCGCCCCGTCAGGGGTGCTTTCGTTCCACCCGTAAATTTTAATGAGCCGCTGGCTGGTGTAATAATACGCGTCTGCGGGGAAGTCCGTATAATTGGTGGTGTTGGAGCACAGCAGATAGTCCACCGTCTGACCCGCCTCGTCCCGGATGATGCCGGAGATCACGGTGGTGTGGTTGTGTCCGCCGTCAGGGCCAAGGATCAGGATATCCCCCACCTCGCCGGTGTAGTAGTTGGCCTCGGTGTCCGCCACCAGACCGTAGCCCTCGTTCTCACGGGCATAGCTGTAGAACCGGCCCACGTTGATCCACGACAGGTCAAGGCTATTCTGGCCGTACCAGTACCACTTGCTGCCGCCCTGCTCGTCCATGGGAATACCGCCTGCCAGCAGCACCTGTGAGCCGAAGTTCATGCAGTTGCCGCCCACGTCGTCATAGGCATGCCACGCGCTGCTGCGCTGGTGGTCGTACTGCCGCATGTACTGCTCCGCCGCCGCCCGGTCATAGGGATGGTCGCACGTCAGCGTCACCTGCACCGTCTCCTGCCGCTGGAGCTGCCGCCGCTCGATGGCACGCAGCAGCTGCTGGAGCCGTCCGTCCTCCTCCTTGCCCTCCTGATAGGTCAGGCTGAAATAGGGGTTGTCGTCGGCCTCGTGGTGCTTGATGAGCCAGCCGTCCCCCTCCGGCACCAGCTCGAAGATGTGGGGCACGTCATAGAGCTTGCTGTCCACCTCCGGCGTGGCGGCAAAGTGCATCACCGCCGACTCGTCGGCCTCGATATGTATCTGCCCCTCCACGGCGTCCTCCTCGGTGGAGGGCTCCGCCTTGGTGACGGTCAGCACATAGTCCACGTCCTTCATCCGCAGGTCGATCAGCGCCCGGGCTCGGATGGCGTTCAGGGTGCGGATGGACGCCTGATGCATGGCGGCGTCCTCCTCATCGGAAAACAGCGCCGTCAGCTGAGGCTCGTCAAACAGGGCGATATCGGTGTACCAGTCGGTCAGCAGCCGGGTCATCAGCTGTTTCTGCGTCTCCGTCACCAGTCCCTCCGGATCCTCCACCCGTCCGCTGACGGAGGTGGAAAAGCCGTCGTCCGGCGGTGCGGTCTGCTCCTCCTGCCCCTGGTTCGTCTGCGTCTGGCCGTTCTCCGCCGGGGGATCGCCGGGCTGCTGGCCGCAGGCGGTCAGCAGCATACAAAGCGCCAGCAACAGGGCGAAAAGCTTTCGTTTCATAAAAAACCCTCCCAAGATGCGACTGTGCGGCACCCCGGGGTAGGGTGTCGCACAGCTTTGTTTTTATTTTGCGTATTCCACGACCTTGGTCTCACGCAGCACGTGAACCTTGATCTGGCCGGGGTACTCCAGCTCGTTTTCGATGCGCTTGGCAAGCTCGCGGGCCAGAATGACCATCTGATCCTCGTTGACCTGCTCCGGCTTCACCATCACTCGCACCTCGCGGCCCGCCTGAATGGCATAGCTTTTCTCCACGCCGGGATAGGAACTGGTGATCTCCTCCAGCTTCTGCAAACGCTTGATGTAATTCTCAAGGTTTTCGCGGCGTGCACCGGGACGGGCGGCAGAGATAGCGTCGGCCGCCTGCACTAGGCAGGCCACCAGCGTCTTGCACTCCACGTCGCCGTGATGAGCCTGAATGGCGTGGACGATCTCTTCCTTCTCCTTGTACTTCCGGGCATACTCCACGCCCAGAGACACATGGGTGCCCTCAAACTCGTGATCCAGCGCCTTGCCGATATCGTGCAGCAGACCTGCCCGCTTGGCGGCGTGAACATCGGCGCCAAGCTCGGCGGCCATCATGCCGGCGATATGGGACACCTCGATAGAGTGCTGCAGCACGTTCTGACCGTAGCTGGTACGGTAGTGGAGACGGCCCAGCAGCTTCTGCAATTCGGGGTGCAGGCCGCGGACGCCGGTCTCCAGCACAGCGCGTTCGCCCTCGGAGCGGATGACGGCATCCACCTCCCGCTTGGCCTTCTCCACCATCTCCTCGATATGGGTGGGATGGATGCGGCCGTCGGCGATCAGCTTTTCCAGCGCAAGGCGCGCCACCTCGCGGCGTACCGGCTCGAAGCAGGACACCGTGATGGCTTCAGGCGTATCGTCGATGATCAGGTCTGCGCCGGTCAGCGTCTCGATGGCGCGGATGTTGCGGCCCTCGCGGCCGATGATGCGGCCCTTCATCTCGTCGTTCGGCAGCGGCACGACCGACACGGTCACCTCACTGGCATGATCGGCGGCGCAGCGCTGGATGGCAGTGGCAATGATCTCGCGGGCGCGGCTGTCGGCCTCGTCCTTGTACTGGTTCTCCAGCTCCTTGACCATGAGCGCCTGCTCATGCACCACGTCGTCCTTCAGGCTGTTGATGAGGAAGGCCTTGGCCTCCTCGACCGTGTAGCCGGAGATCTTCTCAAGCAGCTCCATCTGGGTCTTTTTGAGCTGGTTGATCTCGTTCTGCTTGGTGTCGATCGCGGCGATCTTCTGGTTGAGGGCATCGGTCTTTTTGTCGAGCGTGTCCGTCTTGCGGTCCAGCGTCTCCTCCTTCTGCTGAAGGCGGCGCTCCTGCTTTTGCAGCTCCGCGCGGCGCTCCTTGACCTCGCGCTCATACTCCGAACGGCTCTTGTGGATCTCTTCCTTGGCCTCGAGCAGGGTCTCACGCCGCTTGCTCTCGGCACTCTTATAGGCATCATTTATGATCTGCTTGGCCTTCTCCTCCGCACTGCCGATCTCGCGTTCCGAGACCTTTTTGCGGTAGAGCCCGCCAAGGATACAACCAACCACAAGCGCTGCGATGATACAACCGAGTGCTATTGGTAACGACATATGAAATTGTAATCCTCCGTTTCTTCAGATTTCTTCACGATATTTTTTCAAGTTGGAAAAGGCGGGCCATCAAGCGTACCCGCCGGGAACATAACGATATTTGTGGCGGTGCTCCATCCGCCGCCAAAAATATAATCACATTATTTTAACTTTATTCCGTACCGTTGTCAAGTGCCGGAAGCTGCCCGCCGGATTCTTTTCTGGACAGCGCCGCCGCGCTGTACTATAATATAGACCATCCGACAAACGCGAGCATCCAACGCTCCGGCGAAGGGAGGAACGGCGCATGGCGGCACTTCGGATCATCTTGCCCGCGGCGGCCATTGCGCTGACGCTGGCGCTGTTTTTGCAGCTGGCGTGGCCTGCGCGCACCCCCATCCCCCGGCGCACGTCGCGCCGCGGCGGGATCGGCATCGCGGTGCTGACGGCGGTGTATGCCGTCTCCGCGTTCACGGGGCTCGGCTCTGCGCGCGACCCGCAGCACTTTTGCACGCTCGAGGCCGGCGAAAGCGCCACGCTCGCGCTCGACGGCGTGCACAGCATCGATACCGTCTGGTACTACACCGGCCTGTACACGGGCGAATACACTCTCGCCTACTCCGACGACGGCATCACCTACACCCCTGCCGGCACGATGCCGCAGGGCTATGCCGACCTCTTCAAATGGCTGCAGCCGCAGCCGGCGGACACTGCGCCCGCGTCGGCGGCCTATGTGCGCGTCACGGCGGGCGCGCACCTGGAGCTCGGCGAGCTTGCGCTGCTCGACGCGCAGGGCGAACGCATCGCCGTGCGCGAGATCACGGGCCCGGCATCCGCGGCCGCCCTCTGCGACGAGGCGGACACCGTGCCGGCCGCGTCCACATACTACAACAGCTCGTATTTTGACGAGATCTACCACGCGCGCACGGCCTACGAGCACCTGCGCGGCGTGTACCCGTATGAGGTGTCGCACCCGCCGCTCGGCAAGGAGATCCTCTCGCTTGGCATTCGGCTCTTCGGCATGACGCCATTCGGCTGGCGCTGCATGGGTGCGCTCTTCGGCGTGGCCATGCTGCCGCTGATGTGGGACCTGCTGCGCCGGATGTTCCGCGACGACCGCGTGGCCCTGTGCGGTACAGCGCTGCTGGCGTTTGACTTCATGCATCTGACACAGACGCGCATTGCGACGATCGACAGCTTTGCGACGCTGTTCATCCTGCTCATGTACCTGTTTTTGTACCGGTACTTTGCGGAGGGCAGGCTGCGCCATCTCGCCGCCTGCGGCGTTGCGTTCGGCGTGGGCGCGGCCACGAAGTGGACGTGCCTGTATGCCGGGGCGGGCCTCGGCGTGCTCTGGGCGCTGCACTGGGTGTTTCAGGGCGTGCAGGCGCACCGTGACGGCGACGGCCGCCGCTATGTGCGCAGGCTGATCTCAAACATCGGCTTCTGCCTTGTGTTTTTCGTGCTCGTGCCGGGCATGATCTACTACGCGAGCTACTACCCCTACGGCGCAGCGCGCGGTCTGCACGGAGCGGGCATGTACTTCACGCGCGAATACGCCGCCATCGTGCTGGAAAACCAGCGCTTCATGTTCACGTATCACGCGGGCCTTGTCGCCACACATCCGTATGCCTCGCGCTGGTGGCAGTGGCTGCTCGACCTGCGGCCGATCCTCTACTACCTGTCGTATGGCGACGGGACGGTGTCGACCATCGGCGCGTTCGTCAATCCCCTGCTGTGCTGGGGCGGGCTGCTGGCGCTGCCGGTGCTTGCGTACCGCGCGGTCAGGCACGACCGCACGGCGCTGTTTCTCCTCGTCGGCTATCTCGCGCAGGTGCTGCCGTGGGTGTTCATCTCGCGCCTGACGTTTGAATACCACTACTTCGCGGCGACGCTCTTTCTCGTGCTCGCACTCGGGTATGTGTTCGACCGGCTGCGGCAGCGGGGATCTTTCGGCATCGTGTACGCCTTCACCGCGGCAAGCGGTGCGCTGTTCGCGCTGTTTTACCCCGTGCTCACGGGCGTGACGGTTTCGCGCAGCTACGCATGGAATGTGCTCAAATGGCTCCCGGACTGGCCATTTTAACACCGGGAAATTTCAGAAATCGAGGTACTGTATATGATTGCGATCGGATGTGACCACGGCGGCTTTGCCCTCAAGCAGGAGGTCATGCGCCATCTGGACGAGCTGGGCCTTGCCTATAAGGACTTCGGCACCTACAGCGAGGAAAGCTGCGACTACCCCGTCTACGGCGAGGCCGTTGCGCGCGCCGTCGCGGCCGGGGAGTGCGCGCGCGGCATCCTCATCTGCGGCACCGGCATCGGCATCTCCATCTCCGCGAACAAGGTCAAGGGCATCCGCGCCGCCCTGTGCGGCGACTGCTACTCCGCCGAGATGACCCGCCGCCACAACGACGCGAACATCCTCGCCATGGGCGCGCGCGTGCTCGGTCCGGGCCTCGCGCTCAAGATCGTGGACACATTCCTCAGCACGGAATTTGAGGGCGGCCGCCACGCGCGCCGCATCGCCCTCATCAGCGACATTGAAAACCGCGGCTGACGCCGCCTGACCCAAAGGAGGTGTGCCGATGCGCGCCCATCGCAACGACGTTTACCGCGCCCGGCGCAGCCGGGGCAAGGCCTGGCCGGTGATCCTGTGGATCCTCGCCGGGCTGATCGTGCTGGCCGTGATCCTGTTCTACGCCGGCCAGAAATACATCGTCTACGGCAGCGACGGCTCGCTGCACGTCGTCTTTCCCATCATGGAGACGCCCGCCCCCGTGACGGACGACGGTCAGCCCGAGACGGTCGACACCGAGCTCGTGCTCGAGGATCCGGACTACTCCGGCATCGTCTCCGACGCGGGCGCAGGGCTCTCGGAGCTGCACGCGCAGTATCTGACCGCCGACAAGATCACGCCCGAAGGACTCACCCGCGCTGCGGCATCCGTGAAAGCCGCCGGCGGCAACGCCCTCGTGCTGCAGATGAAATCGCCCGGCGGCACGCTCAGCTGGAAGTCCGGCGTCTCGGAGGCATCGGCCTACGGCGTCAACGGCACGGCCGAGCTCGCCGACGCGCTCCGGACCGTCAAAGGGCAGAACATCTACCTCGTTGCGGTCGTGAGCACGTGCGTGGACTCGCTCATGGCCGAGCGCTACGCCGCCACCGCGCTGCAGACCGCGTCCGGCAGCGCGTACACCGACGGCTCCGGCGGCTGGGTCGACCCGTACAACACCTTCACGCGCACGTACCTCGTCAGCCTCTGCAAGGAGCTGCGGGAGCTCGGCTTTGACGAGGTCGCGTTCTCGTACCTGCAGCAGCCGCTCGCAGCCACGGAGCTCAAATATGCGTCCCAAAGCGGCTCACCCTCGCGCACGGACGCGGTCGTCGCGCTGGCAAAGTATCTGCGCGCGAACCTGACCGCCACGGGCCTGCGCGTGAGCGCGATCGTGAGCGCGGACTCCATCCTGCAAAAGCAGGCGGAGCTCTCCGGGCAGGACATGACGGTGCTGCCAAAGCTGCTGGACCGCGTGTGCGTGTTCGCCACGGCGGACAACGTCTCCACGCTCCAGAGCGCCATCGCAGCTGACAGCAGCTTTGACGCGGCGACGCGCTTCGTGCCGTTTCTCGCCAAGACGCCGGAGTCGGGCAGCTATGTCACCACCGGCTGAACCAAGGCGGATATCCGAAAAAATGACCGGCGCGGCCACAAAGGCCGCGCCGGTTGGATTTTTCACAGCTATGCCAGCGCACGAAATATCGCGCATTGCCCGATTGCGGTTCAGTTCTCAGCATCCAGATAGTCCCACAAATTTATGGTTCCTCCGTCCTCTTCAGCGTTCAACCCGCTATCCCGAAAAGTCATCCTTGTCACGCCTGTTGTTTTGTCGACATAGAAGTACTCATACGCGCCTGTATAACTGCGAAACATCACGACATACTCGCAGTCCGTTTCACCGTAACTTGCCACATACATACTGTCCGGGAGTTGTTCTGCCACACTCCAGTCATACATTTTGTGGCAGTAGTTGTCTACGCCTTCATAGGCCATATCTTCCGTTATTGTCCGCTCCGGCGCAGCGGCGCTCGTCGGTGGGACAGCACTCTCCGGCGTGACCGTGCTCACAACTGCCGGTGCAGGCGAATAATCGGCAGGTGTATCTTTTGCGCCGCATCCCGGCAGCATTGTGACCACAGTCACCGCGGCAATTATGCAGCAGATTTGTTTTTTCATAGCTCCCTCCGAATCCCGTTTTTTCTGTAGATTCTAGATTATCACATTTTCTTAAAAATGGCAACAGCCACAGTGGCGCGAACCACTGTGGCTGTTTTCTGTCTGATGCGCAGTGTATCTTACCATCTCGGGCGCTTGACGCCGATCACGTGCGCGGCGATGCCGAGGCCGGTCATGGCGCAAAACACGCGGTGCAGCACACGTGCGCGCTTGACGCCGATCTTCTTTGCCTCAGCGTGCGTATAGTTCAGCCCGACGATGCCGGTGCCGATGACCGCGCCGGTCACGGCGGCGGGGACATTGACCATGCCGGCGGCGGCCGCCTGCGCCGTGTGCACGCCCGCGCCGAGGCACAGCAGCCCTGCGCCCGCACCGTGCACGAGCATACGCGCCTTGTAGTTCATCTTGCCCCAGCGGGTGTGCTTGAGCACGAGCTCCGCGCCGTCGAGCGCGTAGCCCGCCACGCCGAGCCACGGCCACACCTTCGGGTACCTGCTGAGGGTGTTCATGATCTTGCAGTCACATTTTTTCATCCTTGAGTGCCTCCTAAGCCTCATAATTTTGCCGTATTTTGCAGCCCCGCCCGCAGCCTCGGCAGCGCCTCGGGGTCATTTTCCGTCTCGCGCATGACGCACACGACAAGCTGCGCGTCCGTCCGTCCGCTCACAGCCGCAAGGCAGTCGAGCAGCCGCAGCGCCGCCGCGGCATACCGCACGGGGAAAACCACGTCGCGGTCGTCGAGCGCATCCATGCCGTGCCGCCAGACGATCGCCTGCGCAAGGCACATCTGCTGCGTCTGCGTCAGCCGGGGCGGCGGGCAGACCGGCAGCGCAGCCACGCGCCGGAGCAGCTCCGGCCACTGCGGATCGAGCGGCTCGGGCGATGCAAACGCCGCCGCCAGCGCTGCGGGCTTCAGGCACCCGGCACACGCATCCATGCCCCGCTGCGGCACGTTTCCGGCAGCCAGCGCCGCGAGCCGGTGCCTGTCGAGCAGACGCTGCGCCGCGCAGGCAAACGCCTCCGCCGCCGCGAGGTTCTCCCGCGCCGTATGCTCCGGGCGCGTCAGCAGCGCGAGCGTCCGGTCACGCACCGCCATGAGCACCTCCGTCAGCCGCCGCTCCCGCGCGCCGGGCACATAGCCGTCATCCGGTATCCGCACGGATTTCAGGCGCAGCGGCGCGGTGCGCGCGAGCAGTTGCCGCGCGGCCTCCGGGCACGCGAGGGAGAGCCCCTGCTCCACCCGGTCACACAGCAGCACCTCCCAGCGCGGAAAATCGCGGCAGGTGCGGCACAGGCTCTGCGCGCCGAGCGTGCGCTGCAGCTCGCACAGACCGTCGGCACACAAAAACGGGCAGCGCCCGTCCGTCTGCGCAAAATAGGTGTCGCCGTCCGCGTCCACGCGCATCACGTGCCGGAGCTTTTGCGCCAGCGGATGCCGCAGGCGCAGATAGGCATCCTGCGCATCGGGATCGACAACGATCTCCCACGCGGCGCAGCACGTCTGCGGACACGCACCGGCGATGCACCGGAATGCGTCATAGTCGTCGGGTCTGGTCTGGTACATGGCGGCCTCCTCACGTTGATCGATTTATTGTAACACATTCCGCCCCGCTGGGAAAGGGACGCTTTGCCGCCGGTGCGCAAAAAAACAGACAGCCACCGGGACAGCCTGTCAAAAAGTATTCCTTTTTGACAAAGGGTTTGCGGCCTGCTGCAGCGCACGCGCCATCCGCCTACGGCAGAGGCGCGCACGTTTGCAGGCCGAGCGGTATTTTCTCCGCCGCACATGTCGCCGGAGAAAATGATTCCACTTTTTTGCCGCCTGCGGGCGGCAAACTCTGCGAGGCTTTTGGCGGTCTGACCGTTTGCTCCGCTGGGAAAGGGACGCTTTGCCGCCGGTGCGAAAAAAAACAGACGGACACCGGGGTGTCCGTCTGTTTTTCATGTTTTGGCAGCTTACTGCTTGACCATGTCGAGCAGGTTGATGATGCCGCGCGGGCAGATATCGGCGCAGTGGCCGCAGCCGACGCACTTGTCATAGTCGATCTTGGACACGAAGTTCTCGATCTTGATGGCGTCCGCCGGGCACTCACGCTGGCACTTCATGCAGCCGATGCAGCCGACATCGCAGATCTTGCGCGTGACGGCGCCCTTGTCCTGATTGCGGCAGGCAACGAGCACGGCCTGCTTGTACGGCACGCGCTCGATGATCTTCTTCGGGCAGGCATCGGCGCAGGCCATGCAGCCGACGCACTTGTCGCGGTCGACCTTGGCGACGCCGTTAACGATGTGCATCGCGCCAAACTTACAGGCTCTGGCGCAGTTGCCGAGGCCGATGCAGGCGAAGCGGCACTCCTTGTTGCTCTTGCCGCCGAACAGCATGGCGGCCTGGCAATCCTGCGGGCCGGAGTAGTTGAAGCGCTTGACGGCGACGCCCTCCGCACCGGAGCACGGCACGAACGCAACCATCTTCTCCTCCGCACCGGCGGAGACGCCCATGATCTCGGCGATCTGATCGGCAGCGGCCTGACCGCCAGCCACACAGCAGTTGACCGGAGCCTTGCCGGCAGCGACCGCGGCGGCATAGCCGTCACAGCCGGGGTAGCCGCAGCCGCCGCAGTTGGCGCCGGCGAGACACGCACGGACGGCTTCCTGCTTGGGGTCGACCTCCACATAGAAGATCTTCGCGGCGAAGGCCAGCAGCGCACCGAAGATGGCGCCCATGGCGCCGAGGACAGCGATGCCCTCGAGAATCAATTTAAAATCCATATTCATGCCCTCCTTAGCCGATCTTCATGCCGGAGAAGCCCATGAACGCAAGGGCAAGCAGGCCGGCAGAGACGAGGCAGATCGGGAAGCCCTCGAAGCACTCCGGATAGTCGGCAAACTCGAGCTTCTCACGCACGCTTGCAAACAGGCAGATGGCGAGCATGAAGCCGAGACCGCCGAACACGCCGTAGACCACGCTCTGCACAAAGCCGAAGGTGTACTGCGTGTTGAGCAGCACGACGCCCAGCACGGCGCAGTTGGTGGTGATCAGGGGCAGGTAGATGCCGAGCGCGGAGTACAGCGACGGGATGGACTTTTTGAGGAACATCTCGATGAACTGCACGAGCGCGGCGATGACGAGGATGTAAGCGATCGTCTGCAGGAACTGGAGACCGAGCTGCACGAGCAGCAGGTTGACCAGCCAGCAGATAGCGGACGCGAGACCCATGACGAACGTAACGGCCAGACCCATGCCGGCGGCGGTGTCGATCTTGCTCGAGCAGCCGAGGAACGGGCAGCAGCCGAGGAACTGCGAGAAAATGAAGTTATTCGTCAGGACGGCGCTGAGGATGATGGCAAAAATACCGGTCGATGAACTCATGTTATGCCGCCTCCTTTTCCTGCGCAGCGAGCGCTTTTTCCTTGGCTTCCTTCTTCTCGGCGGACTTGCGCAGCGCATACTGCATGAGCGCGATCAGGCAGCCGAGCGTAATGAAGCCGCCGATCGGGAGCGTGAGCACGAGCGCGCCGTACTCGGCCGGGAAGATCTGAATGCCGTTGCCGGTGCCGATGACACCGCCGATGGTGTTGAAGATGCCGGTGCCGAACGAGCCCTTGCCGAGCAGCTCACGGATGACGCACATGGCGATGAGCACGAGCGTGTAGCCGAGGCCCTGGAAGATGCCGTCGAAGAACGACGGGCCGACGGGGTTTTTCTGGCAGAACGCTTCGGCGCGGCCGATGATGATGCAGTTGACGACGATCAGCGGGATGAACACGCCCAGAGACGCGCTCAGCGCGGGAACGTAAGCCTGCAGCAGCAGGTCGACGATCGTGACGAAGCTCGCGATGACCAGCACGAAGATGGCCAGACGGATGTCATTCGGGATGACCTTACGGATGAGAGAAATGACCACATTGCAGCACGTCAGGATGACGAGCACGGACAGGCCCATGCCGATGCCGTTGAAGAGGCTGGTCGTGATGGCCATGGTCGCGCACATGCCGATGAGCTGCACGAGAACCGGGTTGTTGGTAATGAGGCCTTCCTTGAACTGTTGTTTGATATTCATGCTTCAGCCCTCCTTAACCCAGCGACTTGGCCGCGTTGATGACGGTCTGCACTTCGGTGACGACGGCGCGGGACGTGATCGTCGCGCCGGAGATGGCCGCGACCGTGCCCTTGTCCTTCGTCAGCGCAAGGCCGTCGCCCTGGCCGACGAGATTGTCGCGCCAGGCACCGTCGGTGGTGTCGGCCGCCTTGGCGCCGAGGCCGGAGGTCTCGGAATGCTTGGTGATGTACACACCGGTGCAGTTATAGTCGCTGTCGAGACCGACGACCATGGTGATCATGCCCTGTGCGCCGGAGAACGTGGTCTCGGCGACGTAGCCGGTCTGCTCGCCGCCGGTGGTGGCGACGCTGAGCTTGGTGATGGTGCCGTCGTTCTCGAAATCGGCCTGCTCTGCGTAGTCGTCAGCCTGGAGAACGTTGGCGTATGCGTTTTTGGTCGTCTCGGCTGCGCGCATGGAGATGGTGTCCTTCGTCACCTCATAAACGAGGCCGAGGGCGAGCGCCATGATCGCGGACACGGCAAAGAGCACGAGCGCGAGCTTGATGATCTGGCCGCCGCCGGATTTCTTTTCAGTCTTTTCAGCCATTTGCAGCAGCCTCCTTTGCTTCTTTCTTCGCAGCCTTTGCAGCGGCCTTCTTGGCCTTGACGTCCTCGCGGCTGACGCCGAACTGACGGCGCTGGGTGTGCTTATCGAACATCCACGCGCAGCAGTTCATGATGAGGATGGCAAAGGAAACGCCCTCCGGGAAGCCGCCGAACACGCGGATGAGCACGGTCAGCGCGCCGCAGCCGACGCCGTAGATGATGCGGCCGGGAGCGGTGACGGGGCTGGTGCTGTAGTCGGTCGCCATGAAGAACGCGCCGAGCAGCAGGCCGCCGGACAGGAGGTTGTCGAGCATCCACTCGACGTGGGTGTAGCCGCCGTTGCGGCTGCCGAAGATGAGCGTCAGCAGGGCGACGGAGCCGATGAACGACACGGGGATGTGCCAGGTGATGACCTTGCGCGCCAGCAGATACACGCCGCCGATGAGCAGCGCGAGCGCGCTCACCTCACCGAGGCAGCCGGGCATCGTGCCGAGGAACATGGACTTCAGCGTGAAATACTGCGGCAGCGCCTCGCCGGCCTTCATATAGCTCAGCGGGGTGGCCATGGTCTCGGCGTCCACAACGCCGGCCAGACTGCCGGGCACGACCCACGTGGTCATGAACAGCGCGTAGGACGCGAGCAGGAACGCACGGCCGGCGAGCGCCGGGTTGAGGAAGTTCTTGCCGATGCCGCCGTAGAGCTGCTTGACGACCACGATGGCGAAAAACGCGCCGATGATCGGCAGCCACCACTTGCAGTTGGCGGGCAGGGTGAACGCGAGCAGGATGCCGGTGACCACGGCGGACAGATCGCCGATGGTGTCGGGCTTTTTCAGGAGCTTGCGGTAAGCCCACTCAAAAAACACGCACGACACGACCGACACGGCCAGCGGGATGAGCGCCTGCGCGCCGAACTGCCACACGCCGACGCACAGAGCCGGGAGCAGGGCGATGATCACATCGAGCATGATCTCGCGCGTGCCGCGCTTGGCGCGAACCTGAGGCTGATAGGCAGCGTCAAAGGTAAATTCTTTCGGTGTCATTTCGTTTCAGCCTCCTTTGCAGCGGCTTCCGCGCGGGCCTTTTCTTCCGCCGCGCGGGCGGCGAAGAGGAGCTTTGCGGTCTTGAAGGTGTGAGTCAGGGGCAGACGGCCCGGGCAGTTGTACGAGCAGCTGCCGCACTCGAAGCAGTCGAGGATGTGGTACTTCTGCATGTTCTCGAAGTCACGGTTCTGGAAGTACTTGTACATGTACAGCGGCTCGAGCTTCATCGGGCAGACCGTCAGGCACTTGCCGCAGTGGATGCACGTCGGGTTTTCGACCGAGCGGTCTTCCTTATCGGTGAAGAACAGGATGCCCGCGGTGCCCTTGATGTTGGGCGCCTCGAGATTCGTGGCGATCAGGCCCATCATGGGGCCGCCGAGCACGATCTTCTTCGGCTCGACGACAAAGCCGCCGCACTGCTCGACGATGTAGCTGAACGGGGTGCCGAAACGGCACTGCAGGTTGTAGGACTTATCGCCCATGGCGCTGCCGGCGACGGTGAGGACACGCTCGATGCTCGGCATGCCTTCGTAGCAGGCGCGGTAGATGGCGTAAGCCGTCTGGGTGCTGATGACGTTGCAGCCGACGCCGGACGGCAGGCCGCCGGGCTTGACCTCACGGTTCGTGATGGCCTTGATCTGCATCTTCTCGGCGCCCTGCGGGTACTTGACGTTCTCCGGCACGATCTCCACGCCGTACTGCGCGGGGTTTTTCGACAGGAGCAGGTCGATGGCGTCCTGCTTGTTCTTCTCGATGCCGTAGTACGCCTTATCGAGACCGGACGCGATGCGCGCCAGCTCGATGCCCTTGAGCAGTTCCTCAGGGTGGTTCTTCATGGTCAGGTGGTCGCCGTTGAGGTACGGCTCGCACTCTGCACCGTTGATGATGAGCGTGTCGACCTTGCCAAGACCGCCGCGGATCTTGAACGCGGTCGGGAACATGGCGCCGCCGTGACCGACGATACCGGCCTCGCGGATGCGCTCGAGAATGGCCTCAGGATCCTTCATCTGCTCGGGCGTCAGCGGCGCGAGATCCGTGCAGGGGGTGTCCTGGAAGTCGTTTTCGATCACGATCGCGGGGACCATGTCGCCCAGCGGGTGGGGTCTCGGCTCGATGGCAATCACCTTGCCGGAGACAGTCGCATGGATGGGGGCGGAGACGGGTGCGGGATTGTCAGCGATCTTCTGACCCATCTTCACATAGTCGCCCACTTCGACCAGCGGCTTGCAGGGTGCGCCGATATGCTGCATCACCGGGAGCACGACCTGCGGCGGAGGAGCAATGACGGTCACCGGAACGTCCGGCGCCTTCATGTAGTTGGGATGAACTCCGCCATGAAACTTAAAGGGCATTTGCATCACCTCTCTATTTTTTGACCCACATATCTTAGCACACCACCCCATTTTCGTCCACCAAAAACGGCGGAAAAACATCAAATTGTACTAATTTAAATATTAACGAACCTGAAAAAATGCTGACAAGACCGATCTTTGCGGAAAATTTGCAGCATTTTGTGCATTTTGGTCTCTTTTTCCCCGTTTCATCCGGAATACAGGCATGCGCAGACGCGAAAAAAAATCCGCGCGCAGGGGCTTAACAAGCGCGCAAAAATCCTGTAAAATAGATCACAACTGTTCTGCCGGCGCGCCGCCGGCGGGAAAAGGAGGCCACGTTATGCAGACACCCTGGGCGGACACGCTCGATCGCGCGCAGCCGCTGCCGGAGTATCCCCGGCCGCAGATGGTGCGCGACAGCTACCTGAATCTCAACGGCCCGTGGAGCTACGCGATCACGACGAGCGCGCAAAAGCCCGCGCAGGCCGACGGCACGATCCTCGTGCCCTTCTCGCCCGAGAGCGAGCTGTCCGGCGTGGGACACATCCTGCAGCCGGAGGAATACCTGTGGTACATCCGCACGGTCACGCTGCCGGACGGGTTCAACATCGGCCGCGTGCTGCTGCACTTCGGCGCGGTCGATCAGACCGCGACCGTGTGGTGCAACGGTGTAGAGCTGGCCACGCACACGGGCGGCTACCTGCCGTTCACGGTGGACATCACCGAGGTGCTGGCCAAGGAAAACACGATCCTTGTGTGCGTGCGCGACGCGACCAACAAGTCCCAGCTCCCGCGCGGCAAGCAGACGCTGCACCCGCACGGCATCTGGTACACGCCGCAAAGCGGCATCTGGCAGACGGTCTGGCTCGAGAGCGTGCCGCAGAATTACATCCGCTCCCTGCGCGTGACGCCGCTGTTCGACGCGCACCAGGTGGAGATCACCGTCGAGGGCGAGGGGCAGTGCACGATCGACCTTGAGGGCCGCCGCTACACGTTCCCGGCGGGCGTTCCGGCGCACGTGCCGGTGCACGCCTTCCGCCCCTGGTCGCCGGAGCAGCCGACGCTCTACCCCTTCAGCGTGACGCTCGGCAGCGACACGGTCTACAGCTACTTTGCCATGCGCAAGTGCAGCGTCGAGACGGACAAGGACGGCGTGCGCCGCCTGTTTCTCAACGGCAAGCCGTATTTTCACAACGGGCTGCTCGACCAGGGCTACTGGCCGGACGGACTCTACACCGCACCGAGCGACGACGCGCTCGTCTACGACATCCAGCTGGCCAAGGATATGGGCTTCAACATGCTGCGCAAGCACATCAAGGTCGAGTGCGACCGCTGGTATTACCACTGTGACCGGCTGGGCATGCTCGTCTGGCAGGATATGCCCTGCGGCGGCAGACGCTACGACCCGCTCATCGTCTCGACCCCGCTCGTGACGGGCTGGCACCTCGACGACAGCTGGTATCCCCTCTTCGGCCGCACGAACGTGACGGCGCGCAAAGCGTTTCTGAACGAGCTGCGCGACATGGTCACCACGCTCTACAACCACCCGTGCATCGCCGTATGGGTGCCGTTCAACGAGGGCTGGGGCCAGTTTGACAGCCAGACGGCCGTGCAGGTCATCCAGTCCGTGGACAAGACGCGCACGATCGACCCCGCCAGCGGCTGGCACGATCAGGGCTTCGGCGATGTGCGCAGCCTGCACGTGTATTTTCACAAGTACAAATTCCAGCCCGACAAGCTCGGGCGCGCCACGCTGCTGTCGGAGTTCGGCGGCTATGTCCACCGCGTCGAGGGGCACGCCATGGGCGGCAGGAGCGTCGGCTACAAGACGTGCGACGCGCCGCTCTCGCTCGAGTATGCGCTCCAGGCGCTCTATGACGAGCAGATCCGCCCCGCCATCGCGCAGGGCCTCAGTGCCGCCGTGTACACACAGCTGAGCGACGTGGAGCACGAGCTCAACGGCCTCGTGACCTATGACCGCAGCATCGTCAAGCTTCCGGTGCAGACGCTGCGCAAGATCTTCTATATCGAAAACGAATAAACAAAACCGCCCGCTGCGATCGCAGCGGGCGGTTTGCGTTTTGGGTTCGGGTGTGCTCAGTACGCCACGCCCCAGTAGATCATGCACTTGGCGGGCTTGCCGCACACGGGGCAGACATCGTCGATGTGCTCCTGCTCGAACGGGATGCAGCGGCTGGACATACCGGCCTTCTCCTTCATCTCGAGCTCGCAGGCGAGGTCGCCGCACCACATGGTCTTGATGAAGCCGCCGTTTTTCTCCTGCAGCTCCTTGGCCTCGGCCAGCGAGTGCGCAGCGTAGGTGTGCTCGTCAAGGTTGCGCTTGGCCTTGTCGAACAGGCCCTGCTGCACGTCCTCGAGCAGCGCGGGGATGCGCGCCTCGAGCTCATCGAGCGCGACGGTGATCTTCTCGCCGTTGTCGCGGCGGACGGCGACGCAGTGACCGGCCTCGATATCCTTCGGACCGATCTCGACGCGCAGCGGCACGCCCTTCATCTCCCAGTTGGCGAACTTCCAGCCGGGGCTGTTGTCGCTGAAGTCGCCCTGCGCGCGCAGGCCGGCGGCCTTCAGGCGCGCGACGAGCTCCTCGGCCTTCTCGGTCACGCCGGGCTTGTGCGCCGCGATGGGCAGCACGATGACCTGGATCGGCGCGATGTGCGGCGGCAGCACGAGACCGCTGTTGTCACCGTGGGTCATGATCAGACCGCCGATGATGCGCGTGGACATACCCCACGAGGTCTGGTGCGGATAGGCCTGCTGGTTGTTCTTGTCGGTGTAGGTGATGTCGAACGCGCGGGCAAAGCCGTCGCCGAAGTAGTGGCTTGTGCCGGACTGCAGCGCCTTGCGGTCGTGCATCATGCACTCGATGGTGTAGGTGTTCACCGCACCGGCGAACTTCTCCTTGTCGGTCTTGTTGCCGCGGATGACGGGCATGGCCAGCTCCTGCTCACAGGTGTCGGCATAGATCTCGAGCATCTGCAGCGTCTCCTTGCGCGCCTCTTCCTCAGAGGTGTGCAGGGTGTGTCCCTCCTGCCAGAGGAACTCGCGGCCGCGCAAAAACGGGCGCGTGGTCTTTTCCCAGCGCATGACGCTGCACCACTGGTTATACAGGCACGGCAGGTCGCGCCAGCTGTGCACGATGTGGCTCCAGTGCTGGCAGAAGAGCGTCTCGGACGTCGGGCGCACGCACAGGCGCTCCGGCAGCTCCTCGCTGCCGCCCATGGTGACCCACGCGCACTCGGGCGCGAAGCCCTCGACGTGGTCCTTCTCCTTCTGCAGCAGGCTCTCGGGGATCAGCATCGGCATGGACACGTTCTGGTGACCGGTCGCCTTGAACTTGCCGTCGAGCACCTTCTGGATGTTCTCCCAGATGGCGTAGCCGTAGGGGCGCAGAACGAACAGGCCCTTGACGTCGGAATAATCCACAAGCTCCGCCTTGGTGCACACGTCGGTGAACCACTGGGCGAAATCCACTTCCATATCGGTGATCTGCTCGACCTTTTTTTCTTTGGCCATAAGCGCAACTCTCCTCTGTATGCCGCGCGAAGCACCCGCGCAGCCGTAATTTATAATGTATTGGGCAACTTTTATATTTTATGCAATCGCCCGCCGTTTGTCAAGCGCGCACGGCGCTCAAAGCACCTGCTCGGCGACAAAAATGCCGATGAGCACGGCGATCACGCCGTAGAGCACGACGCCGGCGGCGGTGTGCCGCTCCGGTCGGCGGTCGAACAGCTGTCTCACGCACAGCAGTGCAAGCAGCCCCGCGCCGACCCAGTACGCCGGGTGGACGGCGATGGCCATGACCGCCGCCTCGACGATCATGAGCGCGAACACCGTGATCTGCCATGTGCGGATGCGCCGCGCGCGGCTGTTGCAGTAGATCTCGCGCCAGGCGTCTGAAAGCTCGCGGCGCTGGCGGCGGAAAAACGACTCGCGCGGCTTTTCCGGCGCGGTCTCGGGCGTCTGCGCCGCCGTTTCGGGCTCCGTCTCGGTGTAGGGGCGCTTTGGTTCCATGCGTTCCACTCCTTTCCGGCTTTTCGGAAAACCGGCTCTTTTTTCACAGGATACCCCGCCGCAGACCGCCTGTCAAGAGCCGGCGCACGGGCGAAAAGTGCATTTCGGGCTTGACCGCACCTGATTCGTGCAATATAATATGTAAATTAGAATGCCATACAATGTGCATCGAACCCCTTGGAGGTGACCATCTATCAACAGACAGAGTTACATGGCGGAGATCAGCAGCCTGCTCGGCCTGATCACCGACGACCAGACACGTCAGGCGCTCATCGCGCAGATGGAGAATATGTTTGACAATGCGCCCGATGAGGAGCGCCTCATTCAGGAGATCGGCAACCCGACCAAAGTCGCCGTTGCCCTCATCCGGTATGCCGACAGCGGCAAGATCACACCGGCCGCCGCGCCCGTGGTCGCTCCCGCACAGGCGCAGCCCAGGCGCACGCCGCAGCCGCGCCCGCGCGCAGAGCAGTACCGCCCGATGACCGCGGCCGCCGCGCAGAGACCCGCGCCGTCGTTCACGTTCCCGGATCTGCCGGAGGAGCCCGACGAGCCCGAAACGGACGAAGCGCCCGTGCTCGACGGGCAGCTCTCATTCGACGAGCAGCCGGCTGACGACGACGGCTACTACGATGAGCAGCCCGCCGACGACGACGGCTACTACGATGAGCAGCCTGCCGACGACGACGGCTACTACGACGAACAGCCCGCCGACGACGACGGCTACTACGACGAGCAGCCCGGCGAAGAATACGGCGAGGAATACGACGAAGAATACTACGACGACTACGAGCCGGAATACAAGACGAACGTCTTTCTGGCGATCCTGTACACGCTCGGCGCGATCATCATCGGCGTGCCGGTGTTCGCCGTGCTGCTGGTGCTGGATCTGGCCGTGCTGGCCATCGGCGCCGTGTGCGGTGCAGCCGGTGTGAGCCTGATCATGACTGCGTTCATCGGCCTGCCCGTGGTGGCGGATATGCTCATCCTGCTCGGCGGCGGCGCCGCCGTGATCGCCATCGCGCTCGTCGTGATCTGGCTGGCCGTCTGGCTGTTCATCCGCATGGTCATCGGCTGGGTCAGGCTGCTGGTGCGGCTGGGCCATCGCTGGTGCAGAAAGGAGATCGCCGCATGAAAAAAGCATGGAAGACCATTCTCATCATCGCGCTGTGCATCCTGATCGTCGGCGAGATCGTGCTCGGCGTCGGCCTTGCGACCGGCGGCAGCCCCGACCGCATCTGGGACGCGGCGTATGAGCACTACGACATCGGTGCGATCTTCACGTTCATCAAATCCACCGGCATCGCAGACCTGCTGGCAAGCATCGGCCTGTGAGAAAACCGAAACAAGAGGCGGCGAGCATAGCTC
>ERZ1673738.2107-NODE-2107-length-27015-cov-22.863464_pt1 | contig 27015 bp, 31 predicted proteins | sample MGYA00580198_ERZ1673738 | MGnify/ENA primary metagenome ERZ1673738 (study PRJEB41218, sample SAMN15661784) | gut metagenome | host: Homo sapiens | place: Canada: London | collected 2015-08-20/2019-03-30 | study: EMG produced TPA metagenomics assembly of...
GAGCGCATCCTTGGTAAGGATGAGGTCGGCGGTTCGAATCCGCCCAGCAGCTCCAGAAAGTCCTGTTTTCTATCGAAAGCAGGACTTTTTCTTTACTTTTTGACCAATTTAATCTGTGGGTCAGGGTGTGGGTCAAAGTTGACCCACACCCTGACCCACACGCGGAAATGTGCGGAAAGGGCAAAAGATGAGCGGACGGATATTCCGTCCGCTCATCTCTTTTAGATTGACTCACATGACCTGCGCCATGAAGCTGCCCATGGTTTGTGCGGCCTCGTCTTGCTTCTGCCTGGTTGCATGGGTGTAGGTGCGGAGTGTGAAGCCCGCATCGTAGTGGCCCAGCATGCTGCTGACGGTTTTGACGTCCACGCCGTTTTGCAGTGCCAGCGTTGCGAAGGTATGTCGGAGATCGTGAAATCTGATGTGCGGCAGTCCTGCATCCTTCAGGATCTTCTTGTGCAGGTTTACGACGGAGTCTGGGTAGTACATCTCCCCTGTCGCCGGTGACGGGAACATATAGGGATTGTCGGGATGCTTTTTGTGTTCGGCAACCAGCAGGTCGACGGCCTCCTGCGGGATAGATACCTTTCTGACCGAAGTTTCTGTCTTGGGACGTGAGAGCGTCAGTTCGCCATTGGGATTCTTGACGTACTGCTTGCTGACGGAGATGGTTTTGTTTTGGATGTCGAGGTCGCTCCACAGGAGAGCAGTCAGTTCACCCTTGCGTAGTCCGCTGACCAGTTCCAAATAGAACATGGGCAGCAGTCCCCTCTTATCCGCGGCATCGAGGTAAGTCTTGATGTGCTCCGGCTGGAGGATCTGCATCTCAAATTTCTGCACCTTCGGTGCGATGCAGTCCTCGGTGGGGTTGCGGAGGATTAGGTGTTCTTTTACGGCGCGGTTCAGGGCATTGTAGAGCATCAGGTGCAGGCTGCGGACAGTGGTGCTGCTGAGTCCCGGATTGCCGTGACCGCTTTTACCTCTGGTGCGGCCGCTCTCCATCAGCTCCTTGTAGAGCTTTTGCAGGTCGTGGGCGGTCAGCTTGGTGAGCTTGATGCTGCCGATACGGGGGATGGCATACTGCTCGATCATCAGGCGGTAGCGATCTGCCGTGGCGACACGGACATTTGGCTTGGCATAGATGTCGTACCAGCTCCGCAGCCACGTGGCCACGGTGTATTCGTCGGCGCGGCTGACGTCGACGCCCTTTGCGGCCTCCATAGCAGCGGCCAGCTTTGCCTTGCACTCCGCCTGCGTCTTGCCCAGGACATTCTTGATGATGCGCTTGCCGGTTTCTGCGTTGTAGCCTGCGGTGTAGCGACCTTCCCAGCGGCCATCTGACCGCTTGCGGATGTTGCCCTCGCCATTGGCGCGTTTCTTGGCCATTGAATCAGCTCCTTTGCTTTTTGTTAGCCAACATACATACCACACTGCAGTCTAAATAGCCACCGCCGAAATTAAGAGTTAAGGGAAAGTTATCAATTCGTTCTCGTGTTTCTCTTTGCTTACTGTGACGCAGGATTTGCGCCGGTCATTCTCTCTGATAGAACAGCAGCACATCCTTGAAGGAGATCGTACCGTGGGTCGCCGACACCTCACGGACGCTGCTGCCGCGCATTTTGCTGTACTCGTCCCGGGTCATATCTATGTCGCCGCCCAGCAGATGGTTGGTCATGTTGTGCTCCACCACCAGTTTGAACAGCAGCCTGCCCAGCCGGTCACCGAACACGCCCAGCGTACCCTCCAGCACCTCTTGCAGTGCGCGAGGCAGATATGCGCCCGTCCTCTCGGCGTGTAAGCGACCGCAATACTGCCGCAGAGCCTTCTCCACGAACTCGTTGCGGGTGGGGCAATTATCCAGCTTATAGAGCGCATCCACCTCCCGCCACACGTCGTCTGACAGCCACACGGAGTGACGGCTTTTTCCGTTGTTGTCCATTGAAAATTCCTCCTTTTTCGTATGTCTGCGCCGCTCAAAACCCTTGAAAACACGGGGCAAACGGGCATTTTCCCAAAGAATAGCGCCAAAGCATATTGGGAGACTGAAAATCAGCGTCAATCTCAAAACGCCGCAAACCCTCGTGGCAGTCCGCACTGCGGGCTGCCGCGAACGGCGTTGGCGCAGAAAAGCGCCAATGCCTTTCTCCTGCCTCTGTTTTCGTCCTCCGCAGAGCCTTGAAATCCCGCCTAAAGGCGCTCCAAATAACTGGGGCCGCTATCGTTACCCTCTTAGGCTTCTGTAATCGCACACAGCGGCTCACAGGGGCGAACACGGAGGTTCTGCGACCTGTGCCGCCAGTTTCTGTTGGGCGCGGTGACGTTCAGCGGCCATCTCCGCGAGGTGCAGTTGGTGTTGATTGTGCTGCGCCAGTACCTGCTCCACCGGCAGGATCGTGTAGAGCAGGGAACCGTTCCGCTTGCGTCCGTCTTTCAGCGTGACAGTGGTGCGCTCTGTGCGGATGAGGTCCTTTTCCTCCAGCGACCGCACATATTTGCACACCGTGTTGCGGCTCATGCCCACCGCATCACCGATAGTGCGGTAGCTGGGATAGCACTGGTAGGTCTTACGATCCTCACAGAACAGCAGGAACGAGTACACGGCGATCTCACCGGGAGACAGGCCAAGTTGACAGATGACTTTCGGCACGGGGTAGTAGTTCTTGGCAGGGGCGGGTTTCTGCCACGGCAGGGTGCGGGTCATCTCGCACCGCCTGTCTGCGACTCTACCCACTGGCAGAATTTTTCCTTGGGGACAACAATGCGGCTGCCCACACGCAGAGTAGGGAAGCTCGCTTCGTGCATCAGCTCATAAGTGCTGGAGATAGAAATGCCCAGCACCTTTGCCACCATTTCCGCGTTGAGGAATAACGGCAGCTCGTCGTAGGTGGTGTATTTCGATTGTTTCATGTTTGCGTTACCTTTTCTTTTTGAATTACCGCAATCGTATCTGATTGACTTGCGGCCATCCATCAGATACAATGTGAGCATAGCACAGCCGAAAATCAGGCGCAATAGCTCTGGCGGTTGTTGGGTACACAACACAAACTCCATCGGAAACGGAGGGTGAGACATGAGCTATCAGAACGACAGCCTCTTTGAGTGGTTTGAAGTGTTGTTCGGAAAGAAAAGCTGCATCGTGGCGGGCAAGGAATATCCGTTGGGATATTTTGCCGCCGAAGCCCTGGAGATAGACGATGCGCTTCTCGCAGAATTAAAAGACTTGACCCAAGTGGCCAACGAGGAATTCAATGTATTTCTGAACGCACGGACAGCGTCCAGTGCAGGTATGGCGGTTCAGGAATTGGACAGGGCGTGGGCGCTTATCAAGCAGCTCCCGCTGTATAACAAAATCCCGTACTGGCATGGAAAACGCAGCGCTGTCAGCTCCATGATCCACGACTTGCGTGAGGATGCGGCGAAGCATGACCGTATGCTCACAGTCGGGACGCGGGAGAATGAGCTGTTGCGGCGCTGGCAGGGGCGATATAGCTGCATGGCCGATGACCTCAAGCGGTTCCAGCATGACGCGGACGACATGTTGACCGACTTTTTTGAGGAGCTGCCTTCCCGCAGACCGGAGGCCTATGCGGCAGCATTTGAGGAGAGTATGGAGTCCTTCCGGGATATCTATTCGCAGACAGAGGACGCAGAGGATCTTGCGTACATGGACGAACACAAGGACAATTTTCCGGTGAACATTTCTTTCGTGGTGGAGCGAAACCAGAAAACGGGGCTGCCGTTCATCGCAGAAAAAACGGCCTTCGAGGACTTGGTCAGCTTTCTGTACATGGATCTGTACCGTGGCATGGCGGTGGGGAACGTCCCGCGACTATGTCACAACTGCGACAGGTGGTTTTTGCTGACAGGGGCATACGACACCGTGTACTGCCAACGGGTAGCGCCGGGAGAGGAGATACGCACCTGCCGACAGGTCGGCGCTCACCGCAAGGAGAAGGAAAAGAACGGCAAGGAATTTGCCTACCGCGAATACACCAAGGTATATAACCGGCTGAAAACATGGAAGTATCGGGGAAAGCTCAATGCAGAGGAATGGAACCATAAAGTGGCGTATATTCAGGATGTGAAGGCGGCGTTCTTAGCAGGCGGAATGAGCGATGCCGAGTATCTGGAGAAATTGAAGCAGATTTGACCGGTTTAGGAAAATAGTCTCTGCTCAAATCGAGCAGAGACTATTTTCCTATTCTTTGCTTACACCGACGCAGGTTTTGCGCCGCTTAACCGTCGTAGAGGACGTAGATCAACAGACTGCCGCCATCCTCCACGATGTAGACATTGCAGCAGAAACCGGCGTCCGCGATGGTATCCACGCCCGCCTGCATCATGAGTTGGCGGAAGGTGAAGTCTACCATGTCTCGCGCCTTGGCTTCCAGTGTTTCCTGCGAGGCATCCAACGGTACTGCGGCTGGGAAGCGGTAGGCGCTGTTATCCAGTGCCAGACTTGTGTCCGTGGTGACACCGTATTGTGTGGACGCATAGGCGTTGGCAACGTCGATGGCGGCTTGACGGTTTGCGGGTGCTGCGGGTTCGGGCGCTGGCTCTGGTGCTGGGGCAGATTCCAGCTCACCTTCAGGCGCAGGCGTTTGGACACTGTCCGCATCGTAGCCGGTCTTAGCCGAGACAGTGACCGAAGGAATATCCTCCGCGGGCGCAGGTTCTGTGACCGGCTCAGGGGGATTGGCGGTTTGCGGAGCGCTTTCCTCCTGATGAGTATTCTCTTTTTGTGGTTGCTCCTGCGCTGTGATCGGTACTGTGTCCATTTCCTGCGCTGCCGTTGCTGGTTCAGGTGTCGCTTGTGGCTGCTGTGCTTCTTCCTGCGCCGCCGGTGTTGGCGGCGATGTCATTTCTGTTGGGTTGCTCTGCACCTGTCCGCAGGCCGTGAGCAGCAACGCCGCACCGATTGTCAGTAGTGTGATTTTAGTTTTCATCTTGTTTCTCCTCCGTTGCGCAAAGAACGGCCAGAGCTTCCTCTGACCGTTCTTCCTCGTAATGCTGTAATTCTGTTGTCAGACCAAGTGCCAGCTGGAATCCGCAGGCAAAGTTGTCCAATTCGGCACGCTCCATCATCAGGCCTTTTGTATCAACGGCCTTCAGTACCAGCTTTCGTTCCGGCTTTGCCAGCCGCGACATCAACTGCTGAAATGCGTCATCGTAATCACATTTCAGTTCCGGCATGACCGCCCTTGTGTAGAATTTTCGGTGCAGGTCCTTCAGAGTTTCGTACATACTCATCACCTCCTGCGACAAACAAGTATCACAGAAGCGGAAGGAAGTCAACGGGAAAGAATTACAATGTCTACCTCCTGCGATCCTCCGAATAGGCAGAGACACGCCTGCGGCCTTGTGCCGCAGGCGTGTCTCTGTTTGAGGAGAATCTCTATTGCACTTGCTCATTGCAGAGCTTCTGTATTGGCGCCGGTGTAATAGGTGCTGTCGGGAATGTATGACCGGAATTCAACGCGGATATCCCCGATGGGAACACCGGTCTCCCAATGGGCAGCATCAGTGATCGCAAACGCTAATTTTGCCAGCGCCGAGACGGATATTTCCTCCGTACAGCGCACCGTCAGCCACATCATACCAGCACACCTCCCATGCAGAACCGGCCCTTTTCGGGGGGCGTGACATAGATCCGCACAGCCTTGGCGGGACATATCCCGCTGTGCTGAAAGCCAGCCGCAATACCGGCCATGCAGCTGTCCAAAACGGCTCCCGGGGAGACACCTCCGGCGCAAAGCTGCACGGTGGGGCAGACGGCTCCGCCCATGCTGCCGGAAAACGCCATATCCCCCGTCGTTTCCATGAAGAATACCGCGACCAGTTCCTTTGGCTTTCCCAGCTTGTTCGATATCTCACGGATGATGCAGGACGCAGCCCCGTGCTTCTGCACATCGGACAGTTTCCGATTGACGTATACTTGTACAGACGGCATGGCTGGACTCCCTTCAGGCCGTCTGCGTATGCTTCAAAGCCTGCGCTGTACGCCGAATCAATTCTTCACCGGGGGCTTTTCTGTCAGTCTTCGAAACTTCCACGATCAGCTGGTAAACGGGAACAGATTCCTCCTGTGCAATCTGATGAAACAGCTTCAGGAAAGAGGAGTGGCAGCCGGAAAGGCCGAGGATCAGATCCTCCGGCAGTACGGCGGGGCGGTAGCCATAGGGCTGCATGGCGGGAATCAGTTCATTGTCCAAATAGGACAGCAGTCCATAGAAGTCCACACCGCCGAGGAGCCCCTCCCGCAGGAATGTGGCAGCCGCCACTTCCGTGGAGCAGTTTCCGGCGCTGCGTGCCATGCCCAGCAGGCCGCAGTCGACCTCCTCGGCGCCGACCGCCACGGCTGCCAGTGCATTAGCCTGTGAAAGTCCCAAGTTGCTATGGCCGTGAAAGCCGATGGGAATGGAGACCTTTTTCTTCATGGCGGCAACATATTTTGTGACCTCGTCCGGGAACATCGTGCCGGCGGAGTCCATGATGGTGATGCGATCCACGCCCTCGGCGGCCAGCATGGCGGCCTCATCCGCCAGTTCCTCCGCCGTGCAGATGTAGGCTTTCATCAGAGAGTAGCGGCAGGTCAGGCCGGCATCCTTTACCATGTGTACGGCGTCTATCGCCTTCCGGCCGTCGCCGGCGGCAATACCGACGCGCAGGAAGGACATCTTGTGTGCGGCAGCCAGCGCCACACGCTGCGGCGTAGCCTTTGCCGCCAGCAGGAACATGCCCAGCCGTCCCTGCTCCGTATAGGGCTCCACCAGACGCATATACCCCTCGTCGTCCAGCGGGGCCGTGGCGCCAGCATCATAGGAGCCGATGCCCTTGGCGTTGCCCAGCTCGATATCCCGGATACCGCAGCGGAGCAGATTCTTCACCATGCTTTCCGTCAGCTCCGGCGAAAAGCCGTTGCCGACAACATTTGCGCCGTCGCGCAGCGTACAATCAAACAGTTTCATAGTAAGCCTCTTATTTTACCAGATTGGGAAGGAATGTAACGATCTGCGGCAGGAAGATCAGGATGATGGCAACCAGTATCTCCACCGCGATAAAGGGCAGTATCTCCTTGGACACCTTGACAAAGGGACGCTGGGAAAGGCTGCAGGAGACGAACAGGCAGGGGCCGAAGGGCGGCGTAGCAATACCGATGCACATAACGAAAACAGTAAAGAAACCGAAGAAGATGGGATCGATACCATAGGCCAGCGCAACGGGATGCAGGATAGGTGCCACGATGATCACCACGGACAGTGCTTCCATAAACATGCCTGCGATCAGCAGCATCACCAACACAAGGAACAGAAAAACGGTGGCGGAAGAAGCAATAGACTGGATGGATGTGGCCAGCAGGTTGGGAATATTGTAGTAGGTGACGATCCAGCCGAACAGCTGTGCCGTGACCACCATGATGGAAACGACCACTGTCTGCAGGGCGCTCTTTTTGAAGATCTCCCACAATCCTTTCCATGAAACGGAACGGTAGACGAATTTGGCGATGATAATGCCATACACGGCAGCGATCGCGGCCGACTCCGTGGCGGTGCAAATGCCGAAATAGATCGTAACCAGAATGATAATGGGCATCAACAGTGCCAGAACGGAATCCTTGGTGGCATCCCAGAGCCGTTTCCATGAAAACGGCTCATCCTCCACAGGCATATCTCGCTTCTTGGCAATGATGTACACCATCAGGCACAGAAGGATACAGGTGAGGATACCGGGGACAACGCCGCTCATCAGCAGCTTTGTGATCGGCTCGCCTGTGGCGACGCCGTAGAAGATCATCATCAGGCTGGGCGGGATCACGGGTCCCAGCGTACCGCCGATGGCCTGTACCGCAGCGGAGAAATCCTTGGGATAGCCGCGGCGCTCCATCTCCGGATACATCAGGCCGCCGATAGCCGCCGTTGTAGCGGTAGCGGAGCCGGAAAGGGCGGCGAAGATGGTGGACGCCACGACGGAGATAATGCCCAGACTGCCGCGGACACGCCCCAACAGCACCGAGGTCATATCCACAAGACGCTTGGAGATGCCGCCCTGGCTCATCACCTCACCGGCGATGATAAAGGCGGGGACTGCCAGAAAACTGAAGTTGTTGGCGCCGGTAAAGACACGCTGCGTCAGCAGCACCAGCGGCATTCCGTCCATCGTCAGCAGGGCAGCAATGCAGGACAGCGACAGCGACCACGCCACCGGAACGCCGATGATCATGAACAGCAGCAGGCTGACAAACAATACGACAGGCGTACTCATGCGTTCTCCTCCTTCCGTTTCGCGCAGAACTCTTTGATCGCCAGGACTTCCTGCCGAATCGTTTCAATCAGTGCCAGAAAATATCCCAAAGGCAGCAGTGCGTAGACATAGTACATGGGGATCCGCAGGCTGGGGCTGACAGACAGGCTGCCCGCCTGCACCAGAGAGATACCACTGAGTGTGAAGACCGCCAGTGCCGCCAGTGTCAACAGGGCGATGATGCGTTCCAGAATGAACTTGGCGGTGCCGTGCAGGAGGTTGTCCAGAATATCAACACGCAGAGCAGCCTTATTGGCCACCATGATATTCAGCGTAAAAAAGATTGTAGCGATGAACATGAAGCGCGTCATTTCCTCACACCACGGAATGCTGTACTTGAAGATATAACGGCAAAGGGAATTGATGAAAATCAGAATGATCACCGCGAACATGGAAAAACCGGAGATCGCATATGTCACCTTTTGAATGGCCTTCCAGACCTTTGACACGTCTATTCGCCTCTCTTTCGCATAGAATGCGGCGGGGGACGCAGGATTCGTCCCCCGCCGAAAAGAAGATATTTTTACTTGGCCAGCGCGTCGACCTGCGCAACGAAGTCACTGTACTCGGGGTGTGCATCATAGACGGGCTGGACCATGGCGCGCAGCTCGGTCTTATCAAGGTCAAAGGCCTCCTCTACCAGCTCGTTGACGATCTTCTCGCGGCTGCTCGCGTCCATATCACGGAGCTGGCTGTTCGTGGTGGCTGCCATGGTCGCAGCTGCATCGGTGAACACCTTCTGATCCGCCTCGGACATGCCGTTCCACACCTTTGCGGACAGCAGCAGCGCGCCGCAGGTGTAGATGTGGTTGGTGTTGACATAGTACTTGCACAGCTCGGCAAAGCCGCTGGTGGCATATGCAGTGTGGAACATCTCGACAGCGTCGATGGTGCCCTGCTGCAGGCCGGTCATCGCCTCAGAGGCGGCCATCGCCGTGGGAGAAGCGCCCAGCGCATTCCAGAGCTCCAGATGCAGGGGATTCTCCATCACGCGAATCTTCAGACCCTTCAGGTCTGCCGTGGAGGCTACCTTTTTATTGGTGTACAGCTGACGGAAGCCGTTTTCCACCAGAGCCAGCGTCTTGAAACCGGCACTGTCGATGGAGTTGATGAGGGACGCACGGATGGGGCTGCTCTTATCAAAGAACACCGCATCCGCATGGGCGGAGTCCTGAATGAGATAGGGCAGATCGAGGCAGGCCAGATCCGGCACGATGTTGGCCAGCGGCGTGGTAGCCGTGAAGGCCATATCCACGGTGCCGATATTGACGCCCTCGTTCAGGTCGCTCTCGTTGCCAAGGGAGGAGTTGGCATAGATCTCGATCTTGTAGCGACCCTCCGTCTTTTCGTAGACCTCATCAGCCATGGCCAGCATCGCCAGGTGCATGGGATACGTTTCACTGTACACATGGCCCATTTTCAGGACAGTGGTACTCGTGGTACCGGTGTTGTCGCCGTCGGCGGCAGGTGTATCGTTCTTGTTTCCGCAGGCGGTCACGCCCAGCAGCATGACCGTTGCCAGCACAGCGGCCAGCAGCTTTTTCATCGTCTTCATGTTGTCTCTCCTTTTTCTTATTTGTGTCGTATGATTATTTCTGCCATCAGATATGCAGAAGCTTCCCCTCATGAATCACGGCAGCCGGTGCATAGGCGAAGTGCATGGGGATGCTGTCGCCCTGACCGTCGATCGCGACTGTATCCACCGCGTGCTTTTTCAGAACAACGCAGTGCTTTGCCATATCAGGCGTATACTCCAGATACTTCGCGGGGTTCACCGTCAGCGCACGAAACACCGTGTTTTCATCGACGCCGCAGTTGAGCAGTGCGGACAGGATGTGGAACTGGTCGATCACGATACTGTTTTCCGTGCGATATGTCATGGTGGCCATATCTGAGCCCAGCGTATCGAAGCCCACGCCCTGCTCCCACGCGGCCTTGAACACCTTCCAGGAGAAGTGCTTGCCGGCGTAGCCTACGTCAAACAGAACACCGCGCTCCTGCGCCTCAAAGACTTCCCGATAGACCCTTCCGCGCTCGTCCAGAATCGTATGGGTAAATCCGGAGTAGGGATGGGTGATGATGTCGCCGGTCTGCATAGCATTCATGGAAGCCCGGGGATCCATGCACTGGCCGGAAATATGCACCATCATGTGGCTGTCCGAACCGTCGGCGATAGCACGGCAGATATCCAGCAGTTGGGTATCCGTGGTCACGCTCTTGTACGGGAGCCAGCCCAGCTGCACCTTTACACCCAGTGCGCGTTCCTTGTTGCCTCGGATCATCTGCACATACCGGTCGACATCGATGGCCTCCGGCATGGTGGGTGTTTTGGGCGGGAAGATGGTCAGGCCCTCCGGCAGGACGGACAGGAACGACTTTATGTGCATATGACCGGCGTTCCGCCAGAAGCGGTCGGCGGCTTTCCAGCCGTCTACGCCGTAGGTTCCGGCGTCCAGCGCCCCGGCAAATCCCGTGGCGTAGTATTTCTCCTCCGCAATGCCAAAGGAGGAAACGGCGGGCGGCGCCCACAGATGTGTATGCATATCCAGCAGTCCCGGGAGAACAAGATCCTCCTCCCCCAGCTGCAGGCAAATATCTGTCGGCTCGTCGGGCAGTTCGTATGTCAGGAAGGTATTGGGAGCAAAGCGGTCTTCTGCCCAGCGCCGTCCGCCGTTGATCTGGATCTGGCCCATGTAGTCACACTCCTTTATGTCGTATTATATCACAGATGAACAGGATGAATCGGTTTTTCTCCGTTGAGAACACGCAGCGTTTCGGTAACGACTTCCATACCGGCCTTTTCCAGCGCCTCATTGGTGTTGCCGCCGATATGAGGCGTGGCGCTGAAGTTCGGCAGGCTCAGCAGCTTATTCTCGCCGGTAGGCGGCTCGTTGATAAATGTATCGCAGGCGGCGGCCTTCAGCTTGCCGGATACCAGCGCATCGTACAGGGCGTCCTCGTCGATCACCGCACCGCGAGCAGCATTGACAAATACAGCACCGGGTTTGAAGTGATCAAACATCGCACGGGAGATCATACCCTTGGTGCTGGGAACCAGGGGAACATTGATGTTCACCATGTCAGAACGCTCCAGCAGTTCCTCCATGGTATCCACCTTTTCAAAGCCGCGGCGGGCAGCCTCCTCCGCATTGATGAACGGATCATAGCCCAGTACCTTCACGCCGAAGCCGTTGTGCATGATATGGGCGATACGCTGGGCGATATTGCCCATGCCGATCTGGCCGAAGGTCTTGCCGAGAATCTCCGTGCCAAGAAAATCCCGGGGCGCGATGCTGGTAAAGCGTCCGGCACGGCAGCCTTCGTTTGCCTCATACAGGCGGCGCTGGAGCAGAAGGAACAGCGCCACCGTCAGTTCAGCCACGGAATCGGCGTTGGCGGTGGGGGTGTAGATCACCTGAATGCCGCGCTGTTTAGCGGCCTCCACGTCGATGGAATTACAGCCGATGCCGTGCTTGGCGATGACCTTCAGCTTTTTCGCCCGGTCCATCATCTCCGCCGTCACGGATGCGCCGCGGACGATGATGGCATCAATCTCCTCGATGTTGTCAAAGGTATCCACGACAGTGGCCTGCTGTCGCAGCAGTTCAGCCGCCTTGGGATAGATATATTCACTTAAGTATACGACCATTTCTACCTCCGTGTTGTGTTTACTGCTTTTTTATAATGTCGATGTTGTGTTCGCTAATGTTAAATTAGCAGATAACAGGCCATAAGTCAATAGTGCATTCCATAGAAAGCGGCACTTCAAATTTGTGCATTTTGTTGTATTTGCTTCTAAAATGCCACTTCATAAAGATTCAAAAGAAGTGTTTACAACCTCCCTTCTGTGTGGTAGAATACAAGAAAACCAGCTACATGGGGGAAGTCATGGACAATTTCTTTATTGATCGGATCAAAGGCATCCCGCTGACGAAGGGACAGGAGCGGATCGCCCGGTACATGATGGAGAATCAGTATACCATCTGCCAGCGTTCTTTGATGGATATCTCGAAAGAGGCCGGTGTCAGCGATGCATCCGTACTTCGCTTTACGCGCGCCATTGGGTTTGAGGGATATAATGATTTTAAGGCTGCGCTGTATGCGTATCTGGCGGAACAGGCAGGCGCCAACATGGGCCACAGCTCTCTAGATCTCAGCTCGCGGCTGCGCAGCGGGACGGCACATGGCGAAAATGCCTTACAGGATTTCCTCCGCGTCTCTCTGGAAAATATAGAGCGGTCTCTGTCCGCGACTTCCGGTGACACCTATGCACACATTGCCTCCTCACTGATTGCCAGCCGGAATATCTACATCTTCGGAAACCGCGCCGCACGCTCCGCAGCAGAGCATTTTGCGCGGGGACTCCGCTATGTAAAGGACAATGTGATCTTCCTCCAGCACACCAATGATGTTTACCCAGCGCTCTATGGCGCCGGCAGTCAGGACGTGCTGGTCTATCTGTGCATCTCCCGCTTCTACAAGACCGACGTCCATATCTGCGAGGCCGCAAAGGCCGCCGGTATGCGGCTGTGTCTGGTCACCAATACGGCACCGTCTCCGGTCACGAAATACGCGGATCACATTCTGCTTGTCCGCACAGACGGTACCAGCTATTTCAACTCCATGGTAGGGATCTCCGCCGTTTGCGAATATCTGCTGACTTTGATCGCGGAACGGACTCCGGACACAGCGCAGCGCCTGGAGGCCATTGACCGCTACTCCGAGGATGAGCGTTACACCGCATCCGGCACCAGACAGAAAAAGAACACCCAACAGGATATCCTGTAGATGCAAAAGAGAATCGCCCTCCGTCGAGGACGATCCTCTTTTGTTCCCTTGTGACCCGTCCATAACAGCGAATACGTTCAAACTTCTGCGGTGTCTCTCTTGTCGACCAAGATTCCATAATCTTCACCAGCGTCGTCAAAGTCCACCTCTCTGTCAATTCTTTCAACTGTCGGCATTGAGGGCCGCTTCTTTTGTCAATGCATGCGTAGTGTCTTCTGCAATCTGAATTCCACAATTCTTCCTATCAACCGTTATTGTGATGGGCTTGTGATGCTCATATTGATTGCCGTAAATATCACGGTATTGTATGCCATAATCATATTTACCAGAAAGCTTTTCATGAACGTAAAAAAGCAACCCGGTATATACTTCCCCTCCAACAGGAATTGAAATCGGTATTGAAGCTGCAACCGCCCTTTTGATCGTTGACTTAACAGTAATTACTGTATTAATTGCGCAACCTTTTCCCACGTTTGTTATTTTCATCGGAATATAATGTCTGTCGTTTCTCAAATTGGTTCCAAATTCTCCGTGGTCTTCCATCGTCACCCCTATCGTACGCGCCGCCTCTTGTTCCTCCGAAAGCTTTCTAATGCACTCTATTTTATCGTCCGAAAAAATGAAGAAGCACTCGTCATACATGAACTCTCTATAAGTCAATGCCTCTTTTGCCTTGTCTTCTTCCCTAACATCATCTTCACCATACCAACCTAAGTCGAATGGGCTTACGCACTTTCTCCCAAGAATGTTGATTGCGAAATACGGCAAAACATCACGACGTTTATCTTCTCTATACTGCTTATGAGAATATCTTATGGAGCAGTATACGCCGATTGCGGCACCGGAAGCCGCAATAATTGCGCCATAATAGGTGAGCACATCAGCGGCTCCCCATATCGTCATATACCCGCTATTATTTCTATAGAACTCGTTTATTATAATAGGCCCGCCAATAATAATCCCAAGCACTATCACCGCCAATAACACCCATCTAATCAACGACTTTCTCATAATAATTCCCCCCCCCAACGTGTATCGCATTTATGCCTGCAATTCTCCCTGAAAACCAACTATCTCTGCGGCAAGTCATTAGTTCCTGCGATTACACTACAGAAATTTTGCCGCCACAAATAGCTCGATTTAATAATAACACGGCTTCCCATAACGGGCAAGCTATTATAGTTTTCATCGGTCCTTTAGTGGGGTAGTATCTTCATATTACTCCCCATCCTATTCTTTGCTTACTGCGTCACCGCTTTTGAGCCGCGAACCTACTTGTAATCGCCGCCGTATCGAGTATACTTATCAGCAACACGATTTACAGGAGATGACAGCATGATCTACTGCGTATCGGACATTCACGGCGAATTGGATAAGTTTGAGCGACTGCTGACGCTGATCCAATTTTCCGAAAATGACCACCTGTATGTTATCGGTGACGCTATCGACCGGTGCGCCATGGGTGTGGACATCCTGCGGCTGGTCATGGATACGTCTAATATGACCATGCTGCTGGGCAACCACGAACAGATGTGCCTCGCCACCCTCGGGCCGCATAATGAGTTTGGTACTCGTGAACTTTGGCGGCGGAACGGCGGCTCATCCACCTATCGGGAGCTGTTCTACCATCGGACACCTCACGAGCGCAACATGATTCTGCGCTTCTTGGCTGGACTGCCGGATCATCTGGACATTACCGTCGGTGGGCAGAAGTTCCACCTCGTTCACGGCTGCCCCGGTGCCGACCGTGATACGCGCATTTGGGGACGCATCAAACCAAAGGATAGAAGTCCTTACCCGGACACCATCTGCATCGTCGGCCACACACCGGTCAACTTCCTGACTGGTGTCAATGACCAGCCGTTTCGTATATGGCATGGTGACGGCATCATTGACATCGATTGCGGATGCGGCAATCGCAACGCGACGCACCGCCGTTTGGCCTGTCTCCGGCTGGACGACATGGCGGAGTTTTATGTTGGGAATACGAGCACGGAGATATATCGGCGCAAAATGTGAGTATCGTAAATACTTGTGAAATGCTCGTATCTGTGGTATACTGCATAATAAGAAATGTTTAACGAGGGAGGTGCGAAGCAAATGTCTGACAGGGTCTATACGCAGGACGAAGTTTTTACCGCCGTGCGGCGGCTGCTGAAAAAATATCATGCCGAGCGGGCGATTTTGTTCGGCTCTTATGCGCGGCAGGAAGCGGATGCCGCTTCCGACATTGACCTCATTGTGGTTGGTGGGATCAAATTCGACCCTACCGATGTTTTCTGTATCGCGGAGGAGTTGCATTGCACCTTAGGAAAGCCCGTGGACGTGTACGAACTGCGGGAGCTTAACGCCAACTCTGCTTTCTATAATACGGTCATGGCGGAGGGGGTGCAGATCGCATGAAGTACAGCGACCAGCAGAGAATTGCGAAAATGCGGGAGACTGTGGAAAAGCTCCTGCGCTATGTGTCGGAAGAAGGTATCACTCCGGACAGGATCTTCGCGGAGGAAACCATTCAATGGACCGTCACAACGCCCCTTTATAACATCGGCGAGCACGCCGCTAACTTGACGGAGGACTTTAAGTCGCAGCATCCCGATATTCCGTGGGTGAAAATTGCGGGCTTGCGGCACAGGTTGGTGCATCATTACGAGGATACCAACTGGACCGTCATATGTGCGATCATCTACGATGTTCTGCCGCCGTTTCTTGATGCGCTGAAAACGCTTTGACCCACATTTTGACCCATACCGAAAACCTGCAGAGCCGCCCGGCGGGAGCGTTGCTCTCCGCCCAGTGGCTCTATGCCTTCGTTTTGATACCCTTTCATTGTTTCCAGCAGCGCAAAATGTGACCATTCCCCTGCCAGTGGAAGTTGACCCACACCGGCGCTGCCTGCGGTGCTGACCCACACCGTGACCCACACGGGGAAACGAGCGGACGGAACACATGGAGCAAAGTGTTTCCGACCTCATCCTTTTTTCGGTAAAAACGCCCACAAAGCCTTATATACCAACGGCCGGAGGGCATTTTATCACTTGGTAAGGATGAGGTCGGCGGTTCGAATCCGCCCAGCAGCTCCACACAAACCCTGTAACCACAACGGTTACAGGGTTTGCTTTATTTTATCGTTTCTCGGTTTTGTTGGACTTTCCAACAGATTTTCCAACAGGCTATTGCTATGCTTGTTTTTGCAGCGTCGCAATGATCAATTTGGCAATGTCCGGATTTTCCTGCAGCAGACGGTATGCCTGTTCCGCTGTGTTATCCAGCGGCTTTTCCTGCGGCGTATCAGCCCGTTTCTGGAAGAAATCCGTTTCCACCTTCTCGGCCAACCGGCGGCGCTCCTCGTTGTTGGTATGGGCGTAGAGATCGGTCACCATACGGGACTGGGCATGGCCGGTATCGCCCTGCACCGCCTTGATGTTTCCACCACCGATTTGCAGTTTCAGTGAAGCGCTGCAATGCCGCAGACTGTGAAAGACTACCGGAGGCAGCCCTGTGGCATCGGTCAGCTTGCGGAGCAGAAAGGCAATCTGCCTTTCCTCGTAGGGGCGTCCGTCCTCATGGGCGATGACAAGATTAAAGTCCTGATAGCCGTTGGCCAACATTTCCTTTATCTCCTGCTGTCGCTCTTTTTCCTCCACCAGTGCCAGTGCCACGGTTTTTGGCAGAAACACCTTTCGCACACTGCTCTCCGTTTTCGGTGCTTTCAGCACCAGCGATGTGGAGGAGCCGGTCTGCTTCCACTCGGGGAATGTCAGCAGGACAGTAGAGCGTCCGCGCCGTTCCAGTGCCGCAAGGCTATCCTTCTGGCAGCGTTTCAGTTCCTTTGTGATCCGCACATGGGCTGTTCCGGCGCAGATGGCATCCTCCGAAATGTCCACGCAGTTCCATGTCAGGCCAAGTATTTCCCCGACACGCATAGAACAGCCGAGAGCCAGCAGCATACACAGCTTCAACACGGGATCGGTGCAGGAGTCCAGAGCCTGCTGCGCTTCACTGGCAGACCACACGGTTCGTTCCTGCGGCTGATACTTGGGCAACGTCACGCGGAGGGCGGGATTACCGGGGATGTACTCCCAGATAACCGCCTGATTCAGTGCGCTGCGCAGCAGAGCGTGCGTCTTTTCAATCACAGAGCGGGAAACGCAGGCATCTGTTTTCTTGTGGCCTTTCAGCACAACGGCAGGCTTGTCCTGAAGAGAATCGTAGAACAAGTCCAAATCATGCGTGGTCAGGTCTTTTACCGCCACGTTGCCCAAGTACGGCTTGATGTAATGCTCAATGCGATGGAGATTGCAGGATAAAAAGGAATCTCCCCAGTGGTTCAGCCCATAGACCTGCACGTATTCATCCAGAAGTTCACTGACCGTGATAAACTTTTTCTGCGCTCGTTTGGTTTGTATGGGCGTTTGCTTTGGCGGGCGAAATTCGCCGATGGACTTCTCGTATTCGATTTGAGCGATCCGCAGATTCGCGGCTTCGTAGGTAGGGAAACGTTCATATATTGGTTTTGTATAGCCGGGACAGCGGTAGCAGATCTCATACTGCTGTCCCTTTTTACGGGGTCTCATAAGTTCGCACTCCTTGTATCGTGTACTTAGAGCCGCATGACCTCCTGACAGCGGTGCTAAGCGGAGTACCCATTCATGCGGTTCAGTATAGCATGGGCAACTGGTTCCGTCAAAAAAACTTTTTCCGACGAAGAGATTTACTTCCGTAGGAACTCCAGCAGTGCCTCTCTCGGAATGCGAATCTGCCTACCAATGCGGACGCTTCGTATCTGGCCGCTGCGGATCAGCTCGTAGGCGGTGTTGCGGCCGATGCCGAGGATGGGCATCAAGTCCTCCACCCGCAGGATCATAGGGATATCTTGCAGATCACGGTGCTTATTCTCCATGTACACCGCCTCCTTTCACAGACGCCAGATAGATGTTCGTTACGTCGGGCCGCTCGTGTCCCAGCAGGCGGGACACAGTGAAATGAGCATCCAAAGGCGTCATGCCGCCGTTGACAAGAGCCGTATACTTTTCGGCGGCGTAGGTATGTCGCAGTCCATGGAAGGTAATACGCCTGTCCGGTGCGGTGGGGTCGCAGATGGCATCGCGGTGACGGATGATAAACTGCTGCATACCGTTGATGGCCCAGTCAGTGGGGACGCCATCCGGCACCAGCAGCTTGTGGCCGCGCTCTGTTTTCTCCAGCAGCCGCTGCAACATCATGGTAATACGGTCGTCCTCAATGGGAACGATACGCACCTTGCCGCCCTTACCTTTCACGGTGAGGGCGTTTTCGCGCAGTGCGCGCTCCGCCGCGGCGGTGTCCATACGGAAGCACTCATGGATACGGAGACCGGCGTAGCGGGCCAGATACAGGGCGAGAATGTAGTCCTCGCGATCCTCTGCCATGGCGCGGCCGATCAGCTTGCCGAACTCCGAGTTTGTCCATGTGCGATCTTGCTGCCCAAAGCGGCGGCGCTCTAGTGCAACGCCCAGTTCTTCGTTGCTTGGCAGCGCGTAGCGGGGATGAGACATCTTATCGTGGAAGAAGCGGATGGCGGAGAGGTCGGTCTTGATGGTGCTGGCGGATTTGCCCTGCTCCTGCAAATAGAGGACGTAGCTCACCAGATGCTTGCCGCTGATGTTCTCCAGCTTTTGCAGATGGTAGTAAGTTGCGAGGTAGGCGCAGAAACGCTTGACTGCTTCGTAGTAGCGGTCTTTCGTGCGGAAGCTGCCTTGCCGGTTGTGGCGGGCCAGCTTGTCTAACTGGGTAACGAGGGTGTGGTAAATACCGTTTGTGGTCATATAAAGAAATCTCCTTGTAATCAAAGTTATGTTCAGATAGACGCACTTCACCCGTTGGCAAGGGGAGCCGTTTCCGGCGCATCTCCGCAGAAAGGATAGACTGCCGCGGGCGGAAAGCCTTGGTGCTGCGTGCTTTTCGCGGCCTGCCCGTATGTCTGTCTCTCTTTACTTGTGCCAGGTCAGTACGCTGCGGTATGGAGGTTTTGACCTCTGCTCGTGTGAGCAACCGCGGACACCAGACCGCTGAACTCGGCTGCAGAAGGCTCCGCCGGTGTCCTGTGATCCGCCCGGCGACGGATCTGAAAATATGCGAAACCCCGTATGACCGGCGCCGCACTCTGACTGCGGCATACAGGGCGGGAGCTTGCCTCTCCCTGAACGATTTTCCTGCCGTATCGCCCCAACGGCTTTTTACAATGCTTCTTTTTCCCGATCTGCGCCGAATTGATTTCGGCGCTCTTTCTTTTCCTGCGGTATCGCGGCGTCGGCAAGTGCCGCGACAAAAAACGGCAAGCAAAAACGCAGGAAGAATCTTCCTGCCGTTTCGGCTTCATACGATCCTTCCTGCGTTTGCAGTATTGTTCAATTCTGATGGACATCCCGGTTTTCCGGGAGGGTTCATTTTGACATACTTCGGGTTCTTAATCAGAGCGAAAAGCTTTTGATCATGCTTTCCACCCGTGCCTGCTCTGCTCCGACCTAAATGCTTGATGCCTTAAGTACAGGCACATCATAGCATAGCGGCAAAGCGGCGTACAGGTGGAAACTGCCGCGAGAAAAACTTCTCGCAGCATAGTCATTGAAATACGAGGGCGCAATGGCCCGTAATTACAAACGGGAGCATGATGCTCCTCAGTACAAACTTAACAACGTGTGCGATCCGAACCGTATTCGGAAACCCCATTGGGGCAGTGCACAAATAACTGGATAATTCTTATATACCACAATATATTGCGGTTGTCAATATGCAAGGCATCTAAATGGTGTGTATAAGGAGTTGGTGGTCAAAAACGGAATACGCAGTATCTCCGTATTAAATGCGTATTGCAGGTGTATCGCAAAGATAATGCGTATTGCGTGCGTATTAAAGGCGTATTATCAACTGTTTTGAGCAGTTGGATATGCATCTCTATGCGCGGATGGATTTTACGCTGACGATGGTCCACGGCAGCGGAGCCGGTATGCGCGTAATAAAAAGCGGAGAAAAAGCCATGGATGGCCGCAAAGGGCCATCCATGGCTTTTTCTCCGCTATACTGTGTTGTCTGACCGCATGGTCAGGTGGCCTCTCGAAGTTCTCCAGAGGCCAATGCGTTCTGGGAATCCCGCTTCCTATACCCGCGTTCTCTATATCATGGCGCCTCCATTATCCGCCCATACCACTGCCGAGATCATAGCCCAGGTCGCAGGTATAGCGCCACTCGACCACGTCGCCGTCCTTCAGTTGGTAACGGGAGCAACCGTAGTTGGGATACCAGCCGTTGACGTTATACATCCAGCCGGAGAGACTTCCCACGTCGAACTCATAGAGGTTGTTGATACCTTCCACATATGCGCTGTTGTACATGGGCGTCCAGTTGGACTCCATGTGGATGGCGTTGTCCTTACAGACCCGCTGGAGCACATCGAACACGCTCTCGCCCTCACTGAACTCCACCTCCGCGGCGGGGAAAATGATGCCGTCCGCCGGTACGAGAAACCGCTTGTTCGCCACGCATTTATCCATGTTGTCCAAAATCGTCTCGCAGGAGATGGAGAAGGTACAGGTGTGGGTCATGGTGGTATCCACCGTCGTGTCCTGCGGCTCCACCGGAGTGGGTTTCCCCTCGGGGATGGGGTCGGTCATGTACTGATCCTTGTCGCCGGTGTCCTCCGGCTGCTCCGTCCGCGTCTGGCCGCAGGCCGCGCAGGACAGCAGCAGAAGAATTGTCAGAAGCAGGGTAATGATATGCTTTATTTTTGTTTTCACATTACTGCTCCTTCTTGATGCGGCGGTAGCGACGGATCATCCCAAAGGCCAACAGCGCGACGATGATGACGGCCAGCAGAATAGCGCCCAGCGGCGTCTCCGTCAGAGCAGAGCCTACGATCTCGAACACGCTGTTACCCTTACCGTCCGGACCAAACTTACCGCTCTCGGCGGCCTGGAGGTAGGTAACGGCGGATACAGTGGAGGGAAGGTCCAGGACCCCGCTTTTATAAAAAGGCATCTCGATCAGGCTGTCCACATCCTCCTCCACCTCGGTGCTGGCGACAAATCCAAGTCCATCAATGTAAAAGTTTTTCAGACCATCCGCAACGGTGTTGCCGTTCTTTACAAAGCGTTCGTCATTCAAGGAGATACCCGCCGCGTCCATCATATCCAGCACAGCAAGAGTAGCCTTACCATCAGGCTGACCGTCCTTGCCGGGGAAGCTGCCGTCCGCCAGCTGTACAGAGGAGAGATATTCAATGGCACCTTCCACCGATTTGGCGATGTATTCTTTGTCCGTATGCGGAGCCAGTGCCGCCACAGCATCGGCGTTTAACTCCACTTGGTCTTTGTTCGTAAAGCCGCTTGTCTGCCAGTCCTCGCCCTGCTTAAGTACATACTGGTAATGATCGTCAAACTTTCCGTTGGGCATCTGGTACTCGATCATAGCCGCCGCGTACTTATCCACAAGCATATCCGCGTCGATGCCCCGTGCGCGCCACACATTGGGATCGACCGCGTCAACATCCTTCAAGCAGTCGCCGAGTCTGGGAAACTCTTTGTCGTCAAGATATGTCAGCGGCTTGAGATAATCAAGCCCCTCTATATTGCTGGGGTCCATTCCCAACGCGACGAGAGCTCTGACAGCCCCACACGAAAGGGTCTTTTTCTTCTTTTTGTAATAGTATTCCTTGCTGGTCAACATCATGTTCTTCATCAGCTCGGAGAGCTGTGCCTTCTCCTCCTCGGAGAATCCTCCATTTGCCTTTTCGAGCGCCAAGACTTCCCTTGCAAAAGAGGCTATGTCGCTCTCTGTCACCATCCATGAATCCTCGTTCCAAAGGCTTCCGTCGGATACCTCCTGCTCAAAGAGCGCCTTCTGTTCATCCAGCAATTTGGAAAAGTCTATGGCGGACGCATTTTCGGACGCAGTAGGGTGCGGTACGGTAACAGTGATATTTGTTGTTTCTGCCGTCGGCATAATATTGCATAAACCCACGTAAGCAACGGCGTTAGTGTAAATACGCCTCGTCACGGTTCTACTGAGGTCATCGGGGGTATCCGGATCGTGCATCGTTTTTGCTATGCTATGGTACCAACCACTCCAAAGAGCGTTATAACCCCATTTTACATCATAACGATAAAACCCTTGATACGGCGCATTCTTTGCATCCTCAAAATAGAAATCCTGATACCAGCCCATCATGCCGTCCAGCACGGTGTGGCCGTCCTTGGTAAAGCGTTCGTCTGTAAGGGAAATGCCCAGCGCGGCCAGCATCTCCAGCACCGCTGCATCCTCCTCCACGTCCTCATCACCGTACTTGAGGAAGCCGCCGCTGGAGAGCTGCTGCTCAGAGAGATAGTTCAGCGCCTTGTCTATCGCCGCAGCCACGTCCCTGCGGTCCTGATAGGGCGCAAGGGCCTGTGCGGATCTGGCCGTCAGCAGGATATAGTCGAAGCAGTCCGGCTCACCGGCCACGCCCCTTTGCTTCAGCTTCGCCGGCCATTGGGAGGTGTAGCGGAATTCGCCGCTGCTCTGCTGGCGGGCAAGGGCCTCGGTCAGCAGCGTTTCCCGCAGGGCGTTGAACTCGTCGGTCTTGCCGGCATCACCGGCGGCGTCCAAGTCCATCAGCATATCCAGCCGGTCCTCGTCCGCTTCCACCAGCGACGGCTTCCGCAGTGCGTCCATGAGGTCGTGACCGGCGAAGTCCGTCACGTCCAGCCCCATAGCTGCTATCGTGCGGATGGCACCGGGGATGTAGGCCGTTTTGCCCCGCTTGACGGCGAGATCCAGCCAGTCGGCCAGCGCTTGTAAGTACTCATCATAAAAGCCGCTGGGGACAACTGCGCCGGAGGTCCACAGGGCGTAAACTACCTTGGCATTCTCCTCCTGCGTGGCTGTGGCAAGGTAGTCCTTGCTCTCGGTGACGCGCTGGATGACCAACTCCGTCACCGTCTGATATGCCCGCTCCGTCTCGTCCGTCCGGCCGTCCACGGGGGCGGCCTTTGCGGTCACGGGCAGGAGCATCGCCAGCGCCAGCAGCGCGGTGAGTATTCTTGTCAAATGCTTTTTCATTTGCTCTCCTTCCTGCGGCGGACAACGACTGTTGCGGCCACCATGACGACCACCATGCCGCCGATGATGAGGAACAGGCTGCGCTGTGCCGCGTCCGTCTGTGCCTTCACCGCAAGTACGGCGTCCCAGTTCTGGATGGACTCTTTATCATGGTCAGGCAGCGCCTTGTACCGCTTCACCAGTCGGTCCACGGTGGGTTTCTCGCCCAGTCCCGGGTCGGTCATGGGGACGATCTGTTCTTGAATGTCCATATTGATGCTCTCGATCTCCGCATACAGCGCCTCTATGTCGCTCTTGGCCTGCGTCAGCTTGGTCATGTAGGTGTCGTAACCGTCAAAATCGCGGCTCATTTTCAGCTTGTTCAGCAGGGCGGTCACTTCTTCGTCATTCTCTGTACTCAGCTTTTTGGGCAGGGCGTCCACCTGCTGCCGGTCGGCCTCGGTGAATTCGTAGCTGCCCGCGAAGGACACCTCGCTCTCCTCCGGTGTCAGTATTGGGGCGGATACGCTGCCGCCGCGGAAGTCGTACAGGATACCCATGCCCTGCGCCTGCCGCCAGACTGCCACCAATGCAAGCAGCGCCTGGTCGGTAGCCATGCTGTTGCTCTCGCCCGCAATAGCGGAGGGGTTGCCGGGGTCGGAATCGTAGGAGTGGGCGAACCCGCCGTCCTCCTGCTGGTAGTAAAACAGTGCATCCAACAGGTTGATGCCGTTTTTGATGAAACGCGGGTCATTCTGCGGGTCAATACCGATAGAGCACAGTGCCACGATGATCTGCGACACGGACTCGGAGTTCCGTGTGCCCCAGCTACGGAAGTCGCCAGTGTCCAGCTGCAATTTGGAAAGGCAGTCCAGCGCCTTATCCACCGGGTCCTTCACGTTGAACGTAGCATCCCAATAATAGGGAGCCAGCGCTTGTATCGCCATGGCGGTGATGTCCGGGTCGGCGGTGCTGTCCTGCGCGAACCGCAGATTAAAGCCGTTATCCGGGAGCTGGAAGGACAGTATTTTCTTTACCATCTCCATGCGGGTATAGCTGGATTTCGGCGGGATATTATACGTCATGCTGTCCAGCGTGATAAGTCCCCACAGCCAGCCGTTGAGGCCCTGTGCGCCGATGTCCATGGTCTTGCCGCGGTCATACACGCCGTCCGCGATGAGGTTAATGTCGTTGCCGTCCGCATCCTTGCCGAAATGGGTGGGGTCGCCGCCGCAGGCCAGCACGGCGAGGGAGATGCGGTGCCACTCGGTGGCCTTCACCCGATCCAGCTTGTCCGGTTCACGGTACTTCTGCTCCACATAGGTCTGTAAGGCCGCCAGGTAGGCGTCATAGTCGTCCTCCACACCGCAGCGGCTCAGGCCGATGGGCAGCCAGTCCGCAGCCGTGCTGCCGGCGTTGGTCAGCTCGTCTCCGGAGAGGAGAGGATCATTTTCGGACAGTCCCAGCACAGAACGCTTCTGCGCCATGATGCCCTGAATGGCTTCAGATATATCCTCCAGCGTGTATTTGCCCTTAGGCACCACCTGCCGCTGGTTCTGCTTCTGCGCAGCCGCTGCCTGCTGGGCCGTCATGGGCGTAACGGCGATATTCACATCGGCGGTGAATGTGCCGTCTATGAACCGCACCTCGCCAATGGAGTTGGAGCGCTCCTCACGGACAAAAACGCCCCAAGTCTTCTCCTCCCGCTGTGCGTCCTTGCCCACCCGTATCTCCACCGTTCCGGTGAAGAAATCCGGATGGTCCAGTGTCACGGATTGCACATAGTACATCCCATTGATGGAAATGCCGCAGGAAACTTCGTTTTTGCTGTCCTTCAGCACGGCCAGCACTACGAGTGCGTTTTCGCCCGCAGGCAGATCATAGTTCTTATTGGCAGCGAGGTATTGCACTTCCGCGCTGTCCGTATCACCCGCCCTTTCAAACACCCAGTAGTTGATTTAACATGGCCGATTATTACAACATTTCCCAATTAATTGAAATTTGTCCTGGTTCTCCTGCCCAGATGTCTCTATCAGAGTTAGGCTCTCCTTGGGCGAATATCCCTACAGCACCGAGTGCAGGGTGTGTCCATCTGACACGGAAGAAGATTTGGTTGCTGTTGTCCCGAGTGTGCTACCTGCAACACAGATATTTTTATTGTAACATGGACTGCCGCGCTTTGCAACGAGGGGGGTTGTTAAGTGCCAAGTCAGATTCTTGGCATACCCCGTGTGCTGGTGACCTCGCGGACGCTGCCGCCGCGCAGCTTGTTGTATTCCTCGCGTGTCATATCCACGTCGGCGGCCAGCAGGTGGTTGGTGATGTTGTGCTCCACGGTCAGGTTGAACAGCGGCTTGGACATGCGGTTTGCGAACACGCCCAGTGTTCCCTTCAGCACGTCAGCCACTGCGTGGGGCAGGAACGCACCGGCGGTCTGCACCTTCAGGTAGCCGTCGTAGAACCAAACAGCCTTCTCTACGAACTCACTTTGGCTGCCGCAGTTAGCCAGTGGCGCGTTTATTTCTATCATTTTCTTTGCTTCCGGCGTAAGCCCAAAAGCGTACTTTTCCTCCTTGAATTTTTACCGTGACCCCGCAGTTTTTCCCGTAACTGCCGTCACTCCTGCCACACGGAAGGCAAAGGATACTCAGTACGGAGCTATCCTGCGTCATATCTCAAGCATCCCTTGCGATCCTGCGCTGGCGGCTTTTTTGTTCTTATCGAAGGTGTGGATGTAGATATCCAGCGTGGCGGAGAGCTGGCTGTGGCCGAGGATACCCGCTGCCGTTGCCATATCCGCACCGCCCGCGATCATCAGGCTGGCAGCGGTGTGGCGCAGGCTGTGGATATTGAGCTGCTCTCGGTCGATATCCCGCCATTGCAGGGCGCAGCACTCGCCGCGCCGCATCCCCGTGGCAATGATAAGCTTGAAGTATGTCTCATACTTGATGCTCTCATTTTCCAGTGCAGCGATGATTTTCTGCGCCGTTTCTTCGTCGGCAATCTTTTTCCCTGTTTTCTTACCTGCGTAGCGCGACATGGAAGTGGTGACAGAACACCTATTTCCATGGAATATGTTTTCTGTTGTGAGCTACGAGTATCATTTATGGCCGGTAGACTTGCATTACCGAGACTCGCTCTCGAGGAGGAAATAGACGTACCAATCACTGGAAATGTGCTTTCAGGCAATCGTTCCTGGCACTGGCGGAGCGCTTTTCCCGGCTGGCGAAGCTGCCGGAGACGCAGCTGGAGGCCTATCTGGTGGTGACCGTGGAGCGCAAATGCATCGACATCCTGCGGCAGCAGGCCCGCCGTGACGGCGTGCCCTTTGACGAGAACACCGTTCTGGTCACGCCACCGCCTTGCGGCGACCCGGTGGCCGACGCCATGGGCCGCCTGCCGCCCCGCAGCCGAGAGGCCTTGCTGCTGCGCTACGGCTGCGGCTACAGCACCCGTGAGACGGCGTCCCTGCTGGAGCTGTCCTTTGCCGCGGCCCAGAAGCTTCTGCAGCGGGCTAAGGCCGCGCTGCGGCAGGAGCTGGAAAAGGAAGGATTGACTGTATGACAGATATCACATACGAACGTGCGCTGCGGCAGGGCGCGCAGCGGATGGCGGCACTGCTGGCATCTGAGCTGCCGGAGACCGGCGCCCCGCCTTCGCCGGAGTTCACCCGGCGGATGGAGCCGGTGGTACAACAGGGCGCGCGGCGGCAGAGCCGCCGGAGAATGTGGCAGAGAACAGCGGCCGCGCTGGTGACGGTGTGCCTGTCCTGCGGGGTAATACTGGCGGCCAGTCCAGTGGCGCGGGCGGCGGTGAGCCGCTGGTTCGTGCAGATAACGGAGCTGGTGACAGCCTACCGCATCACCCCGGCGG
>ERZ1673738.2115-NODE-2115-length-26884-cov-14.870252_pt1 | contig 26884 bp, 22 predicted proteins | sample MGYA00580198_ERZ1673738 | MGnify/ENA primary metagenome ERZ1673738 (study PRJEB41218, sample SAMN15661784) | gut metagenome | host: Homo sapiens | place: Canada: London | collected 2015-08-20/2019-03-30 | study: EMG produced TPA metagenomics assembly of...
ACAGCGGCTTTACGACACCATTTAATGGCTTCCGATAGATCTTTTTCTACGCCATCACCGTAGTTATAACAAAGTCCAAGGTAAAATTGTGCTTCTGCATCTCCCTGCCTGGCGGCTTTTAAATAATATTCGAATGCCTCTTCATTTTTTTCGCTTTTCTGAAATTTTTCAGCTTGTTTGTAATTCTGTTCCGGAGAAGCGTTTGCCGCAAGCATTACCGGGCATATCGCGAGAGTTATGAGCGCCGTTATATTTTTTATTTTCCCTTTCGCTTTGTTTTATTTTGCCTAATTATTATTTCGCTTTGTTTAGCCAAATCTTTCTTGAAATTCGGAAATTATTGAAAATTCTCGGGGATTTGCGCGGCTGTTGGAGTTTCAATGCGTTTCCAAAATTCCTATTTTAAAGAAAGAAAACATTGCGGGTTTTTGCTTTGTTGAACCTCGGCGAATCCGCGCGCGAGGATAGGGGCATATTTGGGGGAAGGGGCGGGAGGAACAATGCAAAATAAAAAAACGTGCGCCCGGGTCGGGGTACACGTTTTGCTTTTGCGCGGTTTTGCCTTGCGCGGGGCTTCTATTGGGATTCGCGCTCTATGACGCAGGCGACGTCGCTCTTGAAAGGCGGGGTTCGCAGTTTCAGCACCGATTCCGCGTCGGTTTTGAGGACGCCGGAAGCTATCGGCTTTTTGCCGCGGGTGTCCCACCACGTCACCTTGAAGCGCGCGGAGGGGGCGTCTTCCATTTTGAGGGAATACTCAAACGGCCTGATTTCCGGAATCCCGCGCGCGTAGAGCTTGTATTTGGCGATCGTCGACGATTCCGCGCCGGCCCTGCGGATCCACATGTAGACGGTTCCCGTCTTTTTGTCCCTGGCGGCGAAGGGCTTTACGGAAGACACGCCGCGCATGGAGCCGGTCTTGGGGAATTCGAGCCTGCCGACGCGCATGGAGGCGTTGGCGCCCTCGAGCTTGAAGGCCAGCGCATTGGCGCCTTTGGCGAGCGGGACGGAGACTTTGCGGTTTATTTCGGCAAATTTCTTTCCGTTGCGCTCGCGCACGCTCTTGGCGCCCTCGGGAGAGATTTTCGCCCTGAAAATCTCGGCGTCGTTGGATAGGCATACGAGGTCGAAACCCGCTTCTGCCGGCACGCTCTCTATCTCTATGTCGAGCGAATTTTTGTCGGTCGGGACGTTTTCGGCGTTTACCGCTATCATGGCTTCCGACTTCCAGACGCTCGGAAGCGTGTTCGCGGAAATCGCGCCCGTCGAGAGGTCTATGTCCAGCTTCGCGATGTCGTTGGAGGACTCCCTTTCGGGGAAAGTTTCCGCAAACGCCGGATATGCGATAGTCGTATTTTCCTCGGCGGACGGGGAGGTCTGAACGATTTTTTCCGGCAGGCGCAGGGGTTCCAAGTTTCCTTCTGCCGTCTTGAAATGCTTTTCGAAGGCCGATATTTCGGCGACGGCTTCGTTGGCCGCCGCGCGCGCGGCGACTTTGCCGTAGTCGGCCATAGGCACGACGGGGGAGCCCGTCATCATACCCGCCCACATGGCGTTTCTGATGTGCGAGAACGACGGGTCGGAGGGCGCGCCGGCGTCGGGATTTGCGGAGACCGCGCCCGCCGGCTTTTTGTAGCGTTTGGAAAAGAATTCGGAGTGCTCCCACGCGCCTTGGGAAAAGTCTTTCAGCCCTCCGAGCCGGAACCCGAGGAATGCGCACGCGTCGCCGCCCCACAGGTATTCGAGCTCCCCGGAAGTTGCGGCAGTCAGCATTACCGGTCGTCTTGCGGTGGCGTCGGAATCGCGCACGGCGGAGCTTGCGGCGTTCAGCCATGCGGCGCGCCCGTCGAGCTTGGCAGGGTCGAAGGCGTCGATTCCGGAGAACGGCTCCCACATTACGATAGCCTTGCTCGAACCGAACCTGTTGACGACGTATTTTACGAGATCGTTATATACGCGCGCGGCGTCCTGAGATGAGAAAAATTCGTCGGGCGTCTTGGCGAGCCCGCTCTTGGCGAAGTATGAGTTTGCGTATGAAGCCCCGAAGTCGGAGGCGTCGGCGAATGTGACTATCACGCTCATGCCGCGCTTTTGGGCGGAATTGAGCAAGTCGCCGAAATTTTTGAGCATCGGCTGGTTGTACTTGCCGGCGTGCGGGCCTGACGGAACTATCAGCGCCGTCGGGGCGGAGAGATTTACGCGCAGCATGTTCGCCCCCGATTCGGCGAGGGCGTCGAGCGCCTTTTCTCTGGCGTCTCCCGCGAGCAGCGATGGGAAGTTCACGCCTATGCCGCGGATGTTCTGCGAACCCCTCAAATAAAAGTGCGACGGCTCCTTTTTGGAGAGCCGGTATATGCCCAGCCCCGAGCCCTTGGCGGCTTTCAGCGGAAATTCTGGCGAGAAAAAGTTCTGCCCCGCCGCCCTGACGGAAATCGAATAGCGGTATTCGCCGGCCTTGGGGATTATCGTCGAAAACGACCACGTTGACTTGCCGGAGTTCCCGCGCTCGTAGTGCATGGGCACGTTCACCGAAACCCCGTTCGATACCCCGTTCAGCGAGAGTTCCACCGCTATGTCAGAAGTGTCGAAAGGATTTTTGAAGGGGACTTTTATATCCGCACTGCCGGAGAACGCTCCGCCGGAATAGACATCTTCCGCGTCTATGTCGAAAGATGCGAAACGCCCGTCGCGGTCGGGGTCGCCGCTTTCTCCGGCGGGTTTTTCTTCCGCCTTTTGCGCCGGCTTGGCCTTCTTCTTTTTCTTAGCCTTTGCGTTTTGGGCCGCCGGCTGGCCGCGGGGCTGTCCGGATTCCTGCTTTTTGCCGCATGCGGTTATGGCGAACGCCGCGGCCGCCAACATGGCTATCTTTAAAATTCTGGTAATCTGCATACTGGTTTTCCTGGGATATGGGAACGGGGTTGTGGAAAATGCGTTATTAAAGGCTTTCGAGCCTTTTGCAGACTTCGTCTATCAGGAAGTCCGGCGTGGAGGCTCCCGCGGTGACGCCGACGGCGGAATACTTTTTCACGGCGTCGAGGTCGAGCTCGCGCAGGGTTTCGATGTGGTAGCAGGGCAGCCCCGTCCTCCGCGCCATTATCGCGAGCTTTACGGTGTTGGCCGAGTGCTTGCCGCCGATTACTATAATCGCCTCGGCCCCCTCCTGCGCGAGCTGGCGGACGTCCTTTTGGCGCTCCTTCGTTGCGCCGCAGATGGTGTCTATAACCTTGGTGTTCGGGAAGCGCGCCTTGAAATATTCGGAGAGCTCGCGGTAGTCGTCGGTGAACATCGTGGACTGCGAGACCATGCATATTTCGCCCTCTATGCCGTCGAGCCCGTCTATGTCCTCGCGCGATTTTACCACAACCCCGCGGCCTCCTGCGTATCCCAGCAGGCCTATGACTTCGGGGTGGTTGGGGTCGCCGACTATGACTATCGTGTAGCCCTTGTTGGAGTGCATCTTTATGATGCCGGCGATCTTTCCCACGTCGGGGCAGGTGGCGTCCTTGCAGGGCATTCCGAGGGATTTCAGATATTCCCTGCGCTCGGGCGACACCCCGTGGGCGCGGAAGACGAGAATGCTGTTTTTGTCGGAGCCCCTTATTTCGCCCTCGATTGGCTTTTCGCTCTTGTAGTCGCCGATTTCGAGGATTCCGTCGTTTTGCAACCGCTCCATCATCTGTCTGTTGTGGATGAGCGGCCCGTCGGTATACACTTTGCATTTGCCGCCGTCGGTGCAGCCTATGGCTATGCCTATGGCGCGTTCCACTCCGAAGCAAAATCCGGCGCTTTTGGCTCTGATGACTTTCATTGTACGGTAGAAATTATATCGGCGCGGTTTCCCGCTTTCTTTTGGGAATTTTTCGGGGGGAAAAGCCCCCCTTGTGAAAACTTCTTTGAAGAAAAATCAAAAAGGGCGTTTGGAAAATTGGCAACCATTTTTACGCCGCGGGCGATTTTTTTGCCGCGGGCGCCAACGCGGCGGTTTGCGGGCGGTTCGGGCCTCTTATTTGTTGACTTCCCGCCGCGCCGGAACTTAAATTTCAAACGATGAAAAATTTGCCGGTTTTGCTGTGCGTTTTTTGCGCAATCCTGTGTTTCGGCTGCCGCGAAAGGCCGGCGAATCCGGCGGCGGACGCGCTCGAATCTCTCGCGGCGGAAGGCTCGATCCCGGGGGCCGTGGCGCTTGCCGCGCGCGACGGAAAGATATTCTGCTTCGCGGCGGCGGGATTCGCCGACTTGGAGTCACGCAGGCCGATGGAACGCGATACCGTATTCTGGATAGCCTCCCAGACGAAGCCCGTCACAGCAGCCGCCCTTATGGCGCTCGTGGACGACGGGAGGGCGTCCCTCGACGATCCGGTCTCAAAATACGTGCCGGAACTTAAAGGCCTGCGCTTGCGCTCGGGCGCGGCCGTCCCCGACGAAAAGGTCACCCTGCGCGCGATCCTCTGCCATACTGCGGGATTCTCGGAGATGCCGCCGGCCTCTTCCATGCCCAAGCTGGATAGCGTGCCGCTGTCGGGGCAGATGAAGATTTTCGCCGGAATGCCGCTCGAATTCTTCCCCGGAGAGGGGTACAGGTATTCCAACATAGGAATCAACATAATAGGAAGGGTCATAGAGGCCGCCTCGGGAATCCCCTACGCCGAGTTCGTCAAAGAGAGGATTCTCGACCCGCTGGAAATGCGCGATACGTCTTTCTTCCCATCGCCGGAACAGGCGGCGAGAATCGCGTCGCCGTATGCCGCCGGCGCCTCCGGAAACGGTTTCAAAAAAGTTTCGATACCGTTTTTTACCTATCCCCTCAATTCCCCGGGGCGCGAGCCGTTTCCCGCCGGAGGGCTTTTCTCCACGGCGGAAGACGTCTTGAAGTTTTGCGTGATGCTCGCGGGCGGCGGAGTTTACGGCGGAAAGCGGATATTGTCGGAGGCGGCCGCGGAGCAGATGCGCAAAAAGCAGACTCCCGCGGGGGTCAATGAGCGCTATGGCTTGTGCATGAGCCTTTCGGACGGGGGGTACGGGCACGGCGGAATCTACGGGACGGGAATGTGGATTTCCGGAGACGGCAGGGTGGTTTTGGTATACCTTGTCCAGCGCGCGGGCAAGTTCCCTAAAAACGGGGATTCCGGCGCGGACGTTTTCCGCAGGGCCGCATGGGATATGGCGCGGCGGTGAGGAATTTTTTAGCTCGCGTTTTGAAACAAATGCAGCCTTTTTGCGTTGTTAACCTAAAAACAGGGATATCCATGAATATTTTGAAAAACGGAAAGGGCGCGTCCGCGCGCCGGTTTAAGCGGGCGGCGTTCACGCTGATGGAAGTGCTGCTTGCGATAGCGATGATTTCCATGCTCGCGTTCATCGTGGTGGTGAACCTCGACAAGACGATGTCGGAAAGCCAGACGAAGATTACGGAGTCTTTCGTAAACGGCTCGCTCCAGACGCCGCTTATGACTTTCAAGCTCGCCGTGGGGCGGTATCCCACGACCGAGGAGGGATTGAAGGCGCTCTTGGAGGCTCCCGAATCCGTCTCCGACAGGTGGAAGGGGCCGTACGTGCGCAATCTTCCGCTCGACCCGTGGGGCAACGCCTACCAGTACCGCCAGCCCGCGGCGAAGAGCAAGGACGGCTACGACGTGTGGTCTATGGGCCCCGACGGCAAGAACGGCACCGAGGACGACATAGGCAACTGGTAGTCCATGCGTTCGGCCGGCTGCCATTCGGCGATACGGGGAGTTTCGCGCGCGTTTACGCTCGCGGAGATAATCCTCGCGATAGCCATCGTCGCGGCGGTGTCAGCGCTGACGGCGTCCATGTGGCTGCCCGATGCGGCGGCAGTCGAGGACAGGCCGCCGGAGTCCGTATTGAAAACCGCGGTAATCCGCGCCCGCGCGGAGTCCGCGCGCCTCGGAGAGCAGACCGTGCTGCGCTTCGACCCCCGCGGATTCTTTTTAATTTCCGATTTCAAGACGCGGCGGGAAATCGCGCGCCTTTACCTGCGCAAGGCCGACGAGCGCGCAGCCAAAGCCGCGGAGGAAAGCCCGGGGAGCGTCGGCGAACCCCGCGGGAGCTTCGTGAAAATATCGTTTTTTGCGCGCGACCCCGAGATTCTCGAAAACCCGGGAGTGGAGTTTCAGGACGGAGAAATCCGCGAGGTGCGCTTTTCGCCCGACTCCGCGATGACGCCGTTTTACGCAGTGCTGTCGTTTTCCGATTTCGCGCGCACCGTGTTTTTCGACCCGTTCTCCGGCGACGAGGACGATTCTTTGGCGAAGGGGGACGGCGAATGATGACGGGAGGCGGAGAAAGCGGCGGCGCGGCGGGGTTTTACGCTCCGCGGGAAACCCGCTTTTTCTCGGCGCCGCGGGGGATTTTCGCTCGCCGAGGCGGTGCTTGCGCTCGCGCTTCTCGGCGCCGCGGGGGATTTTCGCTCGCCGAGGCGGTGCTTGCGCTCGCGCTCTTTGCGGCGTCGGCGTTCGCGGTGTCGCAGATTTGCTACAACTGCGTCTATCCGCTCTCAATGGCGGATTCCGACCCCGCGATGGAGGCAGACTTCCGCAGGGGTATTGAAGCCGTTTTGGGGGTGTCCGACTACGATTCGCTCTCCGACGAGATAGATGTGGAAAGTTTTGGCGGCGAGACTTTGAAGGCGAGCGGCGAGGCGGAGCCGACGGAAGTCGCCGACCTGTTCAAGCTCGACATAACCGTGCGCGGGCGTTCGTTCGAGCGCAAGAGGACGGTGTTTGTCGTGCGCCCGGGGTGGTACGAAATCTCGACCGAGAGGGACGACATAATAACCGACAGAACCGATTATCTCGAGGATCTGCGCATGGAGGCCGCGAAATGACCGCCCGCCCGAGAACCGCCTTTACGCTCGTCGAGTGCGTGCTCGCGATTTCCATATCCGCGCTGCTGATGTTCGGAGGGGCCGCGCTGCTCTTCGACATGTCGCGCCTGTCCGAGAGCCTCGAAAGCGGAGGGGGATTGAAATCCCACGCAGACGGGGTGGAGAGTTTTCTGCGCTCGTCGTTCTCGTCGTCGTCGGTTTCCGACAGCTCGAAGCTTGGCGAGACATTCGCGTCGAATTCCGACAAGACCGTGTTCGTCGCCAAAAAGCCCGAGAGTATGGGCGCGGGAGACTGGCTGCTCGCCTTCGGGTGCGCGCACGACCACCCGTTCTATGTCTCCCCCACGGGTTTTTCGCCCGAAAAGTTATGCTGGCTCGAATACTCAGGCGGCGCGCTTTACATAGTGTGGAAGTTCGTGAACCCCGAGGAGTACGGGCAGGACTGCGCGGTGTACAGGAGCGAAGTCTCGCGACGCGTCGCGGGGCTCGAGTATCTCTATTGCGACGACATCGGCGGCTGGAAGGCGGAATCCGCCCTGCGCGAAACTTCCACAGGCTCCACAATGCCCGAATATCTGAAAATAATTTTCAGGGACGGCGGCGAGACCGTCGAGCGCATAGTGCGCCTGAACAATTTTACCGACGGGGGGATAAAATGACTTTCGGCAGATTTCGCGGGGCGGCGGCGCTGATTTTCACGCTCGGGCTGATCGCCATAACTTCGGCGGTCGCCGCTGGGATTGTGGAGTTTGCCGCCCTGAGGCTGAAACCGCGCGCGTCCGCCGCGCTCGGAGCCGAATTGAAGCTCGACGCGGAGAGCGCGCTGAACGCCGCCGTCGCGGTGCTGCGCGAGTACGCCGAAATCGACGGGGGGCTCTATGCCGAGAGCCAGGGTTGGGGAAAACCCCTCGCCGACGGGCGCGTCAAATTCGACGGCTGCGAGGCGGACGTGAAAATTTCCGACGAGAGCGGCAAAATACCGCTTTCCTCAATGGACGCCGAGAAGTTCGTAAAGATATTCGAGGAATGGGGAATGTCGTCGGCGTCCGCGCAGCGGGCGGCGGACTGCATAGCCGATTGGTGCGATTCCGACGACGCGTGCGGCGTCTTCGGGGCGGAGTACGACGACTACGGCAGGGGCGCGGCGCGCCCGCCCAACAGGGCGTTCAAGTCGTTTTCGGAGCTCGCTTTCGTGAAAAACGCTAACGAGATATTTTTCGACGCCGACGGAAATCCGACGGATTTTTACAGGATTCTTTCCGAGAATTTCTCCCTCGAAAACTTTTCCAAAGTCAATCTCAATTCCGCGTTTGAGGAAACCCTCGCCATTTTGTGCGAGCTCGAATCCGAGGACTACGACCCCGATTTGTACCGCGCCATACGCGGGGAAATCGGCAGTGTGGACGACGGCAAATATTGGGTCGAAAGCCTTTCGGACATCGAGAACAGGGGCGCGAGGTTCGTCCCGCGCGCCATGGCTGCGGCGTCGGCCAGCCTGCTCAAAATAGAGGTGACGGTGCGGCGGGGAATCGCGGAATACAAGATTGTGGCGTTCTACGGAACCGAAGCTTCGTCGGGGAACTCCGGAGGCTCGCGCGCTAATTCGTCACTCTCCGGAGCGGCGGGGACTTCATCTTCGGGCGGAAATTCCGGAGGGTCGTCGGGCTCTATGCCTTCCGGAGGGAACGGGAAATCCTCCGCCGCGCGCGCGTCGTCCATGAAAGTCCTGAAAATCTACGAGCGCGGCATGCTTTGAGCCGGCTGCTCATTTTCCGCCAGCTTCCCGAGGCGTATTATAAAGCCGCCCGCCAAAATTCGGGGAAGATGAAAATGCCGCAAAATCGTCTCAGTATTTTATCCCTGAACGAATTTCTGCATTCTTTCCGGAATTTTAGACGCCTCTCCGCTGCCATTCAATGCGCTGCGTATAAACAAGTAAGGATTGCAAGTACCCAACCTGCAACCCGTAAAGGCAATGGGCGATACAGGACTCGAACCTGTGACATCCTGTGTGTAAAACAGACGCTCTAACCAACTGAGCTAATCGCCCTGAAATTGCCGACAAATAATGGGAATGCGGGAAAGGCAGGCAAGCATTTTTTTCCGGAGGCGTTTTTTTTATAATGAACGGGGCGGAATCTGCGGTTCGCCCTGCGCAATTTTTGCGTACGCCTCCGCGCAGCGCCGATTGAAGATATTCGCCCGAATTGCGGAGCGGCAATATTGCGGAGCGGTTTCCGATTGGGTTGAATCGGATTCCAATGGGAATGTCGGAATCTGCCGTGCTTGCAGGAATTGTTCGGCGGAGAAGAAATATCCGGCGGATTTTTGAAGCGGGGATAATTTTAACCGGCTACCGTGTTTGCGGCGGCGCGGGGGGCTGGCGTTCCGGTTCCGCGCAGGGCGAGAAGGCGCGCCTCGACAGCCTCCCTATGAATTTTTTGCCGACAAGGAGTTTTGCGGCGGGGATTGGGACCGATTTGAATTTCCCGTTTTCCCCGCCGTCGCCGTATGTTTCATAGACAACTTCGCCCCCGCAGTCGCCGCCGTCCCTTCCGCATATCAGGCCGCCTTTCAGTTCGACTGCGGAGCTTCCCAGCGCCTCGTAAACTTTTTCGTTTTTAGAATCTATTATGTACGAGTTCCCGAAGCCGTTTTCGCTTTCGAGGTATATTGCGCCGTTTGCCAGTTTGCAGACGCCGAATTTATCCAGCCCGCACGTGTCGATGCATATCCCGACGCGCTTTCCGCTTTCAAAGGCTATGCGCCTGTCGAATTCCGGGCAGAACGCCACCCGCGCGCGCATTTCCAAAAAGCATTTCGGCGACGACGGTATTTCCACGCTCCGCCATGTGTTGAAATGCACCGCCAGATTTGCCGCGATTGCGGCGGCGGTGACTGCGAGGGAAAGCGCGAATCCGGCGGCGAACGAGAGCGCTGCGCGCATTGCGGAAATTCCCCTTTTGCGGGAGCGCGAGACGTGGAATGCGAATCCCGCGGCAAGTATTGCGGGCGGCGGAATCAAAATCAAAAGCGGCGATGCGGCAAACTTTGAGACGTACGGGAGAACCGCGAGCCAGAGCGTAAAGATTGCGCCCATAAATGCGCAAATTGCGGGAACGGTCCGGAGCGAAAACGCCATGAACCCGTCGGAGCGGAGGAGCCTTGCCGACAGGGAAATCCCGATGAGCAGAAAAAACGAGAGCGGTATCCAGTGCATTCTTTTTGATGGGGTGCCGCGCGCGCGGTCCGGAGGATTTGCGAACCGTCCGCAAGAATTATGGCGCGCCGTAAAAATGGGCGTTGGGCCATGCCGCGTCAAGGGATTTTCTCCGGACGAATTTTTTGCCCGCGGGGCGGGGGCCCGCCGGTTTGCGGCGGGTCTCTTTTGAAATTCGCGCAGTTTTTGTGTATCCGCTTCTCCTCTCTACCCCGACAGCGCGGCGTTGGAGGCGGATTCCAGCGCGGACATGTCGATGTCGTCCTTCAACGCCGTGCCGCTTATCCCGCACACGCGCGACTCCTCCATTAGCATGGAAAGTTTCCGCGCAGCCAATTCAATCGGCATGCCCGACGGGCGGATATTCGAAATGCAGTTTCTGTCGGACTCGACGCTCTCCCACTTGGAACGGTATGTGAAATACGCGCTCAGGCTGTCGGGCGAACCAAGGCCGGGGCGTTCGCCGACAAGGATAATCGTATGCCGCGCGCCGAGTGTCTCGTTTATGTCGTCCTGAATTTTCACGCGGGCGTATGGAACGATGAACACGGGATACGCCGACCAGTTCGCTTTCGGCAGAAATTTGAACAGAGCGATTGCGGTGTCGGCGGCATGGGCGTTTGCGGCAGTTGCCGAAAGCCCGTTGGAGATGACGACCGCAAGGTCGCGGCGTCCCCATTTCGGGGCAAGCTCGGCGAGCGCGGCGCGCGACTCTTTACATAGCCTCCGCCCCGCGTCGGGGTTCATCAGATACGTCCGCTTGTCGGAAACCATCGTGCGCAAAACTACGCTTTCGAAGCCCGCCTTTTCGAGTTTTTCCGCAACTCTTTCGGGGAAGAACTGCGCGTGTACTGCGTCGCGCGCGCGGGCGTGCGCAAGTCGGAAATCGAGAATCGACGGCGTGCGCTGACTGCCCCCCGCGCGTCCTATTCCGATTCGCGCGGAGGTGTATTTTTGAAGCCCGACCCACGGGTCCGCGCCGCCCATTGCATTCGGCAGCGAATTTGCGCGGGGGGAAATTTCTGAAATGTCAGTCGATGGCGTGTTCATAGTCGTTAAGGAATTTGTTGCTTCCGCCGACCTCCAAAAGTTTGTTGTCGCGAAAAATTTTCATCTTTTCGAGCCATGCCTCGAACTCTGGCGCGGGGCGTAAGCCGAACAGTTGGCGGGCGTATAGAATGTCATGGAACGACGTCGTTTGGTAGCCCAGCATGACATCGTCGCAACCGGGGATCCCCATGGCGTAGTTCAGACCTGCGGCGGCGAGGAGCGTAAGGAGGGTGTCCATGTCGTCCTGATCCGCCTCGGCGTGGTTGGTGTAGCAGATGTCGCAACCCATGGGGAGTCCGAGAAGCTTGCCGCAAAAATGGTCTTCAAGCCCAGCGCGGATAATCTGCTTGCCGTCGTAGAGGTATTCGGGCCCGATGAAGCCGACGACGGTGTTTACAAGAAGCGGGCGGAACTCGCGGGCGACGGCGTAGGCGCGAGCCTCGCATGTTTGCATGTCGACGTCCCAGTTTCCCTCTGCGGAAAGAGCCGACCCCTGTCCCGTCTCGAAGTACATCACGTTGTCGCCGACAGTGCCCCTGCGGAGGGAGAGCGCGGCTTCGTGCGCCTCGCGGATAATCGAAAGGTTTATGCCGAAATTTTTGTTGGCGATTTCCGTGCCCGCAATCGACTGGAAAACCAAATCGACGGGCGCGCCGCGCTCTATTGCGGTTATCGCGTTTGTTATGTGCGAAAGCACGCAAGACTGCGTCGGAATTGCGTAGCGGTAGACAAGCTCGTCGATGAGTTTGAGGATTTCAGTCATCGCGGGAACGCTGTCGGTTACGGGGTTTATGCCTATTGCCGCATCGCCGCCGCCGTACAGAAGCCCGTCTAGAATGCCCGAAGCAATCGCCTTGAGGTCGTCCGAGGGGTCGTTGGGTTGCAGGCGCGACGAGAACCTGCCTTTTAGGCCGAGGGTGTCCCTGAACTTGGAAACAACCCTTCGCTTCGACGCAACAAGTATCAAATCCTGATTGCCCATGATTTTCGACACTGCTGCGACCATCTCAGGCGTCAGCCCCCATGTGAGCTTTTCGAGCGTTTCGCCGTCGGTTTCGTAGCGCAGAAGCCAGTCGCGGAACTCGCCTACGGTAAGCGACGAAATCAGCTCGAACGCCTTTTTGTCGTGGCGATCGAGAATCAGCCGCGTTATCTCGTCCTCATCGTAGGGAATCAGCGGCTCTTCGAGAAACAGTGAAAGGGGAACGTCGGCAAGGCACATTTGCGCAGCCACGCGCTCCTCATAGTCGGCAGCGGCAATCCCCGCAAGAACGTCGCCCGACCTCGCGGGCGACGCCTTTGCCGTCAACTCTTTCAACGAGCGGAAATTGTGGGTCTTTCCGCCCGTGCATATGCTCCAAGTTTTCTTCATGGCAAATTTTACATCTTAGTGTTGAACAGCGACGGCAACCACAGCACAATTTCGGGGAATATCATAATCAAAACCAGCGCAAGCAACATTAGCCCGACGAACGGAATGATCGACGCATAGATGTCTCGAATTGTTATGTTCTTCGGGGACATCGCGCGCATCAGGAACAGATTGTATCCGAACGGCGGCGTGATGTATGCTATTTGGCAGGTGATTGTGTAGAGAATGCCGAACCATATCGGGTTGAAGCCGAGCTTCATCACAAGCGGAATGTACAGCGGGGCAACGATTACGAGCATCGCGGTGTCGTCGAGGAAAATGCCGAGTATTACGAAAGACAGTTGCATGAGCAATACGCCAACAACTTCAATGTGCCGTCTGATACCGAAAGTTCGGAAAACGGATTTTTGAAATGCGTATCGGATATCTGCAAATGCGTTTTGTTCCCCTGTTTTGTCGCGCCAATATTCTGGATGTCTGCTATGCACAAATTCATGGTTTTTACCACTTTCTTGTATGCCTCCGAATTTTCCTGCTGCATAGCCATCAAAACCTCTCGGAGGTTTCTGCAGTCTTCTCTAAGCTTTGAGGTGTCAACCAAGTCAAGGCTTTCATCGCGCATTGTGTTGACGAAGAAATCCGCGAAATACCAATTTGCCACATAATTACGGAAAGCATTGGCAAGTTTGTATTCGGAAAATTCCCCCAATTTGCCCAAAGCTATATCCGTATTTAGAAGCTCGCGCTTTTCCTTTTTGGGGTCGGCAATATACCCTCTCCCGGCTCGGTATGAAATAATTTTGAAATTTTCATACTTGCGACCTACTTTTCGGGTTTCGGTCAAGTCTTCTTTTCCTACATACGCGGCAGAGTCGGTTTGTTCAATGCGAAGTATGTATGTAAGTTTGTGCTCAGGGTCTTTCTTTCCCGATACTACCAACTTAAATCCGATTACAGGTGTTTCGGCGTTCCTCCTGAGAAGGTCATTGAATCCGCCGCGCCTGTTTAGCGGAAGGCTGATTGTTCGGTTGACAACGCACTCGCGGATAAACCTCATTGTATCAAAAATTGCAGTCTTACCCGCCCCGTTGTTCCCCACGAATACGGACAACACATCCAAGTGCTTCAAGTTTATGTGAGCAATGGATTTGAAATTTTCGATTTCAAGCGACTCTATCTTCATTTCTCGTGCTATTTATTGTTATGGTTGCCCTCGAGAACGTTCTTATCCCAAAGCTCCGAAAGCGAATAGTTCTTCAACCATTCTGACAGCTCTTCGGAGTTCAATCGGTTGAGGACGGTAGCCCCATCCTTCGTGTCCGCCACAATTACGTCCTCGGGTTGAAAGTGATCCAACAACAAGGAAGACTGTGTCTCCAATATGACTTGGGCGTTTTCGGAAGCCTGCTTAACCATATTAGCAAGGATGTGAATTGCCATCGGGTGCAACCCCAGCTCCGGTTCGTCCAAAACGATAATTTTGGGTATGACCCGTTCTGGTGCAAGCAGGAGTGTTGCCAAAGCAATAAATTTTATAGTTCCATCCGAAAGTTGGTTTGGTGAAAATACCGCGTCTACCCCGGCTTTTCGCCATGTGAGGAAGATTTCCGATGTGTTTTCGGGATAACCTGTCAACTCAAAATCCTGAAAATCCGGCATAACACGTCGGACATAATTTACAATCTTGTTGTAATATGACTGGTATTCGGGAATGTTTTGTTGACAGACCCGCGAATTCGCGAGGTATCCGTTGTATCGTGGAATTGATAGACCTGCATTTTGGCAAGCAATCCGTAAATTGCACGTCCTGTCGTCAAGATGGGATTCTTTGCTTCACGCCCTATTTGGACCTGTTTGGAAAGATTCGGCAGCCCCAATTCGTAGCTGCTATTTTCAATCTCGTGTGTGAATGGAGAATCCTTTCCCTTCTTTTGGTAGTCTATGTATTCCCTGCTTACAAAGAGTCTATTGGGGGCTTGAAAGTTGACATCAAGCTCGTAGGAATCCAAGGCGTTATTCGTTTTAACCTTGAAAGCTAACTCGAATTTTTGCGTAGTTTTGCGTCCGTTATAAAGAAAATGCTCGGCGCCATATCGCATTGTATATCCCTGCAAATTCCCAGTTAGTGCATTGTTTAGCAACTGGAATACAGAGATGAAATTGCTTTTGCCCGTACCGTTTGCGCCAATAAGAACATTAAGTTTGCCTAACTCTATAGTTGTTTTGTCGCGGAAGGATTTAAAACCTTTGATTGATATCTCTTTTAATTCGGGCATAGATTACGGATAAATACAAGTCAATAGCGTGTAAAAAAGCCAATTTCATTTTACGAAAATGCAAAAATTATTCCTTCGGCTTTTCGTAGCCTTCGTAGTAGTAGGATTGCTCAAGCCCTTTGAAGATTATTTTGCGGTTGGCGGTTTCGCCTGTCAAATTCGGGAAGAGCAAAAAGCGTAATTCCAAGTCGTTTATCGGGCTACGCTCCATTGCCTGCAAATATTGCTCTTTGTCTACGCGCTGCCAATCGACAACTTTCGCAAGGGCGCGTTTTAGCATCATATCCAGCCAGATTCGCATTGAACGCCCATTGCCATCCATAAAAGGGTGGGCGATATTCATTTCAACATATTTGGAAATGATGTCCTCGTATGTTGCTTCGGGCATTTGCTCTATTTTTGCCAGAGCCTCTTTTAAATATAGCGCGTTGGCGAATCTGAATGTTCCTTTTGAAATGTTTTTGGTTCTGATTTGCCCCGCAAAGTCGTAAAGCCCGCCGAAAAGTTGCGTGTGAATCTGTTACAGCCCCTTTGTCGTTCCGATTTCGCACTTGTCAATTTCGCCCGACTCAAAGAGCCTTTTGGCGTTCTCCAAACTTTGTGCGTCAATATTTTTCATAGGGATTTTATCTGATATAATGATACAAAAACGAATAGGGGCTTTTCAAGTTTTTATAAGCGGCGGTCGAAAAAAGGTGAATCTGCAAAATAGAACATAACTCTTTTGATTTTGGATAGCATCTTAGAATCCACCCAAAAACTTGACCCATTCGCTGCAAAGTTTGAAAACCGGCGACAGATTTTGCCAATTTTTGCCGAAGGCTGCCAAAAAGGGACAAAATGCCCGCGAATGCCCATTTTTACTGGCTTTGCGGCGTGGGTCAGAATTGGGTCAAAAGTTGACCCATTTTTGCCCCTTTTACGCGACATTTTGCAAATTTTCGATTTTTGCATTAAAAATTAGAACGCCAGCAAAGCCAGTAAAATAGCGAGTTTGCGGGCGTTCGGCTGAGCATCGCAACCCCGCAAACCGCGTAGATACTGGGTTTGGCGCGAAATGTAGAAACAAAAAAGCCGCAAGTGTTTGAACTTGCGGCTTTTAAAGTGGCGGGATGGACGAGACTCGAACTCGCGACCTCCTGCGTGACAGGCAGGCGTTCTAACCAACTGAACTACCACCCCTTGAATTTTGAAATGCCATTCAGGCATATCGGGGCGTTGCTGTCAATTCGTTTTTTGAAATTTTTTATTTTTGCGCTGCCGGTTTTTGCGCGCTTGGGGCGGGTTTCCCGCCGGAGCGGCATTTTATATTCGACTTCCGCGCGGCAAAAAACATAAAACATCGCTTTCATGGAACCGCATACGGACATATCTCAGCCCACATGGAGGCACTACGTTTTGCTCTTTCCCGTCTATGTCGCGGTGCGCCTGTGGCAGGCCACCGTGCGCCTTGAAGCCGAAGACGCGGCGGCGCTCGCGAGGCTGAAAGACCCGCGCAGGCTTATTGGGCTGGCATGGCACAATAGGATTTTCTTTCTGCCGATGTGCAAATACGTCTTCCGCCCGCGGCTGCCGATGTCGGGGCTCGTAAGCGCCAGTCGCGACGGCGCGTGGCTTTGCGCGTTCTTCAAGTTTTTGGGAATAGGCGCTGTGCGGGGGTCGAGCAAGAGGCGCGGTGCGCACGCCATAATTTCGATGGTCGAAACCCTGCGCGGGACTTCCGACATTTTCATAACCCCCGACGGGCCGAGGGGGCCGCGCTACGAATGCAAGCCGGGTTTTCTTTCCGTCGCAAAGGGCAGCGGGGCGCGGATACTTTTTCTGCGCATAACCCCGTCGTCGTATTGGACGATCGGGGCCGCGTGGGACAAGTTTATTCTGCCGAAGCCGTTTTCGCGCGCGACGGTGTCGGTTCTGGAATTCGAAAACTATGCGGAGCTCGCCGACGCCGCGCAGCTGGCGGGGAAGAGCCCCGAACGGCTGGGCGCGGATTTCCTATGCTCCGACGGAATCTGAGAAATCCGGCGGTTTTCTCTCTTTCGTCGTGGCGATTCCCGCGCGCTGCGCGGCGTCGGCGCCCGAGCGAGCTGTTTGCCTCTTCCGCCATTCTGCGCGCGGGGGGATTTCAGGGGCGGATTTCCGCGCCTTTGCGCCGCGCCGCATAAGGCGCTATCCCAATGATCGAACACGCCAGCAGTGACGCCGACACCAGCGCGAGGGGATCGTCGAAGAGCCGGTTGGCCGCAGCCGTAAACAGAAACGCGGAGGCCAGCTGGAAAAATCCGAACAGCGACGAAGCCGTGCCGCTGTTGTCCGAACCTGAAAAGGGCTTTAATGCGAGGTTTGTCGTAATCGGGAACAACGCGCCCAGCGCGAACATCTCGCAAAACAGTATCGCGGCTGTCGCCCACGGGTTTTTCGCGAACAGCGAAACTCCGACGAGCGCGGCGGAGAGCGCCGCCATGCCCGCAAACGAAATCTTCAAATAGGCTTCGGACTTGTTTTGGCCGCTCTTCCCAGAAATGAAGAAAGCGCCGCCGATTATCGCCGCGGAATTGGCCATGAATATCGCCGAAAACGCGCTTCCGCCCACTCCGAACCCGCGCATGAATATCACCGATGAGTTGGATATGTACGCCATCAGCGCGACGTATACCGCGCTTCCGGCGACGCTCCCCGAAACGAAAGCCCGATTCCGCAGCGCCTCGGCGCAGCCGGCGAAAAATCCGCCCCTTTCGGCGCTGCCGGAACGCGTCTCCTTTAAAAACAGGAATGTGCAGATCGCCGACAGGATTCCCGCGATTCCCGTGGCGCAGAATATGTGCCTCCACGAAAGAAGCTCCCTTATCATGTTTCCGGCGGCGGGGCCGGCGAGCGGCGCCACGCTCTGCGTCATCGACAGTATGGAGAATGCGAGCAGTATTTTCCCCGACGGGAAGGCGTCGGTGATGACGGCACGCGAAATCACGACGGGCGCGCAGCCGAAAAACGCCTGGAAAAATCTCGCAATCCAGAACGTTTCGATGTCGCCCGCCGCCGCGCAGACAAACGAAACCGCCGAAAACAGCGCAAGCGACGCCAGTATGGGGAGCCTTCTTCCTATTCTGTCGGACAGCGGCCCCCAGAAGAGCTGCCCGACCGCGAACCCTCCCAAAAATACCGAAAGGGAGGCCTGGACTTTATAGACGGGCGCGTTCAGCGTCTCGGATATGTCTATAAACGACGACTGCGCGGCGGCGATAAACAGGGCGCTCGCCCATTGCAGGAAAACGGGCGCGTCGAAGCTCGCGCTCGCCCCGGGGACGTACAAGTGTTTCGGGGACAGGGGCGTTGAGGTGGACGGTTTTAAAGACTTTGAAATCGACGGGCGCGGGGCGACGCTCGTATTTCGCAGACCGAGCGATTTTTCAATATTGCCGCAGTATGTGGTTGTGGAAGGCTCCGCGAATTTTACAGTGAAAAACTGCCTGCGCGTCCGCATATCCGGCATGAAAATCGACTGGGACTGGAAAGCCGACCCGCTCGGCGCGTTCGTGAGGATAACTGACAAAAAGCCCGCCGAGGGCGGGAAGCCCCCGCATTTCGACGTCGAGTTTGTCGGCTATGAAAAGTATCCGCTTTACGGCAGGCCGATGCCCGTGCAGGTGATGATGCCCGTGTCCGACACTCTCGACGGATTCTGCGAGGGCGCGGCTTTCTGGTTCGGGCCGTCGGAGGGGCATTTCGGCGCCAAGAGCGAATGGCTCTCTCCGAACAGGGCGCGCATATACCATTCGACGAAGGCGGAGGGCGTCCCCGTCTCGGACGCCTATGACGGCAAATTCACCGAAAGGGCCGGCGCATACAACCACAGGGCGGCGAAAGTCGGCGGAATGTACAGGCTCATGCACTACTATTACGGCAAAAACGCCTTCAACCTCGATTCCAACGCCCACCTGACTCTTGAAGACATAGACGTGTATTCCTGCCGCGGAATGGCCGTGCACGTATCCGGCGCGCAAAAGTATTGGAAGCTTGAGAATTTCAACGTCGTCCCGCCCAAGGGCGGCGCCAGGCGGCCGTGCACTTCCACTGCGGACGTCATACACTCGGCGGATTCCCTCGGGTATTGCAAAATAATAAATTGCGCGTTTTCGATGAATCAGGACGACATAATAAACCTGCACGACCGCATGACTTTTGCCGAGAAAGTTTCCGACAGGGTTTTGAGAATATCGAACAAGAGGGGCAACCGCTACTTCGGAGCCGAGGCTGGCGACGTTTTGGAGCTCTTTTACGGCGACTGCTCTCCCGCGGGGTATTCCGCGCGCGTATCGGAGGTAAGGGGGGAGATTTTGGAGCTCGACTCCCCCCTGCCGGAGCAAAAGGGCGCGGGATTTTGGGTCTCCAAGAGTTCGGCGGCCACCGGCAATATTCTCGTGAGGGGCTGCGCGTTTGAAAATTTCTACGGGCGCGCCATTTTTTAGGGCAAGAACGTCACCGTGGAAAACTGCCGCTTTGCAAACGGCCCGTCCATACCGCTGAAATTCCAGCTGGCGTACACCGTCGACAAATGGGCGGAGGGCGGCGGGTGCTCCAACGCCATGGTTCGCGGGTGCGTTTTTGAAAACTGCAACGGGAAATCGGACAAAACTCTCGGGTGGGTAGCCGAAATATTTTCCGGAGCGATAGTGGATCCCGAGCGCGGCTTCAAGGCGCCGGCGAGGTGCGCGTCGCGCGGCATTCTGGTGGAGAAAAACCGCTTTAAAAATCTGCGCGGGCTCGCGTGGCTCGCGAACGTAGGTGAGAATCTCGTGTTCAGGGACAACGAAATCGAGATTTCCGCCGGCTCCGCCAAAAAAAGCTACGCTGCATGCGTGTTTGCGGGCGACGTGAAGGGCGCGCGTATCGTAAACAATACCGTGACTGCGGACTTTCCCGCCGAGTGCGGGGTTTTGGCGTCCGCGGAGGCGGAGGATGTCGTCGCGGCCGGCAATGTATTGCGGATTGTCGGCGCGGAGGATTCCGTCTCCGGCGGGCGGCGGTGAGCTTTTCCCCTTTCCGCTATTTCAGCACGCCCGCTTTTTTCGCTCTCCAATAGGTTGCGAGGTGGAACATCACGGCGCAGCTCGTCATTCTGCCGCAGTCGATTTTCCCGAACGGCTCGGCGAGAAGTTTTGCCGAGTTCTCGTCGAATTCGCCGGCTCCTAGCGCGAGCATGGTCAGCGCCATTTCACCGAAATATCTGGCCTTGCGGTGCGGCCCCTCGAAAAATTTCCCGATCTCGGGCTTGCCCTCGGGGGAGAGCGGCATTTTTTGCGGGTTCGGCGGCAGGCGGTATAGGTCGAGCTTTGGGTCGAGGAGTCCCGAAACCGCCCCGCGCAGCCTTTCGGCGGCGAGTTTGGAGACTTCGCGCATAATTCCGGCGATTTCCTCCCGCTGCGCGTCCGTTTCCGCAAAGTCACGCAGGACTTCGAGGGAGGCCTGCATTTGCAGCTGCGCCCACGGAGCCATCTTGCGCGAAAAATTTTTCGATTGGGCGACAGCCTCCGCCGCGTATTTTTTGTATTCCCTCCCGTACTTTTCGTCGCCCGTCATAAAGCTGGCGACCGCGTAGATCATAGGCAGGCGGGCGGCCTCGTGGGGGTCGACTTTCCACATTCTCGAAAGCCCGCGGGTCGAGGGCGAACCGTCCGCGTTGAGGGCGTCGTAATTCGTCCCGGGCTTGACGTTTTCGAGCATCCTGTCGGCTACGGCGGCGCATATTTCGGCGGCGAGCTTTTTGTCTTCGGCGGTCGCGAGCGGGCTTTTGAAGTACTTATACAGGCCGTGGACGCAATGGGTGTACTGGTCGCGCGAAGTGGACGGGAAGAACGACCGCCCGTCGGAGACGCTCACGGCTCTGGCGACAAACCCGCGCGCCTTGGGAGAGAGGGCGCACCTTGCCATTCCGCGCGCGATAGCGTCGGCGAATTTTTTGAGCGACGGGTCTTTCGTCATCTCGTATTTGTCGAGAACCGCGCACATCATTATTCCGCCGATGATCATGCCGTCTTCCATTCCCGTCGAATAGCCGTTGGGATTGGCCTTGGAAAGCCTCTCTATTTCCCCCGCGGTCGGGACGAATTCGAGGGATTTCTGCGGGTCGTAGGAGATGATTAGGTCGTAGAACACCTCCGTTTTGGGGCTGAAAAAGCGCGTCCACGCAGAGTTCCACATTGCCTCTTCCGGAGAGCTTCCGCCGAAGCACGAAACCGCGCCCGCCAAAACGAGCGCGCAGAGTGCCGAAAGTCGTTTTATTTTTAGCATGCGGAGATTTTCGCAAAAGTTTCCGCCGATTGCAATTCCCGAAATTTTTCCGCTCGGATTTTTGCGGGCGCGAAAAAGCCCCGCGGGGAAATCCGCGGGGTTTGGAAATTGGAAGGGTATCGGAATTTACAATCGCGCGTTATTCGGCCTTTGAGATTTCGACGGCGCGCAGATTCACGGGGCCGATAAGGCCGGACGGCTCGGGCTTTGAATTTTTATCCCAGCCCTTGCTCAGCGTGAAGGTGCGGCGCGAACCGTCGTCGGAGCGGGATTTGCCGTCGAGAACCCATTGGGGAACCGGCATCGACTGCCTCGGCGAGTTTATCCCGTCGTTCGGCGAATTTATCTCGTCGCCGACCAGCCTGTTGTACCAGAGGTTCGTCGCCGACACTTCCACGGTGTTTTTGCCCTCCTTCAAGAGTTCCGTTATGTCCGCCTCGTAGGGGATTTTCCAGAGTACGCCCGCGTCCTTTCCGTTCACCGCGACCCTCGCTGTTTCGCGCACTTCGCCGAGCGAGAGGATTATCCTGCGGTTTTTCGCGAAAAACTCCGGCGGAACGTTGAAAGACTTTTCGTATTTGGCGGTTCCCGAAAAATATTTTATTCCGGGTTCCGGCCTTTCCGTCCACGATTCGAGCTTTTCGAAGCGCACTTTTCCCTCGGGCGCGCCGAGGTCCTTTGCAAATTCCACCGTCCAGCCGGAGGACAGGTCTATCGGCTTGGGAAGGTTTTCGGCTTTGACGGAGAATTTCGAGCCGTCCGAGAGCGTCCCCTCCGCCGAGCCGTCCGCGCCGAATACGACTGCCGGCTTGCCTCCGACAATCGCGGGGGATATGGCGGGCGGCGTCTTCCACTCCATTCCCTTCCAACAGTATTCCGCGCCCTCATGGAGGGTTTCCTCAAATTCGCGTCCGCCGGCCCTGTATTTGAAGTAAAGCTCCTTGTACTTGTTCGGGAATGGGTCGCCGAGCAGTTTGTTGGAGACCTTGAACGGGGCGCCCGCTGCCTTTTGCAAAATCTCTTTCACGTCTCTGCCGCCGCCTTTTGAGCCGCGTGCCCTGTATTCGGCCCCTATGATTTCTATCGGAAATTGTTCGTCCGCGGAGGCGGAGAGCTTCGGCGAAAATTCGCGGAAATGCGCGGCTTTCCCGCCCTTGCGCAGCACCACGAATTTCGACTCTCCCGGGGCGAAGTTTAGGGCGACGTTTACTGAGCCGCCGGAATATTCCCACTGCGGGGCTGGGGATATTTCGCCGGTTGCGGCGTCCCAGATTTCGGGGCATTTCCCGCCGTCCGAGCGGAGGCGGAAGACTCCGGAATTTTGCGATTTTAAGCGGTTGGCGATGAAAAATATGTCGGCGTCCGCGTCGGAGCGCGCGGTTGAGCGGAAACCGTCCAGCGTTTTCAGCGCGGGGACGATTTTCAAATCGGCTACGGCGCGCGCGGCGGAATTTTCGGGATAGAGCGTTCCGCTTCCGACTTTGCGCGGAGATTTCGAGCCCGCGTCCGCGCCCCAGATTTCAGCGACGAGTTTCGCGTATTCTGCGTCGTCGTCGGAGAGCGACGGGCTGCCGAGCGGGCGTTCGCCGCATACGGAAATTCCCGCGCCGAGCATTCTTTTGACGGCTTTGAGCGTCCGCAGGGTCGGGTATTTCTCGCCGCCGAGCGAAAACGCGGAGTACTTCACGCCCGACGGGGCGACGATTTTCCCGTTCTCCAAGCGTATGGAGTCCGCGAGGTCGTCGGAGGAGCAGAAATCGAAGAAGTAGCCGGCTTCGAGCAGCGGTTTGTCGTAGTTTTGGTTTCTGGTGCGGACATTGGGTTGCGATTCCCCCGCGAGAACCAGCGCGTCGGAAGGCGTGCGCCCGCGCTGCAAAAGCGTTTGCGCGCGGTTGATGTAGCCGACCCACGCTTTGCCGTCGTTCCACCACGTCGTGTTCGCGTTTATGTGCGAGCCATGCGGCCCCAGCGCGAGCCCGGGGCGCGCGTTGACAAACGGCTGGTGGACGTAGCTGTGGATTATCAGCGCGTTCGTGCCCTCGGCCCACATCGCGTCGCCGGAGGCTTTCAGCATCCGCGGATACTGCCGCCAGTAGCCGTCGGAGCCCCAGCCGGTTGTGAACGATTCCGCGCCCGCCGCGCGCCTGCCGTGGAAGTTGGCTGCCGACGCCGCGTGCCTGCCTGTCGTGCCTCCGCTAAGCCAGAATTCGCTCGCGGGAATGTCCGCCGAGCGCGTGCAGCGCAGATTGTCGAACGGCCCGCCGTACGCCTCGAGAATCGAGAGCAGCCCGTCTTTGTGGCAGAGCTCGGTGAAGTAGTCGAAATAGTTTTCGGCGAAGAGGTCGGAGACCGTGCGCTGGAAGTCGTAGAGGAAGCGCGCGGATTTTGCGGGGCTTTCGACCGCGTACCCGAGCGCCGCCGGCAGCCACTTTACGGCGTCGTATCCGCGCCGCTTTTTGAACTCGGCGGCGAAGTCTTCCGTCCAGTTTTGCCCGCCCACCTCGAAGGAGTCTATGGTGGCGTATTTGAGCGTCCCTTTCCCGAGGTCGGACTCCATTGCCGCCATGTAGTTCGGCCAGTGCGCGTCGAGTCCGCGCTTTGAGAGCTTGTCGCATTCCAGCCCCGTGAATGTCGTCGGGGCGTTCTTTCTGCCCGTGGACGTGTAGCCGATGCGCAGGATTGTCCAGCCGCCGCTTTCGGGCTTCCAGTCGAGCCTGCCGTCGGGCGACATCCTGCCGGTCAGGTCGATTATCTCGGATACCGCCGGAGCCTCCGCATGCGCCCCGCTCCGCGGCGGAACGTAGGCGAACGAGTTCTGCGACGAATTTGCGGCGGCCGCGTTGTCGATGGAAACTTCGCGCGACAGCCGCAGGGTTTTCAGGCGGACAGGGCCTTGCGATGATTCCCACGCGAACGTCTTGTTGTGCGAAAAGTCTACCCTGAAAAATTTCCCTCTCGCGGGTTCTTCCCCTCCGAGGGGGGCGAATTTGGGCGTGCCCTTGTCTTGCGGGTTTTTGTAGCTTATCGCGCCGGCCTTGCGGAAATTCTTTCCGTCTTCGGACGCGAATATCTCCGCCGTGAAATGGATTTTCCCGCCTTCAAATGAAAATTCCGCCGTCCGCGCCTCCACGGTTTCCGGATATTCGAGGAAAATAGAAGCTTTCCCGCCCTCCTTTTCTATCGGCAGCGGGCACGGGGAGTTGTCGGAGCCAACGGAGAGTTTTCCGCAGTTCGCGAGTTCGGGGGACGACGAAATTTTCGGCTCGGGCAGCGGCTTTTGCGCCGGCAGCGCGAGGACCGCGATGTCGCGGTAAAATCCATTATAATCCGGCGGTTTCGGCAGTACTATCGGCGCGGTTTCGCCCGCCCTTACCCGCTTTTGGGTGTGGACAAGGCACTTCATCGAATCCTCCGGTTTTATCCACGGGCCGCCGGAACTCGACCACCCCGGGCAGTTGTGGACGCCGAGCGAAAGCCCCAGCCTCCTGGCTTCCGCGCCCGCGTGTTGCATGAGCCCGCGCCACAGCGGGGTCATTATCTGCGCGTCCGGGACGTTGGGAATTTTCCCGTAGCAGTTTGCCATGAAAATGTGCGCCGCCGAATAGCCGATGTCTTTCATCGCTTCGAGGTCGCGCGTGATGCCCTCTTTCGTTATATGGTTTGTGGTGAAGTGCCACCACGTTTCGGCGCGCGCGTCGGGCGGCGGATTTTTGAAGTCGCCTTCGATGGTTCCCCCAAAAGCGGATACTTGAACCGAGGCGAAGGCCGCAAGGGCCGCAAATTTCCCGAATTTTTCCCGTATCATATAGTTTCCTCCGTAAAAGCGTTATATTCGGCAAAGCTAATTTTTGCAGATTCAGTGTCAATATATTTTGAATATTGTAGGAATTGTTGGGTTTGAGGTAGAATTGTTTGAAAAATAAAACGGAGTTTGATACTTGACCTATATTCGCTCATGCTTAATATTTCCGACCATGAAAAAATTCATTTTCGCGCTCGCCATATCCGCCGTTTCCGCGTCGGCTTTTGCCGCAGACAAAATCTCGTCGCCCGTCTTGAAATCGGGCGACACCGTCGCTTTCGTCGGCGACAGCATCACCCACGGCGGGCACGCCGTTGAGCACATAATGCTCTATTATATCACCCGCTATCCCGACATGCGCGCAAAGTTTCTGAACCTCGGCATAGGCGGAGATTCGGCGGGCGGCCTGCTGCGTCGCATGGATTCCGAAATCCTGAAATCGCGTCCGAACGTTTCATTTCTGATGATCGGCATGAACGACTGCAACCGCAGCCTCTATTCCGCCGATTCCAAACTTTCCCCCGCCGAAAGGGAAAAGCGGATTGCGGAAACCGACAAAAGGTACGCGGAAAATCTCGAAAAGGTCGTCGGCGCGCTCTCCGAAAATTCCCGCACCCTCGTGCTTTTCACCCCGTCGATTTACGACCAGACCGCAAAAATAAAGACGCCCGCAACTGTCGGCGTCAACGGCGCCCTGAAACGGTACGGCGAGATCGGCGCGAAAATCGCGGCCTCCCGCAAAAATGTCGTTGTGGCCGATATCTGGTCCGCCCTGCAAGACATCAACGAGGCGCTCCAAAAATCCGACCCCTCCGCTACCGTAATCGGCTCCGACAGGGTTCACCCCTCTTCCGCGGGCGGATTCGCGATGGCGCAAAAATACCTCTCCGACGTTTGCGAAAGCCCCGTTGTCTCCAAAGTTTCCGTAGTCGCGGGCGAAAATCCGCAGGCGGCCCTTCTCGAAAACTGCGACATCTCGGAGCTCAAATCGAGCGACGGCGGCGTGTCATTCAAGCTGCTAGAATTTTCCCTCCCCGTCGTCCTCTCGAAAAACGCCGACCCCGCGGAGGCGCGCACGGACTTTCAGGAAAACTTCAACCGCGAAATCCTCAAAGTCAAGGGGCTTGCCAAAGGCTCCTACGAAGTCCGCATAGACGGCGCCTGCGTCGGAACCTATTCAGCCTCCGAACTCGGCGCGGGCGTAAACCTCGCCGGCAACGATAAAACCCCCCAGTACGCCCAGGCCGGGAAAGTCGCAAAAATATGCTCCGAAATCCGCGGCAAATACGCCTCCCAGCGCAATCTCTACTTTGTAGAACACTTCCTCCTCAAAGACAAAATATCCGACTTCTCCGACGTCCGGAAATGCGTCGCCGCCGCGCGCGAAATCCTCGAAAGCGGCAAAGCGTATGGCTACGGGAAATTCGCCCTCGAATTCTATCTGAAAAACAAAGCCCTCGAAAAACAAATGCTCGACGAAGTCTTCGCCCTGCAAAACGACGCCTACGCCGCCGCAGAAACCAAAACGCATTTCTACGAAATAATCCCATTAAAATGATGGGCGCGAGGCGCGCCGGCCAGGCATGGGGTATGCCAGCCAGGCACGGGGCGTGCCAGCCATAGAAGGGGCTGACGCCCCTTACGGCGATTGCCTTGAAATACGCCTATCCCCCTTTGTGGCTGCGGATAATAGCGGTTAAAAGAAGTATATTTATAAGATTGGTTATATACCAAAGTAAAACCCGAGACCCGAGTTTCATTAGCCGTTTATTTGTTTGCGCGCGGCGCAAAAGCAGGTAAACGGCTTTTCTATTCCGCAACGGGTTAAGTATGCCGGGTTTCGAGATTGGTGGGGCATGGATTGAAGCGGCGTTGCGCTGCGGTTGGATTTTTGCGGCGAAATTAAAACGGCGTTTATTCTCTCTGGAATGAGATGTTGCCGGAAACGTTTATATGAATACTATGGCAGGCGGTCTACCGCAGCGGGGGATAGGAGTAATTGCGGAGCAATCTCCGCAAGGGGGGCTATGCC
>ERZ1673738.2124-NODE-2124-length-26797-cov-12.961820_pt1 | contig 26797 bp, 27 predicted proteins | sample MGYA00580198_ERZ1673738 | MGnify/ENA primary metagenome ERZ1673738 (study PRJEB41218, sample SAMN15661784) | gut metagenome | host: Homo sapiens | place: Canada: London | collected 2015-08-20/2019-03-30 | study: EMG produced TPA metagenomics assembly of...
GGCGCTTGTGGGTGCGGCGCTCAAACTGCTCACGGCTGTCCTTATACTTATGAACGGCACGGAGGATCGTGACGATCTCGGTCTTGGTGGGCAGGGGGATGGGTCCGGAGACCTGAGCCTCGGTGCGCTTTGCGGCCTCAACGATGGTCTCTGCGGCCTTGTCGATCAGCTGATGATCGTAAGCCTTGAGTCTGATGCGGATCATGTTCTTGTTTGCCATTGTGTTTTCTCCTTTTCGTACAGTTTTTGCGGCGTCATTGGGATCGCCTCATGTCCCGTACGGATGAAGCGAATATTTACACACTCAACCATGTGTATCAGACCCTGTCCGAAAAACAAACCGGCTTTGTTGAGCCGGTCTGATACCGTACAGGCGATATACACCATGTGCAGTACGCTTCAGCCGCCCGATTGTGTACCGAAAATGGCATCGGTACCGGACATACTCCACGGAAGTTACCTCGTTTTCCGAGCAATCTCCCGCTTCATCGCATAATACGCCCGTCAGCAACACACAGGCGCTCTATTAGGATACCAAAACTCCCCCTCGATGTCAAGGGGGAGTTTTGTGATTTTTGCAGAAAATTCGGTCTTGTTTTTGTGAAATCAGCTTAAACGCATTTTTTCCTCGAGCTCGTCCGCCATGCTGAGCAGCTTTTTTGCCAGCTCATAGAGCTTTTCGCCCTCGGGCGTAAGCCCGGCGACATGGTTGTCGCGGCTTATAAGGCGCACGCCGAACTCCTGCTCGAGCGCGGAAACGGCGCGGGACATCGTGGAGTGGCTCATATACAGCCGCTCCCCCGCTCTGGTATAGCTTTTCTCCTCCGCCACGGCAGTGAAGGCGCGCAATTGTTCAAGCTCCATAGTTTAATAATTAAATGTATAGGGCAGCAGCTCCTTGAGCCTGTAGCTGACGTATCTTCCGTCGGCCTTGCAGCAGAGTATCTCCAGCTCGCCGTCGTTAAACTCTGACAGGAACTGGCGGCATGAGCCGCAGGGCATGCAGTAATTCTGACTTTCGGCGTAGATGGCAAGGCGGACATAATCCCGATACCCTTCGCTGATCGCCTTGACGCAGGCCGTGCGCTCGGCGCATATCGTATCGCCCAAAGCCGCGTTTTCCACATTGCAGCCGGTGAACACACGTCCGCCGCGGCACTCGAGCGCCGCGCCGACCGCGAATTTGGAATAAGGAACATAAGCTCTGCCCGACGCCTCTCTTGCGATGGCCAAAAGCTCCTTATCTGTCATAAGGCACCTCTCCGTTTCTCAATCTTTAGTCGTATCCTCTGATTTTTTCACATTCTCTATCTTTACCGTCCAGTTTTCTATGCCGCACAGGGGGTTATTCTCGTTTGCCCTTGCGCCCTCGACAACACCGCGATGGCTCACGAGCTGATGGCGCTCGAATATCAGCGGCACGATGTACGCCTTGTTTGCAATGTATGCGCACATATTGCCGCAGGCGGTCTTGCGCTCATCGTCGTTTGCTGCAAGATAGGCGGCGATCAGCTCATCGAGCTGAGTGTCGCTTACCGCGCCGTAATTGAGCGACGCGCCGGCAGAGAGCAGCTTGCTGAGGTCAAAGTCGCCGCCCAGACGCACCTCGCAATAGCACATGTCGTAGTTCCCGGCTTCGAGAAGCTTCTTGTAATTGCTCCAGTCCTGCTTATTTACGGTGACCTGAAGCCCCAGGCTCTTCATATCCTCGGCAAATCTCTTCGCCGCGTTGACCTTGACGGTGCTTCCGCTGTAAACGAGGAGATTTATATCTATCTCTATAAGCTCCTCGCCGTTTTTGATCTCCAGAAAACCGTCGCCGTCATAATCCTTCATTCCGGCGTTTGTGAGCATCTCCTGCACCTTGTTAAGCCCGTAGTTAAACTGCTTTGCGTAGCTTTCATTATAGAGATTGCTGGCCGGATTGATCGGGAGATTGGCCGCAGTTGCGTAGCCGCCGAGCTGACTGACGATGTAATCCCTGTCAAAGGCGTAATTCATTGCAAAGCGCAGCACGTCATTTTTAAAATTCGTGCTGTAGGAGTTGAAGACGATATAATGCATGTTCGTTGTGTTGAAGCCGCGTATATCGTTTGCGCTGCCGTAGCCGATATTTGTCGTAGAGCTCGGATCGTTCAGAACCATATCGATCAGGGAGTCGGCAAAGGCGGACATTGTCTCCTCCGCTCCGACATACGTCTTGAGGTATATCGTCTTGAGCGGCATCGTCGCCGCGTTTTTATGCTTTTGGTAAACCGTCAGGCTGTTATAGTCCTCCGCATACTGATAAGGCCCCGAGCCGCCGGGATAGGTCTGGTTTCCCGTTCCGTACTGGATGACGGGAATGCTCAGCAGCGACGGGAGCATCATGTTCTTCTTTGCGAGATTGATAACGACCGTCTCGGAATCGGACGCCGAGCAGCCCGCGATGCAGGTAAGGCGAGCCCTGAAGCGCTCGGAGCGCGTGGCAAGCTGGATGCTGTACGCGACATCCGTCGCGGTGAGCGAGGCGCCGTTATGGAAGGTGTGCCCCGACGCGACCTTGAGCGTCCATCTCGAGCCGTCCTCGGTGGACCACTCGCTGACGACGTTGGGCTTGACCTCAAAGCTGTTGTCTACCTCAACTATGTTCTCATAGACAAGGCAGCAGACGAGCTGGTTATTCGTATTCGTCGCGGTGAGCGGATTCATGCTGTAGCTCTTATTGCAGTTGAGTGTGAAAATATCGTCTGCCGCAGCGGTCTGGCCAAGCTCCTTGCCTGCGCTTTGACCCTTGATATAATCGTTCTTATCGTCATCGGCAGTGCCGCAGGCCGCGAGCGGCAGCAGCGTCAGCAGTGCAAGCAGCAGCGCGATATAGCTTTTTATCCTTGACATTTGAGCACCTCAGAGCACTATTGCCGCCGCCATGCTGCCGCGGACGCCGTCGGTCGCTCGGTGCGACCAGTATTTATCCGGAAGGCACATCGTGCATTCATCCGACACGTCGATATTATCCCTCTTGAGGCCGAGCTGCAAAAGTCTGCGCGCATTCGCTCCGCGAAGGTCGACATGCGTTTTCCCGTTGGGCTTTTTCTCGAAAAGTCCTTCGGTCTCGCCGCCGAGATAGCGCTCAACCGCCGCAGGGACATCATCGTCGCATTCAAAGCAGCATTTGCCGATGCTTGCGCCTATCGCCGCACGGATGCTCTGCGGCTTTGCGCCGAGAGCGCACATTTTTTCAACCGCCGCGCCGAGGATATCCTGCACGCTGCTTTTCCAGCCGCAGTGCACCGCCGCAGCAACGTACGCCTCCGGGTCGTGCAGCAGAACCGGCACACAGTCGGCAATATATATCATCAGCGGTACGCCCCTGACGTTCGTTACAAAGCCGTCGCACTCAATTTGCTTATCCGATCCCACGTGGTAGCGGTCAGACTCCGTAGCAAGATAGACAATGCGGCCGTGGACCTGCTTTGTGACAACGAAATCGTCGGCATTGCAGCCTATTATCTCACCGGCAAGGCGGTAGTTTTCACGCAGGGCCGCATCGTCGTCGCCTCGGTTCACTCCGAGGTTCCACGACGCAAAAACGCCCTTGCTCACGCCGCCGATGCGCGTTGTGAACATATGCCTTGCGCTTATTTTATCCGATGTCATGTATACGCAGCCGTGCTGTGTGTTTTCAGTAAATGCCATTGTGCCTCCTCGTCAGTTGTTTCTGCCGCAGCACTCCTTGTATTTGAGTCTGCGCGAGCCGTCGGCCTTCATCTTGCCGCAGGGACAGGGATCGTTGCGTCCCGGCTTCGGGGCCTTTTTGATGGGCTTTTTCTTCGGAGCCTCGCCGCCGACGTTTGCCGCCACGTTTTTGGCAACTGCCTTGCGCTCAAGCGTCTGCTCCTTACGGACACGGATGGTGTAAATTCTTCTGACGGTCTCCTCACGGATGCCGTTTATCATGGCCTCAAACATATCATAGCCCTCGCGCTTATACGCATCGATGGGTTTTACGTTGCCGTAGCCGCGCAGACCGATGCCGCGCTTGAGCTCGGCCATCGCGTCGATGTGGTCCATCCAGTATTCGTCGACGACGCGCAGCATGATAACGCGCTCGATCTCGCGCATGACGGGCTGACCGTCGGGGGCAAGGCCGAACTCCGCCTCGCGCTTATCGTATACCTGCTGTGCGATATCGTACACTCGGTCGATTATCTCCTGAGCCTTGGGTGCGCCCTTGAAGTCCTCCATTTTAACTGCGCCCCTGGGCAGGAAGAGCTTTTCAAAGGGAGCGACGACCTCGGCGAGATGCTCGGCATTTTCCGCTGCGCCGCCGTGCAGCGCGTCGTTTACGCTGCCCGAGATGAACTCGTAGATCATCTTATTTATGTTCTCGCGCAGATCCTCGCCGTCGAGCACCTTGCGGCGCTCGTCGTAAATGATATTGCGCTGCTGGTTCATGACGTCATCGTATTCCAGAACGCTCTTACGGGTCTGGAAGTTGCGGCTTTCGACGGTCTTCTGAGCCTGCTCGATGGCGTTGGAGAGCATCTTGTGATCAAGCGGCGTATCCTCGTCAACGCCGAGCGATTCCATCATATTACTCATGCGCTCGGAGCCGAACAGACGCATAACGTCATCGGTCAGCGCGATATAGAAGCGGCTCTCGCCGGGGTCGCCCTGACGTCCGGCACGTCCGCGCAGCTGGTTGTCTATACGGCGCGACTCGTGGCGCTCGGTGCCGAGGATGAACAGGCCGCCGACGGCCTTGACCTTCTCGGCCTCCTCATCGCACACCGCCTTGTGCTCCCTGAGCTTTTCGGCGTACAGCGCACGGGCCTTGAGTATCTCCTCATCGCCGGTGTCGGCATAGCCCGTAGCGTCGGCGATGACCTCCTCGGTAAAGCCGGCCTTGCGCAGATCGTTCTTTGCCAGATATTCGGCATTACCGCCGAGCATGATATCGGTACCGCGGCCTGCCATGTTTGTCGCTATGGTGACGGCGCCGAGCTTACCGGCCTGCGCAACGATCTCTGCCTCCTTCTCGTGGTGCTTGGCGTTGAGGACATTGTGCTTTATGCCGCGAGCCTTGAGAAGCTTGGAGAGGTATTCGCTCTTTTCAATGGATATCGTACCGACCAGAACAGGCTGCCCCTTCTCGTGGCAGGCGATTATCTGATCGATTATCGCACGATCCTTGCCGGCCTCTGTCTTATACACAACGTCGGGCTGATCGATGCGCGCAACGGGCTTATTGGTCGGGATCTCGACTATGTCGAGCTTATAGATCGACGCAAACTCCTCCTCCTCCGTGACGGCGGTACCGGTCATACCGGAGAGCTTGTCGTAAAGTCTGAAATAGTTCTGGAAGGTGATGGTCGCAAGCGTCTTGTTCTCGCGCTGAACATCGACGTGCTCCTTGGCCTCAATGGCCTGATGCAGGCCCTCGCTGTAGCGGCGGCCGAGCATGATACGACCGGTGAACTCATCGACAATGAGCACCTCGCCGTCCTTGACGACGTAGTCGATGTCGCGCTTCATGATGCCGTGTGCGCGCAGCGCCTGATTTATATGGTGCGTGAGGGTCGAGTTTTCGATATCGGCATAGTTTTCAAGGCCGAACGCACGCTCTGCCTTGGCGATGCCGCGTGCGGTGAGCGTTGCGGTGCGCGCCTTTTCGTCGACGATGTAGTCGGCATCAAGGCTCTCGTCCTCCTCCTCCTTGGAGTCGGTGGAGGCATAGACCTTTTTCTTCAGGCCGGCGACGAAATCATTTGCCTGACGGTAGAGATCGGTGCTCTCGTCGCCCTGACCGGAGATGATGAGCGGCGTTCTCGCCTCATCAATGAGGATCGAGTCAACCTCATCGACGATGGCAAAGGCGTGTCCGCGCTGGACGCGGCTTTCCTTATAGATGGCCATGTTGTCGCGCAGATAGTCAAAGCCCATCTCGTTGTTCGTGCCGTAGGTGATATCGGCGGCATAGGCCGCCTTGCGCTCATCGTTATCAAGGCCGTGGACGATGAGGCCGACGTCGAGCCCCATGAATCTGTGCACCTTGCCCATCCACTCGCTGTCGCGCCGGGCGAGATAGTCGTTGACGGTGACGATGTGGACACCCTTGCCGGTGATGGCGTTGAGGTATGCCGGCATGACCGCGACAAGGGTCTTGCCCTCGCCGGTCTTCATCTCGGCGATGCGTCCCTGATGCAGGACAATGCCGCCGATGAGCTGGACGCGGAACGGCTTCATGCCGAGGACGCGCCACGCGGCCTCGCGCACCGCGGCGAACGCCTCGGGCAGCATGGAGTCGAGCTCCTCGCCGTTATCGTAGCGGCTCTGGAACTCGGCGGTCTTGGCGCGGAGCTCGGAATCGGAAAGCGCCTGCATCTGCGGCTCAAGCGCCTCAATCTTATCGACGATGGGGTATATTTTTTTAAGCTCATGATCGGTGTGGCTGCCGAAAATTTTACTGAAGAAGCCCATATTGATTGCCTTTCGTATGTAAAGATAATTTCACAAGATAAGCTGACGGGAGCCGAACACCTACCGGTTTTGACAGGCTGATTTTCACTCATGCCGCGTTAAAACCCTTGAAAATACGGAAGTATTCCCTGCGGGCTTTGCCTTGCATGAGCAAAAATCAGCTCTGTAAAAACTGCAAAGCACCTGTCGGCAGACAATTTTCAGGTGATTTTCGGCTTTCTTTGATGCAGATGGGCTGGCGCCCATCAAAGAGAAAAAGGCGAAAAGCGCCGAAAAGGGACGGTGACAGGCGGCAGGGGTTCGGCTCCCGTCAGCTTAGATTTTAACACATAATTGTGAATAAAAAAAGACCTGCGGCATGGCTTTTTATGTCTTATTATGAGTTTTTGCGCACTGTGGCGCAGGCGCTTGTTATTTTTGCGGCTATTTGTTATAATGTGCGCATAATATGAAAAGAGGTAAAATCCCTTGGATTTCAAAAAAATCACACTGCCGGACGTCGGCGCGCTGCGCCCGTACTTGCGCGGACAGTATCGCTCGTGCGACTACTCGGTGCTGGGCGTGTTCATGTGGGCCGACAGATTCGGATACGAATACAACATTTCGGACGGCGTTCTGTTCATGCGCGAAAGATCGCGCTCGGGCGGCGGGTACGACTATTTGCTGCCGCTGGGCGAAGGCAGCCTGTGCGATAGAGTCAGAGCGCTGCGCTGCGCCGCCGGCGAAGGGCTCACGATGAGCCTCGTGCCGGAGGCAGCGCTCGACGAGCTTCGGCAGGAGTTTAACTTCACCGCCGCCGAGGAGCCGGACATCGCCGACTACATGTACAGGGCCGGGGATCTCGCATATCTCGCCGGGAAAAAATACAGCAAAAAGCGAAACCTCATCCACCAGTTTGAGAAGCTCTACCCCGATTTCAGCCTTGAGCCGATAACGAATGAGAACGCGCACATGATCGAAAAATGCTGCGAGCACGACTGGTCGGACGCCGGGCTCAGCGAGCTTGCGATGTACGAAAACGAGCACACACGCGAGGTGCTGCGCGACTTCGCGGCCTACGGCTGCACGGGCTACGCGCTGCGCACCGGCGGCGAGATCGCGGCGTTCTGCATCGGCGAGGTGATGGGCGACACGCTGATAGTGCACATAGAAAAAGCCCGGCGCGAATACAAGGGCGCGTTTCAGATGATAAACTGCCTGTTCGCGAAAACCGAGCTTGAAAAATGCGGCGTACAATTTATCAACCGCGAGGACGACGTCGGAGACGAGGGTCTGCGGCAGGCCAAGCAGTCGTACTTCCCCGAATACATGCTGAAAAAATTCAGGCTGAGCTTTGTGTGACAGGCGGAACAGGACAGACTCACTGCAGGGCTTGACAAAGCCGGTAAGGTGGCTTATACTGAACATGTAAAAGGTGGCGCTACCGGACAAACGGTTAGCCCCCGTTAGTTATTTGCTAAGAAATAACCGCTGGTTTCCAGGCCGGGCGGTTATTTCTTTTTGTATATCTGGATGAACAGACTACAAATGCCGATTGTCAAGGGGTAAGCGGGCGAGCAATGCTCGCCCCTACGAGTTGCCAGCAGTGCTGACCAAGACCGTGACAGGCGGAACAGGCAGGATAAGTTCCCTACAGGGGGGCGGCAGTTTTACGGTTTTCTCCGCGGCCTCGACACCGGGCAGGCGCAATATATGTATCGGCGCAGACTTAATGCGCCGCTGAAAAATCACCTCATCCGTCGCGCAAAGCGCGACACCTTCCCCTCAAGGGGAAGGCATTTTTTGGCGGCACTCCTACATTGTACCAATACATCTTTTGCGTCAGCCCGAACGGTAAGTTCCAGAAGACCGCAAGAAACGGAACTGTTCCCTACAACGGTGCGAGGCTGAAGGGCAACCACTCCGGGTCGGCGTCGGCCGAGCCGGTGGGGTTGCCTCCTTTTGCGACCCCTCAGTCGGCTGCGCCGACAGCTCCCCTTACGCAGGGGAGCCAAGGGGGGTGCGCTGCCTTCACCTTAGCGGAGCGCGAGGGGAAGGTGTCACCGTCAGGTGACGGATGAGGTGTTATTCAAATCATTTGCCGTCAGGCAAATACATTAAAAAAATCACAACGCCGCAGAGGGGAAACCTCTGCGGCGCTGCTTTTATGCAACATAACGAATAGTTATAACAAGAGACAAATTAATAATTGAAATCTCTAAGCTTCGTTAGAATTGCGGATTATTGAATTACTTCAGGTTTACGAACTTGTAGAGCATAACAACGGTATCCTGACGGCTTGCGTTGTCGTTGGGAGCGAACATGTTGTTGCCAACGCCGTTTACGATGCCGGCCTCAGCTGCCCATGCGATCGCGTCCTTTGCCCAGTGAGTTGCAATGTCGGTGAAGTCAGCAGCCTTCTCAGCCTTTGCGTTCTCAGCAATGCGGTTGAGGATAGCTACGATCTCAGCACGGGTGATCTTTGCAGCAGGATCAAAGTTGCCGTTGTCGCGGCCCTTGATGTAGCCGTTCTCGACTGCCCATGCAACTGCGGTCTGTGCGTAATCCTTAATGTCAGCCTTGTCGCCGAAGGTGAGTGCCTTCTCGGAAGCGACGGAGCCCTTCAGACGCCACAGCATGGTGACGAAGTCCTGACGGGTGATGTCAGCGGTCGGGAGGAAGTTGCCATTGTCGTCGCCCTTGACGATGCCTTCCTTGGCTGCCCATGCAACTGCGTCCTTCGCATAATCCCTGATGGAAGCAGCGTCCTTGAACTCAGGTGCTACGTAGTTGGGATCCTTCTCGCCGCAGCGGGTGCACTTGCCGTCCTTGTAGTCGTGGCCGAGAGCCTTGACGACCTCGCAGCCGGAGAGAACAGTGCCGCAGACAGAGCACTTGGTGCCGGCGGTCATGCCGTCAGCGGTGCAGGTTGCCTCAACAGCAGCCACGTCAACAACAGTGTGCTCCTTCATGGGGATCTCTTTGCCCTTCTCGATGACGATGCCGCACCACTTGCAGACCTTGTCGCCGGTGTAGCCGACTTCGGTGCAGGTTGCTTCCTTAGCGCCCTTCAGCTCAGCAGCTGCGGTGTGGGGAACGATACCGTTCTTAACGGTGCACTTATCAACACTGTTATACTTTTCATCAACACCGTCGTGGCGGCACATGAGGTCGCCGCAGGTAGCGTCAACAATAACGGTCAGACCCTTGGTGGTGCAGGTGGGAGCGATAAGAACCTTTGCGGTCGGCATGGGAGCAACCCTACCGGCGAAAGTAACAACGCCGCCAGCCTTAGGCATGTTGCAGAGCACGCCGCCGCCGAGGTCGTTTACGCAGACATAGTAGTTGCTGACAGTCCAGCCGTCAGACTTGCAGGTAGCAGCCTTGGACTCTACCGGCTTCCAGGTGTGCTTTGCCATGGGGGTAGTCTCAGCCGGAACGATTTCCTTCCAAATGAGACCCTTCATGCTGTCCTTTACAGCAATGTAAGTTGCGCCGGTGGAGCCAGCAGCCCGGCAGGTTGCAGCTACAACACCGATGATAACTTTTTCGCCGGCAGCATAGCCGTAAGTAACAGAATAGGCATCAGCAATTCCGTAATCTACCAGAATTTTGCAGTGCATGGCCCACTCAGCTTGAGTGTAGCTGGTCTTGTAGAAATCAGCATAAGCAATCTTTGCGCCGCCGAAGTCCTTGTTGCAGTCATTGCAGTGCCAAGTGTCGGTGACACCGTCGTGCTTAACACCGGCTTCGTCCATATACGGATAGTAACCGGGAGCAGTAAGGGTCATGTCATGAGCCACGTTCAGACCAGGAAGATCCTTGCCCTTGGTAACTACCGTCATGCAGCTGGGGCAGTATATGTCTGCCTCGTTGCCTGCACCGGTATTAGCGGGATTAAGATATGCTGTTTTGGCAGCTTCGCCGGTCTTAATCGTTTCTACGTTTACCTTGCCGTTTTCGCCGACAACAGCCGTGCCGCTGACGGTTGCAACATGGGTGGGCTCAACAGCTGCACGAGCAAAAAGCACGGTCTTAATGTAGCCGGTATCATTGCCCTGATTCTTTACCCACTGATCGACGTATACGTCCTTCTCAGGAGTTACAAATGCGTCGTTCTTATCGTGAGTCTTTGCAGCAAACTTTGCATAGATTGCATCAGCAGTTGCAGACTTTACTTCATTTGCTGCTTTGCCGTAGTACAGGTAATCGAGTGCACTTACGGGATTTGTCGCGCCGACATCAGTCTTATCTGCGCCGACAACGACTTCAGGCTCGCCGCACTTGTCGCACACGGTGTAGCCCCAGCCGTCCTTCATGCAGGTGGGCTGATAGGAAACCTCAAACTTGCTGTAGCTGTGCTTGCCGACCATCTTATTGTCAACGACAACAGGATCGTTAGCCTTGACAGCGCTGCCGCAATCGGTGCAGTAGGTAAGGCTGAGCTTAACCTGCTCACAGGTGCCTTCCTGAAGCACCTTGGTGGTTACGTGCTTGTGAGTACTGCAAACGTCCTTAGCATCTACGAACGGGCTGACAACAGCCTTCTCGATCCAGCCGTCTTTGCCTTCAGCTGCACAGGTGCTGCAGAACTTGAACTTGATGCCGGGCTGCTTTGCAGCTGCATCAGCCGTGATGTTGACGGTAAGTACATCATGACCAGTGTGATCTACGGGTGCTGCAAGTGCAGTTGCAGGAACCAGAGATGCGATCATGAGAACAGCCATCAGCATGCTCAACAGTCTCTTTTTCATTTTCTCTTGTTTACCTCCGTTTAAGATATTGGGTTGAAAAAGTTTTGTCAAATACGCTTGAATTCGGACCAAAATCCTCTCCAAACATATTTTTCTTGATTATAGCATACGCTACGGCAGGTTTCAAGCGTTTTTGTGAAATTTTTTGGTTACATTTCGGTTGCAGGGTTTGGGGGGATAACGGCGCAGGCTGCGCCTGCGAATGATTAGTGAATAATTGAGGTGTGCGGCTGTGCCGCACGGATTTGATTTCCTCCGCATCCGTCGCGCTTGAGTTTTTTCACCTCATCCGTCGGCTGCGCCGACACGGCAGAAAGTCAAGCAAGTGCAACAAAAACCTCACGCGGAGTTTTCCAACCTAGGCACTTTCTCGGGCGGTCGTTCAAAAGGTCAATGACGACGTCCAGCTGCGCCTGCGTCAGAGAGCGAAAATCATAGCCCTTCGGGAAGAAAAACCGCAGCAATCCGTTTGTGTTCTCGTTAGTGCCGCGCTGCCAGGGCTTGTGCGGCTCGGCGAAGTACACGGGCGCCCCGACATGCTCTTCAAGAAGACTGAATTCCGCGAACTCCGTGCCGTTGTCCAGTGAAATGCTTCGCACCGTATGGCCTGACAGCAGCTGCTGCATCACCTCGCGCGTCTCGGCGGCATTCCGGCTCGAGAGCTTTCCTGCCAGCAGGAAGCGCGACCGTCGATCCACCAGCGTCACGAGCAGGCCTTTCCCGACCCCGCCGTAGACTGTGTCACCCTCAAAGTCGCCCAGACGGGCACGCGCCTTGATCGCATCCGGCCAGTCCGGGATCAGCCGTGTGGGTCTGATTGCGGTGTTATGATGCACATAATTTCGGTTTTTGCCCCTGCGGCGCAGGTTTTCGCGTGCGGAAATGTCCGGAAATGTGCCGCGGCGGATGGCGCGGTAGATAGTCGAGGCGCTTAATATCTGACCGGGATTCTCCAACCTGAAGCGATTGGCGATCGCTTCGGGCGGCCACATATTGAGGAGCTTTTCGAGAGTGTAATCATACTGCGGAGTGCCGGCCTTTAAGGCGGTTCGGCGCTGATGCCTGCGGCGGCAGATCGTCAGGACCTGTGCGCGCCAGTGATGATAGCCCTTTGAGCTGCTGTTGCGTTTGATTTCGCGGCTGATCGTGGACGGATTGCGGCCGAGTCTACGAGCGATCTCACGTATGCCGAGGCCATCTTTCAAAAAATTGTGTAGACTAATGCGCTCATCATGTGTAAAATGTGTGTAGGACAACATGGCTCACTCCTTGTAACTGTTTTTGTGGTGATTACATTTTACACAAGATTGGCCATGTTGTCTTTCTGTTTTTAGGTGTTGCACTTCAGATGATAATCTATCTTATGACCCCGGTGACTGGCAGAGCGCAGCGAAAAGCGCGATAAGCCGCGAAAAGGCGGCTGAGCTTGCCCTCGCCGCGATAGACGGCGACGCTGAAAACGCAGAAGTTTCGGCGTATATGCAAGCAAACGCCGACGGCATCAACTGGCAGGTGGATATCGCAAATGTCGATATCGGAAACGGCTGGACAGCCACCTATTTCGTCACCCTCAACGCCCTGACGGGGGAAGTGATCACGGTCGATATGACGCGATAGGAATGAAAAGAGTGCAGATGGAAATCTGCACTCTTTTTTTGTTTCAAATGAACGCTTTGAACATCTTATGGCAGCGGTCGCAGGAATAGGTGCCTATATCGCCGCTGACGCAGACAAGGTGTCCTATATATCCGCAGTGCGGACAAGTCGCGGTTTTGTTCATTGCTGCGTCCCCTTTACTTGTGCTTTTGCCAGTACTGGTATATCGGACAGCTCTTCTTATTATCGCGCTTACAGTAGTCGCAATAATGATCGTAGCTCACCTTGGCATCTGTGAGCATGCAATAATCGTCGCCCCATCTTTCCGCGGAATAGTCACATTTCATGTCGGCCGCTCCTTATCCCATGCGGCGCATCGTTGCGCCGCACTGCGGACATTTGCAGGTGTCGCCGAGCACGCGGACGCGCATTGCGTAGCCGCAGGTGTTGCATTTGAACATATCGCTCACATAAAGTATTGCTTTTGACACTATCCTTCTTAACATTGTCTTTTCTCCCTTCGTGTTTAACATTTATGTTTGCAGCCGCAGAGCGGCAAGCGTTTAAAATTGCCTGGTAGGAATGCGATTGAGATAAACGGTGGAATTATTGTAATTAGGGATAACGCTGTAGTCGATACTGCTGTATCTCTCCTTTATCATCGCTTTCAGTGCGTGACTAAACTCCTTTTGAGGATTGATGTACAAGGGTAACACCTCATCATACTTTTCGTTCCGTGGAGGGTCAATGCGCTCAGAACTACATATAGATGGCAAACCGTGTGCGCGATAGCTATAATTAACAGAACTATCATCTGAAAAAAATGCTGTGATACCTTCTAAATCTATTTTCACTTTAAACGGAGATTCCGATTTGCCGACAAGAATATAGTCGGCAATCTCTCGCGTAGCGCTGCTGTTATAAAATTTTTGGCGAAGCTCTTTGCACTCGAGTTCCATTTTGCGTTCGTAATCGGCTACTTGCTTTTTATTTGCGTCGATTTTTTCCTGTTTTTCCCCTTCAGAGTATATTTGATATACAACATAAACAATGATTGCGCAAACAATAATGAATATAATCACAATTAACCTGCCTCCTATTTCACCTAAATTCACGCAACAGGAACTATTCTGCCACTTATTATGCCATTATTCTTCCTTTTTGTCAACTAATATAGGAAGCATAATTCCTATATAAACTAATGCGGAGGAAGAAAAATGCTGATATTTGATTTTCATGCGATCGGGGAGAAGCTTTACGCGGTGCGGAAAAAGTCGGGGATGACTCAGGCGGAGGTCGCAGAGCTCGCGGGTCTGTCCGACCGCACATATGCCGATATCGAGCGCGGCACGGTGAACATGCGCATCGAGACGGTGCTCAAAATATGCCGTGCACTGGGTATTACGCCGGATGCGCTGCTCACCGAAGAAAACAGCTCGCTTACCGAGCTGCGCGGCGATGTCATGCAGCGTCTCGACGGACGCTCACTGCACGAGCAGGAAACGGCACTGAGGCTTCTTTCCGTTTATCTCGATTCGCTCAACTGAATAATATACGCCCACCTATTTCGTCACCCTCAACGCCCTGACGGGGGAAGTGATCATGGTCGATGTAACACGATAGGAATGAAAAGAGTGCAGACCAAAAATCTGCACTCTTTTTCTCGTTTTTTTATTTCTTATTCGTCAGCTCAAGCAGATTGTATCTCTCGATGCCGGAGCGGGAAACGCCAAGGTGGCGGCGTATCGCGGCGGCGGCCATGTCGCGGTCGCCGAACTTGAGGATATCGCAGATGAACACGTGATCGTTGTCGACCGTGTCGTAAAAGCCCTCGGGGCGCGAAAACAGCAGATAGCTGCGGCAGCGAAACAGCCGGTACTTCATCTGATCGTAGATATCGGTTATCAGGCTGTTGCCGGAGGCCTTGACCACGGAGAAGTGGAAGTTTATCTCCTGCTCAAGCAGCTTTTTGAACACGAAATCCTTGCCCTTGTGGAAGGCCTCGTCGTAGGTAGCCTGAAGCTTGTGCGCCATGTCGTACAGCTCGTCGAGCTGCTGCTTTGTGATGTTCAGCGCGGCCTCGCCCGCGGCGTAGGACTCTATCATAAGCGTAAAATCGCATATTTCGTCATATTCTTTTTTATTAAACTCCGCAACATAGTAGCGGCTGTTCTGTATCTTTATATAATTGTTCGCCGCGAGCTTTTCGAGCGCTGCCTTGACCGGGGAGCGGCTTATTCCGAGCTCCTGCGCGATGCTGCTTTCGCTGATGCGGCTGCCGGGCATAACTGCGAAGCTTATGATATCCTGCAAAACAAGCTCGTGTACGATATCGTTGAGCGGCATGAACGGATTTCCGCTGCGTATTTTCTCAAACTGCTTGACGTCCATAATATCATCTCCTGTTTCGTTCGTTATAATGTTAAAGAATATCATAAACGTCCGCCGGATGCAAATTAAAATGTGTAAAAATGCGCATAAACAGCATCCGAAACACGCAAATTTTACCCTGAACGATGCTGAACTGCTTGTGAAAACAAGCAGAGCACCAAATCAGCGGAAAAATCGCCTGTGTGTGAGCTCCAGCGCAGGCAGCAGCTTATCGGGCGAAACGCGTATTGAGCAGCCGCCGTCAAAAAGCTCGGTTGATGTAACGATGATGTCGCTGTGTGCAAGAATGCCCACGGCCTCGGCGAGCGTGTTTGCGTCGGCGCCGCGGCCTACGATGCTCACGGTGCTGCGCGCCTTGTCGCGTGTTACGCCGCACAGCTCGGGGCGATCGGAGAAGGAACCCATGACCGTACCCTCGCGTCGGGTAAAGCTTGACAGCAGATGCACACTCACGCCGCTGCGCATCGCGGCCGCCACACTGCGTGAGTGCAGAACCTGCGAGCCGTGCAGCGCAAGGGCGAGCATATCGGCGTAGTCGATGCGCTCGAGCCTCAGCGCCCCGGTCACAAGCCGGGGGTCGGCAGTATATATTCCGTCGACATCGGAGTAGATCTCGCAGCGATCGGCGTTCAGTGCCGCCGCGAGCTCGACGGCAGTCGTGTCCGAGCCGCCGCGGCCGAGAGTCGTTGTGTCGCCATTTTCTCCGAAGCCCTGAAAACCCGCAACGATGACGATGCGTCCTGCGCAGAGCTCACGCAGTATGCGTCCGGTGTCGATACCCGTTATGCGCGCCTGCCCGTGAACGCTGTCCGTGCGTATCCCCGCCTGAGCGCCGCTGAGTGATACGCTGTCGTGCCCCATATCGGCAAGCTGCATCGCCGTCATCGCGGCCGAGCCGGTCTCGCCGGTGGATAAAAGCGCGTCGAGCTCACGCGCCCTCGGGCAGCTGCTTATGCGCTTTGCGTCGGCTAAAAGCTCATCTGTCGTATTTCCTCGTGCGGAAACGACGGCGACTACATCGTTTCCCGCCATTGCGCAGTCGGATATTATAGCGGCGGCGCACCTGAGCCTTTCGACCCCGGCAAGCGAGCTGCCGCCGAATTTTTGAACAATAAGCATTTCATCACCACAAATTTAAAATAAAAAAGAAGTAGGGTATAGCCCTACTTCATAGTATTCAGCTGTGCCTCAGCCTGCCATAAGCTCGATGCTGACAACGCCGGGAACTGTGCTAAGCCTTGCCATGAGCTCGTCGCTGCTGATAACGAGGTTTTCCGGAGCTATCGATATTGTCACGAGCGCGACGCCGTTTGCCGGGATAGATTGATTGATAGTCAGTATATTCGCGCCCGATTCGGTAAAGATAGACAGTACCGAGGAAAGCTTGCCCGGCTTATCATGCAGCTTTATGTGGAAGGTCATGATAGCGTCGCGCTTCATGTCGCGGAACGGAGTGATGCAGTCCTTGTATTTATAAAACGCGCTTCGGCTCAGGTCGACGCGCTCGACAGCCTCGGCGACCGTGCGTGCCTCGCCCGTCTCGATAAGCGACTTCGCTTCCGTGACCTTGACGAATACCTCGGGCAGCGCCGTTGCCTCGACGAGATAATATTTGGGTTTTGCGTTTGCCATTTTCAAGCCCCCTCCTGTCTGCGTAGGAATGACATTTGTTCGCGTATTACGGAGTTTATCACATTTCGGCGGCGATATCAATAGGCTGCGAAGAAAAAAGTTGGAGGAGACATACATGCTGCTTGGTATAGTGTTCAGCGTGATCGCCGGTATGGCGATGAGTGTGCAGGGCGTTATGAATACACGCCTGGGCGAGGGGATGGGGAACATGGAGGCAAACGCCTTCGTACAGGGCACGGCCTTCGTGCTGTCACTTGCAGCACTCATGTTTTGGCGGCAGGGCAGCTTCACGGCGCTCGGCAGCGTAAACAAGCTGTATTGGCTCGGCGGTGTGCTTGGGATTGTCATAACGCTTACCGTCATGCTGAGCATAAAGAGTCTCGGCACGACAGTAGCGATATCGATAATTCTTATTTCCCAGCTTCTCGTTGCCGCGCTCATCGATGCCTTCGGCATCATGGGCAGCGAGAGGATAGACTTCGGCTGGAATAAATATGTCGGACTTGCTGTAATGTGCGGCGGAATGCTTTTGTTTAAGTATAATTAATTCAAATAACGGAATAAATGAAAAAATTATGATAAATTATCATAATTTCCAGCAATTATATACTTGAAATTTGGATATAGTATGGTAAAATAGATGATACTGAACAAAGAGAGTAAAGGATGATGTGATATGCTGTCAATATCAAATATAACGGCGGAGCAGGTTCATGCCGCCGGCCGACAGGATAGTCATCACTTCATGGCTCTTTACAAGGCATACCTGCGCGGCGCCTCCGAGGCTGCCTGCACTTATCGGGAAAGTGAGAATGACCACAGCTTTAAAATGGCGGTAGCAGCGATGGTATTCGCTCTCCTGAGCTGGTTTGTCACAATGTATTTCGTGTTTAAGTGAATTTTTCACCCTGTGCATAGCGCAGGGTGTTTTTACATCCGGGCTTCGACAAAATATTACATAGTTGGGATAAAAACAACGAAATCTGCCAGTATCCAAACCAATTTCGTCGAATTATGTCAACAAATATTTCAAATCATCGACACAGTTCGTGTGCCAAAACGTTTCGGATATGGTAAGTTTATACCATAAAAGCGGCTGTTTTGCTTTAAAAGGTAAGGACAGTGCTGTTCATGTAATTTGCTGGAGGAGAATAGTTATGGAAACCAAAACACGAGTTCTGATAGCAGACATCGACGAGGACTTTCGACGTCTGCTGACCGATGTTCTGTCGCTGGAGGACGACATGGAATGTGTCGGCGGCACGGACAACGGAGTCGATGCGCTCTCGCTTGCCGCCGAGCAGCGGCCGGATGTCCTGGTCATGGATCTGGTTCTGCTGAAGCTGGACGGCATCGAGGTGCTGCGGCATTTGCCGGAGGCATGTCCGGGAACCAAGGCAATCGTCGTCACGCATCTTTACCGCAGTGAGATCGTGCGCCAGTGCAGCGCCCTGGGAGCGGCATACTTTGTACCCGAGCCCTGCGACGTCAGCCTGCTGCTCGATCGCATACGTCAGATAAGCGCATGCCCGACGCAGGAGGAGCTGCTCACCCCGTCCCGCACGGGTGATGCAAATCTTGAGGCGGCCGTCACCGAGATTATACATGAGATCGGCGTTCCGGCGCATATCAAGGGTTATCAGTACCTGCGCGAAGCGATAATACTTACGATAAACGACATGGATATAATAAATGCCGTGACAAAGGTTCTGTATCCCGAGGTAGCCAAAAAGTTCGGCACGACCCCGTCACGCGTCGAGCGGGCCATCCGCCATGCCATCGAGGTCGCGTGGGATCGCGGAGATATAGAGGTTTTGCAGAAGTTCTTCGGCTACACCGTGTCGAACATCAAAGGCAAGCCCACCAATTCAGAATTCATCGCAATGATCGCCGACTGTCTTTCCCTGCGTCAGAAGCAGGGCGTAATGCGCTGAAAACACCGGTGACTCAATGCTTTGCCGGGATGGAGGAATATGGTGTGGAAGCGACGAATAAGCTGAACGAACTATGAATTTCTCAGCCGTATAGCAACCTATCATTGATCTCATGGCAACGAACACTCCCTGTCAGTTGGGTATCCTAAACCAAGCGATGGGGAGTGTTCTTATGAGCAATTTCAGTTTGGATTATTGCATTGATGAGTTTATGATCTACTGCCGCAGCCGTGATCTTCGGCGGCGAACGCTGGACAGCTATGAGCACACTTTGCGCCTATTCGAGCGATGGTGCGAGGTGGGACTGAAGATAGACCGCATCCATGATGTGAGCGAGCAGGTTATACGGCGCTATATCACAAATCTTCAGGAACGCGGCAAATACACGTTTTATGCTGATGAGAAGAGCAGAGGGACAAGTTTTCCTGAGCGGAGGAGAGATTACAGGCAGCCGGTAACAACGGCCACCGTAACCTACATAATGAACGCTCAGATCGGCTTCAACATGTCCTGGACAGCGGCCTACATCGTCGGCACCGTATGCGCAGCCGCCTACCTCGTCGGCATAATTATGTACGGCAAAAAGCGCGCTGCAAAAATCAAACTCGTGTAAAAATTTAAATTACCCACAAAATACATTTAAGAGAGCGTAGGCTTGCCTGCGCTCTCTTTTGCTATTTTTCCTCATTTTCCTGTTCGATGTACATTTCCTCACATTTTCTCTGCGCCTCGATTATCATCCGCAGGGCCTCTTCGGCGGCGCGCATCATTGTATGATACATCTCTTCGTAGTTCGGCATGATATCACCTCCTATACATAGTTTATGCGAATATCGCATAAAATTCAATATGCAATATTCGCATATCATAAAATTGCGCAGGGTGATAACAATGTACAGGCGACTGCGCGACATGCGCGAGGATAAAGACCTCAGACAGCGTGAAATAGCGGAAATACTGAACGTGAGTCAGACGACATATTCGCGCTACGAGAGCGGCGAGCTCGATATTCCCAGTGCCGCGCTTATAAAGCTTGCCGATTTCTACGGCGTGAGTGTGGATTATATTTTGGGGCGAACAGACAAATGATCTATAAGCGTATTCGAGATCTCAGAGAAGATGCAGACCTCACGCAGAAGCAGGTGGGGGAGGCAATAAACGTTCCGCAGCGGACGTATGCCTATTATGAAAGCGGCCAGCGAATGGTGCCGCCGCAGGTGTTGTGCGCTCTTGCCGATTTTTATAATGTCAGTGTTGATTACATCCTTGGGAGAACCGACAAGCTTTTTTAGAGGCGAACGGACACTGTACCGATAAGTATACTGCGGTTGCCCGAATCGTACCTGCCGATGAAACCGTGAGACTGTCGTTTCCCGCCGGTGCGGTGCAGATTTTGCGCCGCACCCTTGCCTTCCCCTTGAGGAGAAGGCGTCAGTGGAGCTGGCGGATGAGGTGTTATTCAAATTAAAAAAGAGAGTGAAGATCAAATCTTCACTCTTTATTTTTTCTCTTTTTGATTTTTCAGTTCAGGAGCATTCGGTCGTTGTCAAGCGCCTTGCCGGAGCCGGCCCTGAAGCGGTCGAGGAAGTCCTGAACGGTCATGCCCTCACGCTCGGTGCCTGACACGTCCATGATGATGTTTCCCTTATCCATCATAAGCGTGCGGTTTCCGAGATCGAGCGCCGACTGCATGTTGTGAGTTATCATCATGCAGGTGATCTTTCCATCCGCGACAATGCTTTTCGTAAGCTCCAGCACCTTTTCGGCCGTACCGGGGTCGAGCGCCGCCGTGTGCTCATCCAGAAGCAGGAGCTTCGGCGGAACTATCGTAGCCATCAGCAGGGTCAGTGCCTGACGCTGGCCGCCGGAGAGCAGGCCGACAGGCTGCGTTAACCGATCCTCAAGCCCCATATCCAAAAGCGCGAGCCTTTCGCGGAACATGGCGCGATCGGACTTGGTTATGTGCGAAAACCAGCCGCCGCTTTTTGCCGCCATTGCGAGGTTTTCCTCGATGCTCATGCCGGGCGCGCTGCCGCGCATGGGATCCTGAAAAAGCCTGCCGATGCTGCGTGCGCGCTTGTGCTCGGGCATGAAGGTGATATCCTTTCCGTCGAGCTCTATGCTGCCGCTGTCGGTGAAGAAGCTGCCGGCAACGGCGTTAAAAAGCGTCGATTTTCCCGCGCCGTTTGCGCCGATGATGGTGATGAAGTCGCCGTCGCGCACATCGAGCGAAAGTCCGCTCAGGGCGGCCTTTTCGTTGACAGTTCCGGGATTAAAGGTCTTGCTGATGCTATTGAGCCTGAGCATATCAAACACCGCCCTTCTGTGCTTTAAGGCCGAGCCGGCGCTTTATCATGGGCATCTGCTTTTTGAGATACGGTATCGATATCGCAAGCACGACGATGATCGAGGAGATGAGCTTGAGCATGAACGCCGGCATATCGAAGCGCAGCGCAACGGTGTACACCAGCCTGAACAGTACAGAGCCGAGCACAACGCCCACAGCTCGTGTGAAGATGCCGCCCCTGCCCATGATAACGCCGCCGATGAGCAGGGAGGCCAGCGCGATGGTGACCATGCCGGTGCCGATGTTTATATCGACGGCCTTCTGCGACTGAGCCAGCAGACAGCCGGACAGCGCCGTGAACGAGCCTGCGATGCACAGGCCTATTATGGTCGTGAACGCGGTGTTTATGGATGATGAGCGCACCATGTCGGGATTATTGCCCGTTGCGCGTATCGCAAGGCCGAGGCGCGTTTTGAGAAACAGGGTCAGCAGGACGAGAATGACGATAACAGCGATAAGCGCGACCGCAAGCTTGTACTGCTTTGCGAAAGCAGTACCCTTGAGAAGCTCCTTCATGAGCGTAAACACGGTATCTGCCTTGTTCATGTTCAGAAGCGACGAGCCTCCCATGATGGCGATGTTTATTGAATAAAGTCCGGTGTTCACGATGATGCCGGCCAGCAGACTGTCAACGCCGAGCTTTGTCTGCAATAAGGCGGTCACAAAGCCCGAGCATACGCCGGCAGCCATCGCGGCGGGTATCGCAAGATACGGATGCCCCGAGAGCACGACTATCGCGCCGACTGCGGCGCCGAGGGTGAAGCAGCCGTCGGTTGAAAGGTCGCACACGTTGAGCATACTGTAGCTCAAATACAGTGCGAGCACCGTCAGCGAGCAGATAAGACCCAGCTCAAGCGCTGTCTGCCCGAGACTCAGTATCGTTGCAATATCCATGTTGTTTCCTCTTTCCTGTATGGAGACTGTTGTTTACTGCTGAACGTCGCCGAAGCTCTCAGCGGTGGTGATGGTGTTTATCTTGGTGCAGTAGGGCTCGAAGGCCTTTGCGACGGTGTCGTAGTCGTAGCCGAGCTCGGAGCAGATCTCGGTGTTGATGGTAGCGGTGCCGTTATCGAAGGTCTTGACTGCCATGGTCGCTGTGTCTGCGCCGTTAAGAAGGATATCCGCCGCCATGTTTGCGGTCTCGACGCCGAGGTTTGCGTAGTCTACGCCGTAGCCGAGGAATGCGCCGTTGAGTGCGAAGGAGTCAGCGCCGGCGTAGTGAGGGATGCCTGCCTTTGCGAGGGTTTCGTAGATTGCAAGCTCTGCCTTCATGATGGAGTTGTCGGTCGGAGTGAACACGGCGTCAACGCCGTCTGCTACCATTGCCTCGGCTGCGAGCATGACCTCGTCTGCGGTGGAGCCGGTGTGCTCGACGACCTCAACGCCCTTGTCTGCGAGAAATTTCTTCGCCGCAGCGATGGAAGCGGTGGAGGAGTCCTGACCGACGTCGTACAGCAGGCCGATCTTCTTTGCGTCGGGGTCGTTTGCGAAGATGAGGTTCATGATAGCGTCCGCGTCGAGGTAGTCGCTGGTGCCGGTGACGTTTGCGCCCGGCTTGTCGAGGCTCTCAACGAGCTCTGCGCCGACGGGGTCGGAAACCGCGGAGAACACAACGGGGATCTCATTATCCTCGGTCAGTGCCTGCATGCGCATCGCAACGGGGGTCGCAACGCCGATCATGAGGTCAACGTCCTCGGCAATGAAGTTGGAGATTATCTGCTCCATAACGGTCGCGTCGGCATTGCAGTTATCGTATTTAATATCAAAGGTTACGCCCTTTTCCTCGCCGATGGCCTTGAGCCGGGCCTGGATGTTCTCGACTATCTGATTTAGGGACGCATCGTCAACATAGTTGCAGATGCCGACCTTATAGACCTTTGCGCTGTCGCTGTCGCCGTCCTTGGTCTGACTGCCGCAGGCGCACAGGGTAAATACCATTGCCAGAGCGCATACAAGCGCGAGTGCCTTTTTGATGATGCTGTTTTTCATTGTTTTTTCCTCCAAAAATGTTTTTTTCAGCTTGGGTGCAGATGGAGGGGAGCTTGCCTGTAAAACAAAAAAAGCAGCCTCCTATCCCAACAATGGGACAAGAGCTGCGCTCCTGCGATACCACCCAAATTGACGAAGAATTCGTCCGCTCGCTTATGCGTACCATCATACGCACCCCGATTGATAACGGGAGGGATCCCGTCGGCATCTACTCAAGCCTTCCGCTTTTTCAAGCCGCCCTCCGAAGTCCATTCACTCTGCGCCGCCGACCGCGATCTCACCACCCGCGGTTCTCTTAACGCCGGTTTATCAAAGCTACTACTCTTCGTCCCAGGTTTGATGCTGCAATTATAGCACCTGATTTTAGCTTGTCAAGCCCCAAAGCAAAATTTTTTCGCAAATTATTTTCACTGGAAGGTACAGGCTTGCTTTAATTATTTATATTATAGTATCTCCGTACGCATTGTGCCAAATGTATGTATCTGCGCTCAAAAATAAACAGATTTTGTTGCAATTGACGGTTGACTTTTCCCATTTAAAGCGCTATTATTTCGACATGAAAACACGGCGGCCTGCGCCGGATGATTTTATGAAGGGAGATACGGCAATGAGCATCTGCGCAGCGAAAAACACGATAAACACCGGCAGACGCGCAGTGTCTGCTTACTCCTATTTCGGCTTTATTCAGGTCTGCTATGCAGACCGATATTTTGCTGCTTTGAAATTGTCCGACCGGTGTGAACACCCCGAAGCTGTTTTCTGATACGGGAAATCTCAGGGTGCTGCCATTCCGGCGGCACCCTGTTTTTTTAAGCAACTTTTCAACGCTTTAAATCAAAAAGGAGAAATCGACATGAAAAAGAAAATAACGGCTTTAGTAATGGCAGCCGCAATGTGTCTGAGCTTTGCGGCATGCGGAAGCGATAACGGCGGCGATACCGCCAAGGATACCTACACCGTCGGCATATGCCAGCTGGTGCAGCACCAGGCGCTCGATGCGGCGACCCAGGGCTTTAAGGACGCTCTGAAGGAGGAGCTCGGCGACAAGGTCGAGTTTGTTGAGCAGAACGCCGCAAACGATATCCCGACCTGCGGCACCATCTGCAACGGCTTCGTTTCCGACGGCGTTGACCTCATCCTCGCAAATGCAACACCGGCGCTTCAGGCGGCCGTCTCCGCGACTCAGTCCATCCCCATCCTCGGCACTGCCGTCACCGAGTACGGTGTTGCGCTTGATATAAAGAACTTCTCCGGTACCGTCGGCGGCAACATTTCCGGCACCTCCGACCTCGCTCCGCTCGATCAGCAGGCCGCAATGTTCTCCGAGCTCCTGCCCGACGCAAAGACCGTCGGTATCCTCTACTGCTCGGCAGAGGCAAACTCCGTATATCAGGCAGACGTCGTAAAGGCCGCTCTTGAGGACAAGGGCATCACCGTTAAGGTCTACACCTTTGCAGACTCCAACGATGTCGCCACCGTGACCGCGACCGCATGCGACGAGTGCGACGCTCTGTACATCCCCACCGACAACACCGCCGCCTCCTGCGCCGAGGCCATAAACAACGTAGCTCTGCCCAAGAAGACCCCCATCATTACGGGTGAGGAAGGCATAGCAGCCGGCTGCGGCATCGCAACTCTGTCCATCGACTACTATGAGCTCGGCGTTACAACCGGCAAGATGGCCGCAAAGATCCTCACCGGTGAGGGTGATATTGCCACCATGCCCATCGAGTACTACCAGAACCCCGTCAAGAAGTACAATGCCGATCTCTGCGAGCAGCTCGGCATCAGCGTTCCCTCCGATTACACCGCTATCGACTGATAAACAAACAACAAACCGAAACGAGGTCTGAAAAATGACAATGTCCGTATACCTGTCCGCCTTGAGCGTGACAAACCTGATATCGAGAATGCCGGCCGCAGTCGCGCAGGGCATAATATGGGGTCTCATGGCCTTGGGAGTGTTTATAACCTTCCGCCTGCTGGACATCCCCGATATGACCGTTGACGGCTCGTTTGCCACGGGCGGAGCCGTAACGGTAATGCTCCTGCTGGCAGGTATGCCCGCGTGGGCGGCACTGCTGATTGCGATAATTGTCGGTGTGCTCACTGGCCTGTGTACGGGCTTTCTGCATACAAAGCTCGGCATCCCGGCCATTCTCGCCGGTATCCTGACACAGTTTGCACTGTATTCGATAAACCTGCGCATCATGACCAAGGCCAATCAGACGGCCAGTGTGCAGAAGTTCGGGATGTTCTGGGAAAACGGCAACGGCTTTCTCGTATCCTCGCTGCACATCACGCAGGCGATACTCATAGGACTTGTCATAGCGGCAGTCATTGTCGCTCTTTCCTACTGGTACTTCGGAACCGAGCAGGGCAGTGCGCTGCGCGCAACCGGCAATAACCCTGCAATGAGCCGCGCTCAGGGCATTCATATTGAGACCATGAAGGTCATAGGCCTCGGCATCTCCAACGGCATCGTTGCCCTTGCCGGCGGACTTATGACGCAGTTTCAGGGCACGGCCGACGTAAGCATGGGCCGCGGCGCCATCGTCATCGGCCTTGCGGCCATTGTCATAGGCGAGATACTGTGCGACGCAATATTCAGCAAGGGCTGCAATTTCGCGGTAAGGCTCGGCTTTGTAATCTTCGGCGGCATTGTTTACTATGCAGTCATGGTAGTCATACTGTGGCTGAAGCTCGACCCGAACGATCTGAAGCTGTTCACTGCCATTATCGTTGCGATATTCCTTGCGATACCGCAGCTCAAGGCGCGGTCAAAAAGCTCGTTTTCGCGCTCGAAGAAAAGAGCGCTTAGCGAAAGGAGCGATGCGTAATGCTGGAGATAAAAAACGTTTCAAAGACCTTTAACCCCGGGACCATAAACGAAAAGCACGCACTGACGAACCTCAGCCTGAGCCTCGGCGGCGGCGACTTCGTAACCGTCATCGGCGGCAACGGCGCGGGCAAATCGACGCTCCTGAACGCCGTCGCCGGCGTGTGGCCGGTCGATTCCGGCGCTATCCTCATCGACGGCGAGGACGTCACCGGTATGCCGGAGTATAAGCGCGCAAAATACATCGGCCGCGTGTTCCAGGATCCCATGATGGGCACCGCGCCCAACATGCAGATCGAGGAAAACCTCGCGCTGGCTCTGCGCCGCGGCAAAAAGCGCGGCCTCAAATGGGGAGTGACGAACGCCGAGCGAGAGGCATACCGCGAAAAGCTCGCAACCCTCGGCCTCGGCCTTGAGGACAGACTCACCGCAAAGGTCGGCCTGCTCTCAGGCGGTCAGCGCCAGGCGCTGACGCTGCTGATGGCGTCGCTTCAGACCCCGAAGCTGCTGCTTCTGGATGAGCACACCGCCGCACTTGATCCCGGCACGGCCAAAAAGGTGCTTGAGCTTTCCGATAAGATCATCAGCGAAAATAAGCTCACCGCGCTCATGATAACGCACAACATGAGCGACGCCATACGCCACGGCAACCGCCTTATAATGATGGACAGAGGCCGCATCGTCCTCGACATCTCCGGTGAGGAAAAAAGCCGCCTTACCAAGGCAGATCTCCTCGAGCGCTTTGCCGAAAAGGCCGGCGTCCAGGAGGAGACCGACTCCGTCCTGCTGTCATAAAGCAAAAAACCACCGCCCGTGAGGTTGAACAGCACCCCATTTGTTAGACAGTATGATATACTATCTAACAAGTGGGGTG
>ERZ1673738.2127-NODE-2127-length-26788-cov-5.830023_pt1 | contig 26788 bp, 20 predicted proteins | sample MGYA00580198_ERZ1673738 | MGnify/ENA primary metagenome ERZ1673738 (study PRJEB41218, sample SAMN15661784) | gut metagenome | host: Homo sapiens | place: Canada: London | collected 2015-08-20/2019-03-30 | study: EMG produced TPA metagenomics assembly of...
TTCGGCATAAAAAAGGCGCCGCGGGGAAAATGGCGGCGCCTGACAACACGGCATGGGCGGCCTTGGGGAGGGAATCGAAGGCAAAGCCCATGCCAAAGATTATATCTTGAGTTTACTTCCCGTCCCGTATCCTTACGGCAGCCTTACTCACGGCGGGAATAAGCGCGGCTATTACGCACAGTATGGTATCCACGCCGATTGTGGTGAAGTTATACATGAACGAATACGCCCACGCGTTGGCGTAGCCCGCCTCCGCAGCGGAATCGGCGAAGAATATCGCCCCGCTGAGTACGCCGCACAGCATGCGGCAGAAGCCGCCCACGCCCGCGCCGAGGGCAAGGCTTTTGGGGAAGAAGCCCGCAAGGCCGAGCACCGTGAAGGAAAGGAAATAATCCAGCACAAACTGAACAGGATGCACAACGTACGCGCCCTGCACCACCTGCAAAAGGCTATACGCAAAGCCCGCCAGCAGGCCGGCCGCGGGGCCGTACATCCACGCGAACACGAATATGGGCAGCATGGAGAACAGGGTTATGCTGCCGCCCATGGGCATGGAGAACAGCTTGATATAGCTGAGCACGAACGCAAGCGCTATGCACAGCGCGCCCTGCACCAGCACGCGGGTGGTAAGCTTCTTGCCCTTTTTCTCAACTGTCGGCGCGGCATTGACGTGCTTTTTATTCAGCACCGCAAGCACCGCTATCAGCGCGGCGACCGCCACGATGGCGCCAATGAACATCCAAAGTTCCGTACCCTCAAGCTTTGCAAGCTTTTTAAGCAGTACAAATTCCATTCTTGTTAAAACCTCCGTGTGTTTCTTTTGAAAAAAGAAAAATCTCCGCAATTCTTTGCGGAGAAACCGGACGGCATTTTCGCATGCGCCAAATCTATTCTCTCCGCTTCCCTACGCCGGCATTATCCGTACAGGTTCCAAGGGTATATCTCAGCCTGAAAACAAGCTCCCCCAGCGGGTGATTATTCTCTTTTCGCCGCTATATTAGCACGTTTGTGATGAAATGTCAATCCGTGCCTTTTGGTGCGCTTTATAAACTTTCTGCAAAAACAAGGGGACGCATCGCGTCCCCTCAACTTTACGATCTCTCACGCTCACCCGCCGTCAGGTGGATTTCACATTGCTCAAGCAATATTTCACTACGCTTCAGCGCAATTTCACCCTGCGTAAGCAGGATTTCACTGCGGGCGTAAGCCCGCTTATCCTTCGTACGTAAAGAATCCAAAATGCTCCGTGCCGTTCATAAGGGCAAAGCGGCCGAGCGTGGTGGGTATCTCCCCCGCCTCTCCGCTAAGCTTGTAATAATCGGGCCACCAGCTCAGGAATTCGCTGTTCAGTCCGTCCAGCGCAGTATCGGGCATATAGAACACGAAATCCGTGCCGTTTTCCATGCCGTGTGCGTCGCTCAAAACAAAGCGTACCTCATCCTCTATCCATTCCGCGCCCATGCTTTCGTCCTTTGTCAGTTCCTCAAGCGTCATGGCATAGGAATGATCGTCTATCTTGGTTATGTTGGCAAACCTGCCGGAAAATTTGCAGTAATACACCGTGCCTTTGGGGTATTTTTCGCTGTTTTCGATCATTTCGCTGTCGTGATATTCGCCGGTGAACGTGCCGTCCGCGTTCAGCGTAAGCTCCGTACCCCATGCGCCCGCGCCGCTTGCAAATATCATGGTCAGCGGATCGTCGCCTATGGGCAGCGCAGCCGCGGCGTTGTCCGTTTCCGCGGCCTGAGTTTCGGTAGGTGCGGTTTGTGCGGGTGCAGTTTCGGCGGGAGCCGCGGTAGGCTCGGCAGTAACAATTATATCGGGCGTAACCTCCGGCTCTGCGGTGTTCACGGGCGCGGCGCAACCGGCAAGCATTGCCGCCGCCAGTGCCGCGCAGATAAATGCGGTTATTATCCGCCTTAGCTTTTCATTCATTATTTTACTCTCCTTATCCGGCGCGGTGCTGCCCGCGCTCAATTCGGTCTATAATAATATGCTTATGTACTGATTTTATCAATACATAAGCATATCTGTTTCAAGTTTGTTTACAAGTTTGCGTCCTCTTCCCGCCATGCTTGCAGCAGCGCATCCGCGGTTTTGTTCAGCTCCTTTTCAAGCGTGCGGAAACGGCTCAGCAGCTTTTTCCCCTCCGGCGTGACCTCCGCCCCGCCGCAATTACACATCTCACATCTTCAACCATATTATTCACCCTCCCCGCACCGGATTGTTTCACGTGAAACATTCTTCCCGCGCGAAATTTATTTAAGCTTAATTATGAATATTCCCGGCATAAGGCCGCCCGCTTCGGTGCGCGTTTCCGTCACCAGTTTAAGTTTAGGCCGTTCGCGTATCAGCTTCTTCAGCAGCGTGAACTCCATCGTGTAAAGTATAGCCACGCCGTCCTCGTTCAGCCATTGCGGCAGCCTGTCCAGCAGCCCCGCGTACAGCCTTTCGTTGTTTGCATGCGTCCCCACGCGGTTGCCGAAGGGAAGGTTTGCGACAATCTCGTCATACGGGCGCTTCGCTTCAAAGCGCAGCATGTCGTTGCATATGAACTTGGCCTTTGATCCCGCGTTTTCCGCGTTTTTGCGGGCAATGTCTATTGCCCTATGCGCAATGTCAACGCCCGTAAGGCTTGCCGCGGGCGCAAGCTTTTCCCGCTCAATAAGCAGCGTGCCGCTGCCGCAGCAGGGGTCCAGCACCCTTGCGTTCACCATCATGTGCTCCATGGCATACCGAAGCACAGCGGCCGCCGTTGCGGGATGTATGCTTGCGGGCAGGGCCTCGGTACGGTAGTCGAATCTATCATCGCAAAAAACTCTCGGGTGCAGAAACGCATCCGCGCGGCCCTGTTCATTTATTTCAAATATAAGCTCCGCTTCATAGTCGCTCGGCGCGTTCACAAGCTTTTCGCTGTCTATCACGGCGGCTATCGCGCGGCTTTGCGCCGCCCTGTCCTTCACTTCGCCCCTCAGTTCAATTCTGTATCCGTAGGGCGGCTCGCCGTTGCAGCAGTTTTCAAAGAATTCGCGCATAAAGCGGCCGCATTGCAGCAGCTGCTTCGCGTCGTTAGCGTCCATGTCCCGCGCTATGGGCATCAGGATGCTCTGCATGCTCCTAAGGCGCATCAGCTTATCTATATCCTTTGTTTTTATAAAGGCGCTGTTGCCCCTGTGCGCATAGGGTTCAAGCTCCTCTTCCTCCATGTCGTAAAGCAGGGAGCCTACCAGCCTGTCCGGCGCGCGGAGCTCAAATTCATACTCCGTATCGAGCGCGCGGAATGCGTGATGCGCAATTTTCGTAAGCTTACGCCTTGCGCTGTGGAGTGCGTCCGTCTCCTCGGCAAAGTGGCGCTTTTCGCTTTCGTCCTTTGCGGCGGGAACGGTGTATTTTTCAAGGAAAGCCTTGGCCTCCTCCCCGCCTATCGCGCCTATTGAAAGAATAATGCTCGGGCGCACAAAGCGCGTCTGCTCCCGCCCAAGCGCGTCAATGAGCCGCGGCGCGTCCGCTTCCCTTTCAAGCGCTCCCATCAGCCGCGCCGTGTTTTTTCTAAGCTTAGCGTCGTCAGATAAAAGCATGGCGCAGAAGCGTTCGTTTTCGTCCGCATTGCAAAGCTTATCCGCCATAGCTTCGCGGAATTTTTTCTGCTTTGCCAGTCTGCATAAAAACGCGCCAGCCGCCGCATTGCTTTCTTTTATATACAGCGCCCACGCCGGCTCAAACGCCTGCTCCGCCTTGGCGGCAAGCTTTTCCGGCCCGTTGGGCTCATTCAGTATTTTCAGCGCCTTTTCTCGGCTCATGTGAATCATTTTTTGCTCCTTTTGGCGGCTTCGGCGCGTATAACGTCCAGCACCTCGTCCGTGCCGTCCGCCTTGGCGTCCGCGCTCATGGTGGCTGTGAAGGAAAGCCGCCTGTCGTAAAGATCGTTCACGCTGTCAAGCAGGGTATTTTCGTTAAGCTGCTCCTGCTCCAGCACCATTGCGTAGCCCTTGCGGGAAAAATAACCAGCGTTCTGTATCTGATCCCCCCTGCTTGCGCTCAGCGGCAGCGGAATGAGCAGCATGGGCTTGCACAGCGCCAAAAACTCAAACACCGCGTTTGCCCCCGCGCGGGAAACAACAACGTCCGTCGCGGCAAAAACGTCGCTCAGTTCCTTCGATATGAATTCATATTGCTTGTAGCTTGCGCTGTCCAGCTCCTTCTCCGCCTTGCCCGCGCCGCATATATGCACAATGTCGAACGTGCGCTCAAGCTTGGGCAATGCCGCGCGCACGGCGCTGTTTATTGCCGCCGCGCCAAGGCTGCCGCCCATTATCATAAGCACGGGCTTTTCCCCGTTAAAGCCAAGGAAGTCAAGGCCGCGCTGCTTATCGCCCTTGTAAAGCTCCGGCCGTATGGGAGTGCCGGTATGCACGCCTTTTTCACCGGTGAATTTGAGCGTATCTTCAAACGTTACGCAGATTTTGTCCGCAAAGCGGGAGTTTATTTTGTTCGCAAGGCCGGGAGTATAGTCGCTTTCGTGCGTAACCACCGGCACGCGGCATTGGCTTGCCGCAATAACCACCGGCACGCTCACGTATCCGCCCTTTGAAAACACTACGTCCGGATCGATTTTGCGTATAATGCGCCGCGCCTCGCCTATGCCTTTAAGCACCTTAAACGGCGTTGCAAGCGTTTTCAGCGAAAAATATCTTCTCAGCTTGCCCGCGCTTATTTCATGATAAATAATATAGTCCTTGCCGGCCATCAGCTTTTTTTCTATGCCGTCCGCCGTGCCGATATAATGTATCTCGTATCCCTCGCTCAAAAGCCGGGGAAAAAGCGCCATGTTCGGCGTAACGTGTCCGGCGCTGCCGCCGCCCGTGAATACGATTCGTTTGTTCATTGCTCCTGCCTTTCGTAAAACCGTATTTTCCGTTCATAATATGCTCATTCGCCCCATAAGTATATCATTTACGGAACCTTTGGGCAAGAATCCCCTACTTCCCCACGCAGAAGCGGGAGAATATCCTCTCTATCACGTCCGATGTTACCTCGCGGCCCGTTATTTGGCCAAGGGCGTAAAGCGCGGTGCGTATGTCCGCCGCGGCAAGGTCGGTGCCCATTGCGGCGTCCGCGGTTTCAAGCGCAGCCTTCGCCTCCGCAAGGGCGTATATGTGGCGGGAGTTGGTAACAAGCGCGCTCTCCGCCTCCTTGGTGAGCAGCAGCGCCGCCATGCGCTCCTTCAGCTCCTCTATCCCTTCCCCCGTTACGGAGCTTACGGCTATTGGCGAAAGCGCGGCGCAGCTTTTATCCATTATAAAGCCCTGCTTGTCCGCCTTGGTGAACAATATCAGGCATTTTCTGTATTCGCCCCGCTTTGCGGCGTCTATTAACGCGCGGCTTTCTTCGTCGATGGGATTCGTGCCGTCAATGGCAATTAGTATGAGGTCGGCCCGCTCGCCCGCCTTCCTCGCCCGCTCCACGCCTATGCGCTCCGCCTCGTCCGCGCCCTCGCGTATGCCCGCCGTGTCCGTTATGCGCACGGGTGCGCCGCATATATCAAGCGTTTCCTCAAGCGTATCGCGCGTTGTGCCGGGTATGGAGGTAACAATCGCTCGCTCCGTGCCCATGAGTGCGTTAAAAAGGCTCGATTTGCCGGCGTTCGGCGCACCGAGTATGGCTACCGAGGCCCCTTCGCGGAATATCCGCGCCGCGTTGCCTCCGCGTATCAAATAATCAAGCTTATCTATTATGGGCGCAAGTTCGTTTTCAAGAGAAGATACGGTGTCCTCCTCCAGCTCGTCGGGATAATCAAGCGCCGCCTCAACGCCGCTGAGTATATCAATAAGCCTGTCCTCAATATCCTTTATGCCGCTGCCTATGCTGCCCTCAAGCTGCTCCTCCGCCATGCGCGCGCCCTGCTCCGTAACGGAGCTTATAACGTCCATAACGGCTTCCGCCTGGCTCAAATCAAGCTTGCCGTTCATAAAGGCCCGCTTTGTAAACTCCCCGCCCTCGGCCGGGCGCAGGAAGCGGGAAAGCACCGAAAGTGTCCGCTTTGCAATAACGCGGCTGCCGTGAATATATATTTCCGCCATGTCCTCGCCGGTATAGGTTGCGGGGGCTTTAAGGAAGCAGGCCATTGCGGAATCTATCGTTTCCCCGCTTTCGGGATCTATAACATGACCGTAGTTCATAACGCGGTGCTCCGGCGCGTTTTTGCAGCGGAAAACCCGCCCAAACGCAGCATATGCTCCGCTTCCCGTTATGCGCACAATGGCTATCGCCCCGCCAACGGGCGAGGACAGCGCGAATACAGTATCCTCTTTCATGCCTTATTGCCCTTCCCTATGTCCTTTGCTATTCTTTCAAGCATTTTAGGGTCGTTGTCCCGCGGCCTGCAGGCGCAATGCATCAGCAGCGCGCGTTTGATCTCCCCCACCCGCGGGCAGGGGCGTATGTTCAGCCAGCGGCAAATGTCCTGCCCCGTGCATTTCAATTCCTTTTCGGTAAAGGGGGCGTTTTCATTCTGCATTTCGGCAAAAACGCGCCTCCAGCGCTCCGCCGTGTCCACCCGGCCCAGCACTATGCCGCTGCCGTGCACGTCCGCCTCGCGTATAAGAATAAGCTTTTGCGCGCCGTCCCGCCCAAGCTCCACAAATTTCTTTTTTATCTTGCGCACGCGCGTTTCGCCCTTCAGGTCAAACATATGCCACCGCACCAGCGTAACCACTTCTTCCCTTAGCGCGGCAGGGGCTTTAAGCCGTGTCAAAACATCGTTCGCTATGCGGGCGGAATACATTTCGTGCCCATGCATGGAGCCGTGGTCATAAAACGCGGTGGCCTTACCCGTATCGTGCAGAAGCATTGTCCACCTGAGCACCAGCTCCGGCGGCACAGCCGCGCATGCCCTTAGGTTATGCTCCATAACGTCGTATTTATGGAAATCCCGCCTTTGCTTAACGTCATAGCAAAGCTCAAGCTCCGGCAGCAGCACCTCTATCGCCCCGCTCCGGTGCAAAAGATGCAGCGCGCCTATAAGCGCATCGTATCCCGCGCCGTAGGCCGTGTCCGCCATTATAAGCTTGCACAGCTCGGCATATATCCTCTCCGGCGAAATATCCTTCAGCCCTTCGCGGCTTGCGTATGCGGCGGCAAGCGTGTTTTCATCCGCTTCAAAGCCAAGCTGCCCCGCAAAGCGGCACAGCCGCAGTATTCTCACCCCGTCGTCATGCATTATCAGCGCGGGGTCGGGACTTGTGGCGCGGAGTATCCGTCGCTCCATATCTTTTACGCCGCCGGTGGGGTCTATTACCTCCTTTGTGAGCGGGTCAAGGTAAACGGCGTTCACGGTAAAATCCCGCCTGAACGCGTCCTCCTCAAGCGTTGCCGCGAAGCTGACCTCGCTTGGCCTATGGCTGCCCGTGCCGTCGTAACGCTCCGTGCGGAAGGCGGCGTATTCAAAGCTCATCCCGCCCATAACTATGTCCAGCGTGCCGAACGCCGCGCCCTTTTTGCGGCACTCTATGCCCCGCGCGGTAAGCATGGCTTCAACATCCTCTATCCTGAGCGCGCTGCAAACGTCTGTGTCGTTCACGGGGTATCCCAGCAGGCAGTTGCGCACCATGCCGCCCACGGCGTACAGCCGCGCCCCGTTTTCTTCAAATATCTCCGCCAATGCGGTAAGCTGCGGAGCAATGGTAAAATCGTGCATGTGACCTCTCATAAAAAATAGCTTATATTATCTTACCATTTTGGCGGGTGGAATACAAATGGGATAAAGGGGAGTGGAGAGTTACCGCTAACCAAAAGGCTCCACCGCTTGCGGGGGAGCTGTCTGTGAGCGATAGCGAACAGACTGAGGGGGAACAGTAAAATAGCTTGACATCTTTGAGCAGCACCCCTTTCGGCCACTCACTTCGTTCGTGTCCACTTTCCCCGCTTGCGGGGACAGCTTTGGGTTAGTGCTATAACAAGCCTCCCTGTCGAGGGAGGTGGATGCGAGTGCAACGAGCAGACGGAAGGAGTCATAAGCAGCTTGCAGCTCTTTGTCTGTTTCAACCCCTTAGTCGCCTTGTGGCGACAGCTCCCCGTTCGGGGAGCCTTTTGGGTGGCACTATGTGCCAAGATATACGAGTTAACACTCCGGTTGGAACAAGGTCGCCTTACTCACTGCCGTTCGTAATTCTCCCTGTTCCTGCCCGTTCTCCGTTTCGCTTCATCCGCCACTGGCGGCGCTCAACTCCGAACCTCAAAGAGGGAGCCTTTTGGTTGGGCGAAAATAAGCCTCCCTGTCGAGGGAGGTGGCTGCGAGTGCAACGAGCAGACGGAGGGAGTCATAAGCAGCTCACATCTCTTGCTTGTTTACTCCCTCAGTCTCGCCTACGGCTCGCCAGCTCCCTCAGAGAGGGAGCCTTTTGGGTACAGTACTACTTAGTTTTTACTTGCATATCCATCACAATTTGCGTATAATATAAGTATAAAAACCGCGCCTACCGGAGACGGTTGGCCACAGTTTAATTTGTTACGTTAAGTAACCGTTTCCTTTGGCCAGGGCGGTTACTTTTCGTTTTTGAGGAGTTTTACTACGAATCGCAGCACTCTCAAGAAAACCTTGAAAAGTTCTATAACGAACATCAGAAATGCTAAGAATTCTGACCATGTCATCACGGAAACCACCTCCCTTCTTGAAAGAATCAAGCTTGGGTCGTGGTCAACCGTCCCCTTTTCGCGTCGGGGTAGGCGCTTATATTTATTATAATGTAGAATAGTGTCGAAACGCAATAGAGAAGTATATAAAGCGCACCAAAAGACGCCACCGCTTGCCGGGGAGCCGTTTGGGGTGCTTTGCAGCCTCTCATAACAAGTAGGGGCGGCCATTACCGCCCGTATTCTCTTATGTAAAAACACGGCGGGCCGCCAATGACGGCCCCTACAACACCTGAGCGCAATTTCACCGCGGGCGTAAGCCCGCCCTACTCCACCTCGTAGCCGGCGTCGGTTATGGCCTTGCGCGCGGCGGCCTCGTCTGCATTGGCAAATGTGGCCTGCTTGTTGGCAAGGTCAACGGTTATGTCCGTTGCGCCGATTTCCGCAAGGGCTTTCTCCACAGCCTTCTGGCAATGCTGGCACATCATGCCGTTCACTTTAAGCGTAATCATGTTTGTTTCCTCCTTAGAAGTAATGTTGTTATTATTTCCCGCCTGCGCGGCGTCATTCCCGCCGTTCTTCTTTGAAGAATGGGGTTTAAGGTACTTGTGCGTCTTGTTCGGGTCGAAACGGCGCAGCCTGAGCGCATTGGTAACGACCGATACGCTGCTCAGGCTCATTGCCGCCGCAGCTATCATGGGGCTGAGCAGCGGCCCGCCAAAGGCATACAGCACGCCCGCCGCAACGGGTATGCCCAGCGTATTGTAGCCGAATGCCCAGAACAGGTTTTCCTTTATATTGGTCATTGCCGCGCGGCTGAGCCTTAGCGCCGCCGCAACGCCGCCAAGCTCCCCGCCCATAAGCACTATGTCTGCCGATTCTATCGCCACGTCCGCGCCCGCGCCTATGGCTATGCCCGTATCCGCCTTAACGAGCGCCGGTGCATCGTTCACGCCGTCGCCAACCATGGCAACGGTGTAGCCCATGTTTTGCAGCCGTGCTACCTCGCCCGCCTTATCGCCGGGCAGAACCTCGCTGCGCACTTCGTCTATGCCAACCTTGGCCGCAACGGCCTTGGCGGTTAGCGAATTGTCGCCCGTGAGCATAACAAGCTTCACGTTCATCTCTTTAAGCAGGCGTATGGCCTCCGCGGCGTCCGGCTTTATTGCATCCGCCACGGCGAAAAGCGCCGTCAGCTTGCCGTCCGCTGCCATGTATATTGGCGTTTTGCCATCCGCGCTCAGCGCTGCCGCCTTTTCCTCCAGCGGGTTGTCTATGCCCTGCTCGCGCATAAGCCTTGCGCTGCCCATAACTATGTGCGTCCCGCTCACGGTGCAGTCCACGCCGTGCCCCGCGCTGGCCTTGAAGCCCTCCGCATCGGGTACGGTTATGCTGCGCTGCTCCGCCGCGGCAAGTATAGCCTTGGCAAGGGGATGCTCGCTCTGCTTTTCAGCCGCCGCCGCAAGGGTAAGCGCGGCTGTTTCATCCGCACCGGGCGCGGTTATTATGTCCGTAACCACGGGCGAACCCGTAGTGACTGTTCCGGTTTTGTCCAGCATAACGGCGTTCACCTTGCCCGCCGTCTCCAGCGCCTCCCCGCTTTTTACCAATATGCCAAGCTCCGCTCCGCGCCCGGCCGCAACCATTATCGCCGTTGGCGTTGCAAGGCCCAGCGCGCACGGGCAGGCGATTACAAGCACCGATATGAATACCCTTACCGCCAGCGCAAAGTCACGGGCGAACACGAGCCACAGTATGAATGCCAATATTGCCACGCCGCCGACCGCGGGTACGAAATACGCCGCAACGGCGTCCGCCATGCGCGCTATGGGAGCCTTTGACCCCTGCGCTTCTTCAACCATATGCACTATGCGCCCAAGCGCCGTATCCGCGCCCACGCCCGTTGCCGTGAACAGCACCGCGCCTTCGCCGTTTATGGTTCCGGCGTATACCTTATCGCCGACTTCCTTATCAACGGGCATGCTTTCGCCGGTAAGCATGGCCTCGTTCACGCTTGTGCGGCCGGATACAATGGTGCCGTCCACGCTCACCCGCTCGCCGGGTTTAAGCACCACCGTGTCCCCCATCATAACGTCCTTGGCGCTCAGTTCAACCTCCACGCCGTTGCGCATAACGCGGGCCGTGTCCGGCGCAAGGCTCATCAGCTTTTTGATAGCGTCACCCGTGCGGCCCTTGGACAGCGTTTCCAGATATTTGCCGAACTGTATCAGCACTATTATCATGCCCGCCGATTCAAAATACAGCGAGTGCATGGCGTGCATATCCCCATTGGCGATTTTTATAACGCCGTATATGCTGTAAAGCGTTGCGGCAAGCGTGCTTACGGCTATGAGCGAATCCATGTTGGGGCTTTTGAGCCACAGCGCCTTGAACCCGCTCCTGTAAAACCGCCTGCCCGCGATAAGTATGGGTATTACCAATATCAGCTCCGCCAGCGCATATTTGAGCGTATTATATTCCGGGTCTATAAAGCGGGGCAACGCATGCTCAAGCCCCTTTATCATAGGCGCCATGGCAATATAGAAAAGCGGAATGCCGAATGCTGCCGCGAATATGAGCCGCCGCTTCATGTCCCGCTTTTCGTTGGCCTTTTTTGCGGCCATCTCGGCCTTGGCGTTCTCCGTCAGGTCAAACGGGTTATACCCCGCGTCCTTAACGGCCTTCTTCAACGCCGCCTCGTCCGTAACATTTTCGTCATACACTATGTTTGCGCGTTCCGCGGCCAAATTAACGCTTGCACTTTCCACGCCGCCAACGCCCTTCAGCGCGCGCTCTACCCGCGCAGAGCATGCCGCGCAGCTCATTCCGCCCACGCCCAGTTCAAGCCTTTTCATTCTGTCCTCCTTTTTGGCTTAAAAAGCTTATACATGGCATTGTCTGCCTTATTTCGTTTTGTATACAGAATTATAGCGCAACATCATTCCGCATTCAAGCGGTTGAGGGGAATTGGTTTGATTGATTTAACCACCCCCCTTTCACATTCCCCCTCCCCTCTGCATAATATGGAATCAGCCAATAGATGCGGAGGTAAAAAGAACAATGGTAATTGCAAAAAAGGCAGCGATGATACTTGCGGCAGCCATGCTGCTGTGCGCGCTCATATGCGGCTGCGGCGGCGGCAGCGAACTGCGCCATGTTACGCTTAACGAGGTCACGCGCAGCGTATTCTATGCGCCGCTGTACTGCGCGGCGTCGCTCGGGTATTTTGAAAAAGAAGGCCTGGACGTGGAGATAGTCACAAGCGGCGGCAGCGACAAGAGCATGACCGCCCTCATATCCGGCGATGCCGAGGTCGCCCTTATGGGGCCCGAAACAGGCATATACGTCGCCAATCAGGGCCTTGAGAATCATCCCATGATAGTGGCGCAGATAACCAAGCGCGACGGCTCCTTCCTCGTAGGCCGCGAAGCCGAACCGGACTTCGACTGGGAATCCCTTCGCGGCCGCAGCGTGATAGGCGGCAGGCCAGGTGGCATGCCTTACATGACACTGTGTTACGTTCTCAAGTCCCATGGTCTTGTGCCGGGCGAGGATGTGGAGGTTATAGACAACATACAGTTCCCGCTGATGGGCGGCGCGTTCGAGGGCGGCACGGGGGACTACGTCACCCTGTTTGAGCCCACGGCGAGCGAGTTCGCTTCGTCCGGCAGGGGGCATATAGTGGCAAACGTGGGGCTTGAAAGCGGAGAGGTGCCGTATACAACTATTATGATGAGCAGCAAGACCATTGCCGAGGAGCCGGAATTTGCGCTGAGCTTCGTGCGGGCTATATACAGGGCGCAGCAGTGGGTAAAGACCGCATCGGACGAGGAAGTGGCCCGCGCCATGCAGCCGTTCTTCCCCGATTCTTCGATAGAAACGCTCTCCGCCGTGGCGAACAGCTACCGCGCGACGGACAGCTGGATGTATTCCCCCGCCATGAGCGAGGATGCGTTCACCCGCCTTCAGGACATAATCGAGGCCGCGGGAGAGCTGAGCGCAAGGGTGGAGTTCGGCAGTTTGGTAGACAATTCCTTTGCGGATAAGGTAATGGGCGAATAATAAGCCTTAGCAAATAAAAAAGCGGCATAGCCGGTCATTTGGCCGTGCCGCTTTAGCTTTATTCTATCAACTCAGTTCAAACATGCCCATGTAAAGCTGGTAATACTTGCCCTGCTGCTTTATCAGCTCGTCATGGTTGCCGCGCTCTATTATTTCGCCGTGCTCCAGCACCATTATCGCGTCCGAATTGCGCACGGTGGAAAGCCTGTGCGCTATCACGAACACCGTGCGGTCCTTCATCAGGCTGTCCATGCCCTTCTCAATCAGCGATTCCGTGCGGGTATCTATGCTGGAGGTTGCTTCATCCAGTATCAGCACCGGAGGATCCGCCACCGCCGCGCGGGCTATTGCAATAAGCTGCCGCTGGCCCTGGGAAAGATTTGCGCCGTCCGCAGTAAGCACGGTATCGTAGCCTTCCGGCAGATGAGAAATGAAGTAATGCGCATTGGCAAGCTTTGCCGCGCTCACTATTTCCTCGTCCGTTGCATCAAGCCTGCCGTAGCGAATATTTTCGCGCACTGTGCCGGTGAACAGGTGCGTATCCTGCAATACCATGCCAAGCGAGCCGCGCAGGGACGCCTTCTTTATCTGCCTTATAGGTATCCCATCATAGGTTATCGTGCCGCTCTGAATATCGTAGAAGCGGTTTATAAGGTTCGTTATGGTTGTCTTGCCCGCGCCGGTGGAGCCTACAAAGGCGATCTTCTGGCCCGGCTTTGCGTAAAGCGAAACGTTTTTCAGCACGTCCACCTTGCCATCATAGCTGAATGTAACATCCTCAAAGCGCACGTCCCCGCGCACGCGGATAAGCTCGCCCGTGGGCTTTTTCCATGCCCAAATCTCTGTACGCTCGCTGCATTCTTCAAGCTCGCCTTTTTCGTTCACGCGGGCGTTTACCATAACTATGTCGCCCTCGTCCTCTTCCGCCTTTTCGTCAAGCAGGGCGAATATCCTCTCCGCACCCGCAAGCGCGCTGAGCACGTTGTTCGCCTGCTGGCTTATTTCGGCCACGGGCATTGAAAAGCTTCTTGTGTACTGCAAAAACGCGCCCAGCGTGCCAATGTCTATTATTCCGGCAACGCCCAGCAGTCCGCCGCTTGCGGCGATTATTGCATAGGTAACGTGGGACAGGTTGTTCATTATGGGCCCCATTATGCTGGCAAGCGTGCTTGCGGCGGCAGTGTTCTTCCTAAGGGTTTCGTTCAGCTCGTCAAAGCGGCTGTTTACGGCCTGCTCGTGGCAGAATACCTTTACCACCTTCTGCCCCTCTATCATTTCCTCAATGTAGCCGTTCACCTTGCCCACGCTGTCCTGCCGTGCCTTGAAGAAGCGGCCGGAACGGCCCGCTATGGTCTTGGTGATAAGCATCATTATCACCAGCATCAGTATGGCTATGCCCGTAAGTATGGGGTTAAGCACGATCATCATCGTGAATACGCCTACTATTCTTACGGCGCTGCTTATAAAGCTCGGCAAGCCCTGGCTTATCATTTCGCGCATAACGTCGGTATCGTTGGTGTATGTGCTCATTATTTCGCCGTGCGTGCGCCTGTCAAAATAGCTTATGGGCAGCGTCTGCATCTTTGTGAACATCTCAAGGCGCAGCCTTGTGAGCGTGCCCGTGGATACGTTTATCATAAGGCGGTTATACATAAACGTGCCCAGTATGCCTATGGTGTACACGGCTGCCATAACGGCAAGCTGGCCTATAAGGCCGGTAAAGTCGGGATTTTCATTGCCTATCCACGGTATTATGTATTCGTTTATTATTGGAACCAGCATATATGTGCCGGCAATGTTTGCGGCAACGCTTGCAAGCAAACCTATCAGCACCAGCACAAGCTGCCCACGGTATGGCTTAAAGTATTTCAATATGCGCCTGAATGTGCCCTTGGCGTTTTTAGGCTTTGCAAAGCTCTGTTTCCTGGGTCCGGGCATTATTCCTCCACCCCCTTCTGCTGGGAATAGTATACCTCGCGGTATATTTCGCTGCGCTGCATCAGCTCCGCATGCGTGCCAACGTCGTCTATCTTGCCTTCGTTCATAATAACTATCCTGTCCGCATCCATAACGCTTGCTATGCGCTGGGCAATTATTATGGTGGTCGTGCTGCTCAGTTCTTCATTGAGCGCCTTTCTTATTGCCGCATCGGTAGCGGTATCAACCGCGCTTGTGGAATCGTCCAGTATTATTATTTTGGGCTTTGATATCAGCGCGCGGGCTATGCACAGCCTTTGCTTCTGCCCGCCGGATACGTTCACGCCGCCCTGGCCAAGCTCTGTATCATAGCCATCGGGGAAACTCTTTATGAACCCGTCCGCCGCGGCCGCGCGGCACGCTTCTTCAATTTCCGCATCGGTCGCGTCCGCGTTGCCCCATTTAAGGTTTTCCTTAATTGTGCCGGAGAACAGCACGTTCTTTTGCAGCACCATGGATACGCTGTGCCTAAGCGTTTGTATCTTATATTCCTTCACGTTGTGCCCCGCAACCTTGACTGCGCCGCTTGTCACGTCGTAAAGCCTTGGGATAAGCTGCACCAGCGTGCTCTTCGCGCTGCCCGTGCCGCCTATTATGCCTATCGTCTCGCCCGAGGCTATCTTCAGCTTTATGTGCTCAAGGTTCGGATTATCGGGGTTGCCGTTGTAGCTGAAGGATACGTCGTCAAACTCTATCGAGCCGTCCGTAACTGCAATGTCCTTGGCGTCGTCATCGTTTATGGAAGGCTTTTCCGCAAGCACCTCGGTTATTCTTGCCATGCTGGCGCGGCTCATAACAAGCATCACCATCATCATGGCGACCATCATAACGGCGCTGAGCACCTGGCCTATATAGCTTATAAAGCTTATCAGGTCGCCGGACTGCAGCCTGCCTTCAACTATCTGCACGCCGCCGAGATAGCATACCGCAATCATGCATATATATGCCATATACTGCGCAAGGGGCATTGCCACAACCAGCAGTTTTTCGGCCTTTACCTGATAATCCTTCACCTCGTTTGCGGAAAACGTGAAGCGCTCGTCCTCGTAATCCACGCGCACAAATGCCTTGACCACGCGGATAGCCGTCAGGTTCTCCTGCACGTTTGCATTCATGGCATCGAACTTGGCAAGCATGGCCTTGAACCGCGGGAATGTTTTGCTCATCAATACGCCTATTATCAGCGCCAGTATTGGCAGCGCGAACAGGAACACCAGTGCAAGATTGGGGCTTATCCTTACCGCCATTACCGTTGCCGCAATGAGCATGAACGGCGCGCGTATGAACGTGCGCACGGCCATCATGTATGTATTCTGAATGGTATTCACGTCCGTGGTAAGGCGGGTTATAAGGCTTGCCGTTGAAAAATGGTCCACGTTTGCAAAGGAAAAGCTCTGCACCCGTTCAAACAGCCCGCCGCGCAGGTTCTTCGCAAAGCCGGCGCTGGATACGCTTGCAAACCTTGCGCTCAGCGCGCCAAGGCTCAGCGAAGCTATTGCCATAAGTATCATCATAATACCGCGCTGTATTATAAACGCGGTATCCTTGTTCTCTATGCCTATGTTCACAATGTCCGCCATCATGTACGGTATGCTCACTTCCACCAGCACCTCGCCTATTATCGTAAGCGCAGCCAAAATGGATTTGAACCGGTAGCCCTTAGTGTAGGGCCAAATTGTCTTTATCATGCCTTTTCATCATCCTCCAGCCTTCTCAATTCGTTCATCAGCTCGCTCAGCGGCTTGCCCGCGCCTTCCTTATAAAGGTTCGCGGCCATGCGGGAATAAAGGTCGATCAGCTTCTGTTTCTCCTCGTCGCTTATTCCTTCAAACATTTCGCCGTCCAGCCGCCTGAACGCGGCCTTCACCTTCTTGTGGTTCTCCCTGCCCTTTTCGGTCAGCTCAAGCCGGGTGCAGCGCATGTCCTTCTCGTCCGTCGTTTTCACTATAAGCCCCGCGTTTTCCATGCGCCTTACGCTGCACGTTATGCTGGGCGGGCTAACCCCCAGCGATTCCGCCGCTTCCGCCTGCGTGCAGCGCGGATGCGTTTCAATGTAATCAAGTATCGGCCCCTGCCCGCGGTGCGCATCGGTGCCGCGCAGCATTGTCTGTATGCGCATGCGGCGTATCAGCTCCAGCCTGTGCATGGCGTCCACAACGTTCCTGTCGTCCATTCCTCGCTCTCCTTTCGACAAAAACTCCATAGATCTCCAAGAAACATACATATTCTTACAAAAAAGGTTAAATAACTAATAATTAACCAATTAATCGACATTTTACCCATAAAACTTCAAGAAAGCAACAGAAACATCAATATTTTACAAAATTGTCCCAATTTCTTATTTTTACCGCCAAAAATTGTGAAATTCTGCTAAATTCTTCCCCTATCGCTGCGGAAAATGCGGTGTTATGCTTTATACACGGAAAGCAAAATTTCCCACCGAATAGACATTATAGGAGGTCGCACATGACAAAATTTAAGGTATTGATGGCAGACAGCAACCCGCAGATGCTCAGCATGATGAAGGAATATTTCACCGCGCAGGAAAACGTGAGCGTATTCGACACCGTGACCGACGGCGTAAGCGCGCTGGAGGCGCTGCACAAAACCCGCTACGATGTGCTGATAACCGAGCTTATAATGCCGCGCGCGGATGGGTTTGAAATAATGGAGCGCATTGCGGCGGGGCTGGTGAGCGACGCGCCGGCGGTTATGGTGGTAAGCACCATGCGCAGCGAGGACATGGTGCGCCGCGCGTGCTCGCTGGGCGCAAAGTATTACATGGTCAAGCCTGCCGAGCCGGAAGCGATATACAAGCGCATGCTGGACATGGCGGATGAGCCGCAGAGCGCGTATTCGCAGCTGCTCATGCCCTCCCAGCAGCCCAAGACGCTGGATGAAAAGATAACCTCCGTGTTCCTTGTTATCGGCATCCCGGCGCACATAAAGGGCTATCATTATCTGCGCGAGGCCATACGCATGGTGTATTTCCAGCCGGAGCTTATAAACCGCATCACAAAGGAGCTTTACCCCGGCATAGCCAAGCGGTTTTCCACATCCGCCTCCAAGGTGGAGCGCGCCATACGCCACTCCATAGAGGTCGCCTGGACGCGAGGCAGGATAGAGAACATAAACCAGCTTTTCGGCTACAACATATATTCAAAGAACGATAAGCCCACTAACGGCGAGTTCATAGCCCTTGTGGCGGACAAGCTGATAATGGAAGACGCCCGCGGCAAGGAGCAGGATATCCGCCCGGCGATATAGGCATTGGTTTACCTCCCGATGGATCGCTCCCGTATAAATTCGTGCGGGGGCGATTTTATGCACTCCGTTGTATACGCTGCATAATATTAAGTATTATACCCGCATATGCAACCTCTACACACCCTTTATGCACACCCTCAGCCCCCTAAACAGCCCACCCTGTGGATAACTCTGTGGAAATTGTGGATAACTCCCGGCTGTATATACATAATTTATTCATAATTTGGCGGTCGGGATCGGTTTGGGACGGATTTTCGCAAACCAGCCGCCCACCTATATTTTTGCATTTGTGTTGATATTGTAAACACGTCCTCGTATAATTATACTGAAGTGAGGTGAATACTATGCCTAAAACCGCAAATATGCACACATGTACAGCGCAAGAAGCAGCCCTTCAGGCGGATGAGCAGTTCCGCTCGGTTGAAGCATCCTCATCCAATGCCATAAACACGCTTGAAATCAAGTTTTACAACAAGGTGGACGATAAGCTGCTAAAATTTGCTGTAATTATTTCAAAAACAAATGGTAAATGGATATTTTGTAAGCATAAAGAAAGGGATACCTATGAGTTTCCGGGTGGGCATCGGGAAAAAGGTGAATCGATCTTAAGTGCTGCAAAGCGCGAGCTAAGCGAAGAAACCGGTGCAATAGATTTCGCAATTACGCCCATTTGTGCCTACTCAGTCAAGGGATATGCCAAAGTAAACGAAAACACGGATGAAAAAACTTATGGAATGCTGTATTACGCGGATGTGTATTCTTTCGGAGAGATTCATAGTGAAATAGAAAAGATAATTATTGTAGATAAGTTAGTAGACAACTGGACATATCCTTTGATTCAACCATGTTTGCTGCAAGAAGCAACGAACCGAGGTTTTCTGTAATCCATTGCGCGCCGCGAACTTGACCGCGAGGAACACAGCAGATTGTCCGGCCGTTACCTGATTCAAATGATAAAATACCTCAACTGATTATTACCCGAGAAATAATACTAAAAAAGTGGCCTTTCGGCCACTTTTGCCTTATTGCACGCTTCATAAACCAAAAGTCCCCACTCCGTTTATGAAGGTGACACTTTATATTCTCCTAAAATTCGCTCACCTTTGACCCTAACTTTGACAGGTTGATAGCGTTTACGCTGCCGATAACATTGTTCATAATCATTTGATACTGCAAGCTTGAAAGCTGGGCATTCGCATTACTCAGGAGCGACTTCAGGTCAACAAACTGCATCTCCTGCTTCTTCCGCCAGTCGTATTCGTCGTAAGCTTTATATGCCTCGCCCAGTGTATGCACTTTCTCAAGGTCAAACTCATGCACCATATAGCGCACTGCGTCAGGATAGCGGTATTCTCCGGATACATAGGTCAACTCCGTAGTATATGTGCGGCAAGCGTCATTATATTGTTCGGTAGCTTGAGCCAATTCTTGCTCTTTAGCTTCCAATAGACCCTTATTTTTGCTATAGTTCACTACCCAAACTATCACCATGGGTATTCCAATCAAAAACGCCAGCGGAATAATGCTCAGCACAATGCCTATAATCAGGTTCTTTTTGTCGTCTATTTTGGCTTTTAGCTGGGAAACCTCGTTTTCCAGCTGCATAAGCTTCTGCACATACGGCCAAACGGAAACAACCGCCATTTCTGCCTTTTTCAGTTTTTCGTAATCCGTAAGGCTTCCAACATGTTCCATACTCTTTTGTCCTCCCAACCAAGAATAATTAGCTTATATACAGTTTAACATAACGGTAGTTTAATTACAAGTATTTCGTATGCTACTTTTCGACGTAAAAGTAAGATTAGTACAGAAAGGAAGTGATCCATACGGTAAACACGCACGAACGTTTGCAAAAGCTTATGGATGAACGGGGCTGGTCCAAGTATCGCCTGTCAAAGGAATGTGGCTTGTCCGAATCCACACTTGCAAACATTTTCCGCAGGAATGTGGAGCCTTCAATAGCAACGCTTGAAGCCATATGCGGCGGCTTCGGCATAACCCTGTCGCAGTTTTTTGCGGATGATACAATGGTTGAACTCTCGCCCGAACTTAAGGAGTTGTTCGATAACTGGGTGGCGTTAACGCCGGAGCAAAAGCAGCTCACAATTCAAATAATGAAAGCATTCCAATATAAATAAAAGGGAGCAGCGTAACAACTGCTCCCATGTTTTTTCCTCAGCTCACTATATCGCCCTGGTGCGATATCAGCGCCGCGTCATACACGCCTTCAACGCGCATGAACTTTTCAACAAAGCCGGTTTCGTTATCCTTCAGCCTAAGCTCCAGCGTCATCTCTATGCCGTCGCGCTGCACGGTCTTGCTCTTCAGCCGCGGGGACGGGAGCTGCTTGACCATCTGCTTTATCTGGCCGGAGGCGGATTCATCATAATGCAGTATAAGTATATACGGCCGCGTTCCCTTGAATTTGAACGCGCCCATGGCCGCCAGCACCACGCCGATTATTATGGCGGAAATTATGGCTATGTCATAAAACTTGGTGCCTATGGCTATGCCCTCGCCCACGCTCCAGAACATGAACACCGTGTCCATGGGGTCCTTTATGGCCGTGCGGAAGCGGATTATGGAAAGCGCGCCCACCATGCCGAGGCTTAGCGCAAGGCTGTTGTTTATAAGCATGAGCATCAACGCCGTTACCATTGTAAGCACGATAAGGCTAAGGTTGAAGTTGCGCGAATACATAACGCCGCCAAACGTTTTTTTGTATACAAAGCATATGAAGCCGCCCACTACAAGCGCCATCAGCAGCGTAACTATGACCTGAAGCGGGCTCATGCTCAGCGAGAAAATGTCTGCAAAGGTAAAATCGTTCATGTTATCCTCCGTATTTATGTTTTATGCTTGGTTCCTTCGTATTCTTTCTGTTGCCCCGCGGCTACAGTTCAAACTTTCTGCACAGCACATATTTGCTTATCGCGCTCCTTTGGCAGCGTTCCGGCTGCAAAAGCGACCTTACATATGTGGACAAAAAGCGGTTGAACTTGACCTCCAGCACCATGTCTCCCCCGTCTATAACCGGGTATGTGGGCAGATTGGCGTCGAATATATCCGTTGCGCGGTACGCCGTGCGTATGTTTTTATCGAACGTTATGCGCACATCCTCCATTGGGAAAACGAACGGCTCGCGCGTGTAGTCAACTATTACGGCAGGCTTCAGCGCGCGCTGCGTAAATTCAAGATACATCCTGTGCGCAAACGGCTCCGGCCTATTCAGCAGAAAGCCGCGCCTGCCCATCATAAGCTGCTCGTATTCCTTGCGGCTCAAATTGACGGACTGCTTTTTTATGTATCCGTTGGACTTATGCTTGCATTCAAGCTTTATCACGTCGTCCCGCATGTTGTATATGCGTATGCGGAACTTGTCGCGCTCGTCCGTGCCGTCCAGCTTTTCGCGGAAGGCGGAATCGTCCCTGTCGTCAAAGTACAGGCTGCGTATAAAATACTCCCCGCCGCTCTTCTTGGCAAACGCATCCTGCTCCATTGTAAGCGAAAGCTTGCGCTTGAGCAAGGCGTAATCGCCTTCCGTAATATAATATTTCAGCTCGTGCCGGTATCCGCTTTCGCCAAGCTGCTTTTTCCCGCTCATCCGAACACCTCCGCCATGTAGCTGTCGCTCAGCCCAAGCACGCTTTTAAGCTGCTTCTTTATCTCATCCGGCCGCTTTTGGGCAAAATCCTTTATGCGCGCTATTTCCCTTTCAAATCCTTCGTATGTGCCAAGGACCTGGCTGTTCTGCTTAACGCCCATGAACGTTTCGCCGTTGAACTTTTCGCGTTCGCGCGCTATTTCCGGCTGAACGTAGCCGTAAAGCTCGTCCACCAGCGCTATCACCCTTTCCGGTGCAAATGCGGTATTCAGCAGCTCCGCAAACCTGCGCACGAATTTGTCCCTCCATTCGGCGTTGTTCAGCAGCGCCTTGAAAAGCCTTCCGCTCGCCGCGTCCAGCCCCGTATCGCCCATCCTTGCTTTAAGGGTCTGATGGTCAACGTTATTGAAGCCCCAGCAGAAATCATAGAATATCCATTTCCATTTGCCGCCCTTGAGCTTATAGCATTGGATATTGTATGTGTCCGTATTGCCGTTGTATACTTCGGCTATCATGTAATCCATAAAGCTGTCCACGTCCATGTTGTCCGTAACGAACTTATAGTTTTCGGCCTTGGAAAGATCGCGCTTGCAGGCTTCGTCATAGAATTCCACCCATTCAGTCACGTCGCCGTAGGTAGTCTGCTTATAGCCCTTGGCGATTATCATGTCCGTAACGTTGTCCGTACCCTCATGCTGCGCCACGAAGAATCGGTTGCGCTTCTCCCTCAGGAAATACACTCCCCAGTATTCGCCGTTCAAATACAGCACGCACGGCCTATACGCCTGGTAAAGGAAATCCACGTCTGTCCCTTCAAGCAGGCCGGCTGCAAGCTCATCGCGTATTTTGCTGCGGTTTTGGTCCTGCGCACCCGCGCGCAGCACCAGCGCCTTGTATTCGGTAAAGTCCAAATTGTCAAAGAACTTATAGTGCATGCGGTCCTCGCCGTATTCATCCCGCGCAACTATGTTAAAGCCCTTCTGCGCACGGCCGCGGCCGTAGCTGCCCGCAATGCGTATGCCAATATTCTGGTTGAATACCTGCTGCTTCGTTTCCCCGTCAAACATGGCAAAGTTCGCCGCCCGTTCCCACGCATTCGCATCTGTTCTATCCCTTTTGTAATAATTCGCCGTCAGCAGCATATCGCCATACGGAAGATCGGGGTCAAAATTCTCGCCGTAGGCATATATGCCGGTTTTGCTGTCCCAAAGGTTATCGGGGTCGGTAATCAGCGTAACCACCGGCAGCGCGTGGTTAACGTTATCCGCAGTAAACAGGAATGTGCCGCTCGTTACATCATTTGTTATATAGCCTTCGCGCACGGATATTGCGCGGATAACCGTGTTCTTTTCTGCAGTTATGGGGCCGGTGTATACGGGTGAGGATTCATTGGGCGTTGTGCAGTCCAGCGTATAATGCACCGTTTCGCCTTCCGGCACATCTATTTCTATCTGTATGGCTTCATCGTATATGCCGGGCGTTTTTGAAAAAACGGGCACCGCCGTGATGCCCTCATAGCCGGTACCATTGGCAGCGCCCACGGTGGGTTGGGTGAAGTATGCAAGCTTGCCCGCCGTGTCCCTGCCGTAGCTTATATCGGGCAGAAAGGAGGCGGCCTGTAATTTGTCGCAAATAATGCCGTTCGGGTCGAAAAGATACACGCTGTCGCCGTCCTTGCTTATGCCGAAGGCGCAGCTTAGCTCGCTCCCCTCGGCCTGGGCGGATGCGCCCTTACCTTTGGCGTAAACAACTATATGCCCGCCGGCGGGTATGCTTACGTCCCCGAACACATAGCTTTTGGGGTTCTTGGGATTGTTGCTCAAAGCGTACCCCAAAAGAGAGACCGGCTCGCTGCCGGTGTTCTCAAGTTCTATTATGTCGTAATAATTCCCGTCCGGCGCTTTATACGCGGACCGGTTTCTGCCCATTATCTCGCTTATTACTATGTTTCCCTTGGGCAGCGCGGCGCTTGCCATGAATTGGTTATATCCCGCATCGTCGTTCGGGTAACCCGGCGTCGGGTGGCTGTTCTGCTGCCATTCGCCCGCGCCGTCAACCGTGCGCGCCATGGAGGAATCCGTCTGCTGCAGGCCGTATGAGTAGCTGTCTATTATAGAGCCGTTGCGGGAGGAAAGCACAACATCCTCCCCGTATGCCTTCAGCTTAAAGGGCGCATGTATCTCTCCCGTTTCGCTCATGCCCTGATTGCCTGAGCAGAATATCAAAAGATAGCTCTTCGCGGCTATAACCGTGCCTTCGGGCAGAACGTATTTCTTGGGCTGGGCAATGTTGTCGCTTATGCCGAAACCGGAAATGTCAACCTCCGCATCGGTTGAATTATAAAGCTCTATCCAGTCGCTATAATTGCCGTATGAATCGGCAACGGTGGTTGCGTTGGAGGCCATAAACTCGTTTATGTATACCCCGCAGTCCTCGCCCGTTTCCATAAGATAAGCTTCGTATGCCTTAACGCCCTCATCCGTGTTCGGGTATCCGGGTGAAGGCCGCATCTCGCTCCAAAGGCCGTTCTGGCCCAGGGCGTATGTGTTGCCCTTTTCAACGGACTTGGTCATAACGCTGTCTATGGTGCCGCCGGTGGAGTTATACAATATAACGCTTTCGCCCGCGCTGAGCGAAAACGGCGCGTACAGGCCGCCCTCGTGCTCCCCGCCCGCGCACCACACCACTATGCGGCCGCTTGCTTCAAGCTTTGTCCCCTGCGGGAAAACAAATTTTACCCCGCCGGTTATGTTGTCGCTGAGGCCATAGCCGGATATGTCCACCGCCTCGGCAGAGGAATTATACAGCTCCACCCAGTCGTAATACTCCCCGTTTTCATCGGGAACGGAGCCCTTGTTGCTGTCCATAATTTCGCTTATCCTCACGGGGGATTCGGCGCGCGGGTTCTCCTTCCCGCTCAGCGAAACATAAATTATCAGCGCGGCAACGAGCGCAATGCACATCACCGCAAAAAATATCAGTTTTGAACTTTGCTTCATATTTCCGGTACGGCCGCCGGTATGAATTCAAACATTGCCGCAGCCACCCTTTCAGGTTTTTCCTCGTGCATCAAATGCCCCGCGTTGCGTATCAGCGAATAGCCGCAGTCCCTTATGGCGCTGTGGTAAAGCTCCATGGCCTGGCTGTCCGGCGTGTGCCACTTATCCTCGCCGCCGGTAAGTATAAGCACCGGCACATCCACTTCCCTAAGCCTCGCAACTATGGGTTCATCGTCAAAATATTGCAGCGCGCGCCTTACGCAGCGGCGGCTCACGCTGTCCGCAATGGGCTTATAGTATTCCTGCACAACGTCGGGCGTTATGTTGGTCAAATCGAACACCGCATCCCTCAGCAGCTTTTCCACCGCGTTCATGTTATACAGCATGCTGGCTATGAAGCCGAAAAGCGGGCTGTCTATCATCCTTATGGTCAGCGGCATTTCCGGCGTTATCCCGCCCGGGGAAAGCAGCGCCAGCCTGCCCATGCGCTCCGGATGCCTGAGCGCAAAGCTTACGGCATATGCCCCGCCCAGCGAAAACGCCGCAATGTGCGCCGATTCTATGCCCTTTGCGTCCATAAAGCGGGCGATGACCTCGGCATAATCCTCCACGCTGAAGCTGAAATTCTCCGGCCTGTCCGAATAGCCGAAGCCCGGCAGATCTATGGCTATGACCCTGTATCGTGCGCTGAGCAGATTGAATACGCCGCGCCAGGTATAGAGCGACTGCCCAACTGTATGTATAAGCAGCAGCGGCTCTCCCATGCCGGCTTCCATATAATGTATGCGGCAGCGTTCCTGCTGCATAGTGCCTTGGTTTATATCATGCGTTTCGCCCTCGTTCTCCTCGTCCATAGGATCGTCCGGATCGAAGCTTGCCACGTCCTCCGCCTCTGCGGGTGCGTCGCTTTCCTTCTTGGGCTTCAGCTTAACGCCTGCTGCGCTGTTTATGCCTATCTCCCCCGGAAGAATTATGTCCACATATTCTCCGCTGTGTTCGGAGTTGATAAACTTCTTTACCTTTAGCGCCAAACTCACAAATACCTCCATCACCGCGCCAAAACACGGCTCAACATCGATAATCGGTTTATTTTACTATTTTTCCCGCACTATTGCAACCCGTTGCGCCCCCTTTACGCCCAATAGTCACGGATAATTAACAATATCGGCTTTCCCCCGCCGCGCACGCGTTTTATATATAGTCTTTTGCTTATTATTCCATAATAAATATTTTCTCATCGTTTTCTAATGCAAATCTCTAAATTTATGCTTGCATATATTCACATCTGCCTATATACTATTAAAGGTTTTTATCAGTATATAAATTTTTGTTTAGGAGATATAAAGAATGGACATCTTCTCTGTGCTCACCCTGCTTGGCGGCCTTGCCATGTTCCTTTACGGTATGCATACCATGAGCGGCGGGCTTGAAAAGCTTTCCGGCGGCAAGCTGCAATCGACGCTCCAGCGTATGACGTCAAACACCTTCAAAAGCCTTGCCTTCGGCGCGGGCGTAACAATAGCCATTCAGTCCTCCTCAGCCCTTACGGTAATGCTTGTCGGCCTTGTTAACAGCGGCATACTCAATCTTGAGCAGACCACGGGCATGATAATGGGCAGCAACATAGGCACAACGCTCACCGCTTGGATACTCTCCCTTGCGGGCATAAACAGCAGCAGCGTGCTTTTGAGCATGCTCAAGCCCGAAAACTTCTCCCCGGTTATCGCCCTTATAGGCGTAATTATGATAATGGTATGCAAAACGCAGAAGCGGCGCGACATGGGCGGCGTTATGGTGGGCTTTGCAATACTTATGTTCGGCATGACCATGATGGGCGATGCCGTAGCCCCGCTGAAGGACATTCCGGAGTTTGCAAGCATACTTACTTCCTTTAATAATCCCGTGCTCGGCGTGCTTGTGGGCATGATATTCACAGGCATAATCCAGAGCAGCGCCGCCAGCATGGGCATATTGCAGGCGCTGTCCCTTACGGGCATGATAACATACGGCATGGCTATACCGGTTGTGATGGGCCTTAACATAGGCACCTGCGTGACCGCGCTCATCTCCAGCATAGGCACAAGCAAAAACGCCCGCCGCGTGGCAATAATCCATATCGTGTTCAATATGATAGGCACGCTGCTCGGCCTTGTGGTGTTCTATGGCATAGGCGGCCTGCTCGGCGGCTTTCCCTTCCTTTCCAATTCGGCCGATGCCGCGGGCATAGCGCTGTGCCACAGCGTGTTCA
>ERZ1673738.2128-NODE-2128-length-26782-cov-11.553298_pt1 | contig 26782 bp, 23 predicted proteins | sample MGYA00580198_ERZ1673738 | MGnify/ENA primary metagenome ERZ1673738 (study PRJEB41218, sample SAMN15661784) | gut metagenome | host: Homo sapiens | place: Canada: London | collected 2015-08-20/2019-03-30 | study: EMG produced TPA metagenomics assembly of...
AGTTCTTTTTCCGCTCCGGTGTACCATGAAGGAAAAACTCTGCATCCAAAAGGTCGTACCGACTTGAATAGAACTGAACGGTATATTCCCAACCAAGAGATGTCTCCCTCTTCGTCACCTTCTCATTATGCCGGATCTTGTATTTTGTTCCTTCAAAGTCTATATAGTCGTTGATCTGAAGGTTTACCACATTGCGGGAAAGAAAATTCAGGGTAAGAGTGTCCTCACCCATGATCTCTTCGACCGTATAACTGTTATCCTTCAGATAAACGTCACAAACTACCGTATTTCCGCGCTTTATTTCCATATCGCTAAATAACCCACTTATTTTTAGGCAATAAAAAACACGGCAACCGGATTTATGACATTTTACCGATTGTCGTGTTTTAATATATAAAGCGAATCGTTTTATACCTTTCAGACAGGAGTGACTATCGTAGGCAAATCTTTCAAGTCGTTAGGGTATCCCGTTTCGGTTGTCAAGATACAGATGTATACTACACCGTATTGACTGTAATACTTACCTTGCTCGAACGCCATTCCCTGCTCATATGGTATCGGGTCGTCGATCGTACCTGCATGCTTTGACTCAATCTTTACGTAAAGAGCCGCCGTTTCAAATGATGGTGGATAAATATCCACCGGGGTATGTGCTTGTACCACTCTCCACGTTTTACCGCCATATCTAAACACCACGCCCTTTGCCACCTGTTTTCCTCGTTTGCAAAGCTCCGCAAACGAAAAGAACGTAGCCGGAACTCTCAATGCAACGGCATCCGATATATCCGTTGTTGTAAGATGCTGTTCACGTACCACCTCCATGAGCTGCATATATGGATTTGCACCCAAACGTGTATTATACCCGTCATTAAAACGCATTTCAAATTCACTCCAATTGTAACCAAGAAGCTCGCTTATTTTAACAAGCTCACTTTTGGATATATCCATGTCATTTTCAAACAGGGATTTCTCTATATTCTCCGGTGTAGGCTTACTGTCAAATTCTTCTTCCATATAAGAGACCAAACCATCCCCATTCTTCTGTATATCCCAACGTATGCGCCATTTATTACGCACCGGGGACGTGCATTCTATCAAAGCTACCCCGGCACTTCCTTCTACTCTTTTCATGTAAATACATATTTAGTCCGACCTTTGCCGAATGTCTCCGTCTTGATGGTTGTCTCAAACGGAAAACCGTCCGGCATTTCCCTTACTTGTGCAAGGATGTTTTTCATTTCTTCCGAATTAGTGAAAAACTTCTTGGACTCGCCATTCTGTTCTATACTCACGATACAGCGGTCCTCGCCCTGCTCTGTCTTGATGCCCGTTTCGAAGTCCTTGACCACGATGGGCAGGTTTACCAACTCACGGATACTTACTACTGTTCCGGGGAAACGTTTTTTGCCGTCCTCCGGCTTATAGGAAACGTTCAAATCTTTAAATGATCTCATGTTTTTGCCTGTTAATTTTTTAAACAACATATTACAATCCGCGTGCTTGGCCATGCCATAAAAACTGGCCACCAATTCACGCCGTCTTCTTCTCGATTTTACCTCGTGCAGTTTCCTGGCAAAGTTCTTTTTGACACGCTTACGAATACGCACATAATCCGCTTCGTATATCACATATCCCAAAAAATCAATGCCCTCGCCCACAGGAAATACACGCTCGTTCTCTTTTATCTTGAGATCGACCAGTGTTATCCGCTCATGGACGGCATCACGAATCTTCCACAATTCCGCTTTCGTTTTTCCGAGTACGACACCGTCGTCACAATACCGGTAAAAGTGACGGACACCGTACCTGTCTTTCAAATAATGGTCTAAAAATACAGACAGAAGTAAATTTCCCAAACCTTGAGAACTTCTCAGCCCGATACTGATACCCTTTGGCATCATATGGACAAAACCCTCAAGAATGGAGATGAGCTTCTTATCCTTAAAAATCCGCCCCACACAGTACATGATAAAATCCGGCTTGATACTCTCATAAAACTTAGTTATATCAAACTTGTAACAATACCGCGTGTTATCCGGATCATCCTTCATATCACGGCGGATATACGCCAACAGGTCATGTACTCCCCGACCTTTGATGCTGGCAGATGTGGTACGGATAAAACGCCTTTTCAGGTGTTTGTCCACAACCGCCATGACAGCATGGGCAGCAATGCGGTTCTTCATATTGAGGACCTGGATACGGCGCAGCTTGCCGCCTTCGAAAACTTCACGCTCCCTGTAACCAGTGACGCGAAAAGTCCCGTCCGATATCTTACGTGAGAGTTCCGCGATCACCTCTTCTCTATGCGCAAGCAAATAACGTCCTTCACGGCTCCGTTTCCTTTTCGTCCCACGAAGCACGCGGTCAAAAGAAGCCTCCATATTGGAAGGCTCTATGATCTCTTCTATGACATAACCGATCCTGTGCATATCTGCCTTCAAGTCCTCGGGCCCGACTTCTTCGAATGCCCTAAGCGGACACCTACCAAACTCTACCCGTCCAATTGTTTTTTCAGTTTTCCGGCCTATTTACGGCCGCTGTTACTGAGGCTCATCCCCCTCGGCTTGAAACCGGGAGCACGTCCCGGATTTCGTACACCGATTATTTTATTTTTCTTTGTTTGCCAAACGCGAACCGTAGTTCGTATTCGAGTTCGACGAATCGTTACCGCAATTCGAGTAAGCAACACCGCCACCCGGGTTCGCGTTGTTGTTCGACCGAGCCACCACACGGGCTACGGGGGAATCCACCTTTTCTGCGACAAATGTAACAAATTAACTCTCTTTTCCATTTCTATTCTTTTTTATTTTCGACACTCCCGACAGCCAACCGGGAACAAATCCATTATACCATACACAAAACACGCTTTTACGCTTTGTCGCTTCGCTCCCGATTTACGATTTGCGATTTGCGTTTCACGCTATCGATTCTAACGATTTGTACGCGTCAACGCTTTGCGCGACTACGATTCGACCGCGGAAGGCCAAACGCGAACCGTAGTACGTATTCGAGTACGACGAATCGTAACCGCAATTCGAGTAAGCAACACCGCCACCCGGGTACGCGCTGTAGCTCGACCGAGCCACCACACGGGCGGTGGCAGAGGATACCGTAGCTTCATCGCAATAATGGGTACTCGAACTACCAGGCTGGGAAAAAGAAGGGATCAGGTCACAATACTTCTGATGAACCACACCCGTTATATAACCGCTGGTCGTTCCACTCTTTACCTTGCGAATACTTCCGTCAGGCATTTCGATATGCCACTTGTAAGCCTCCGAGGACGGGGTGTTGGGCAAACCGACTTTCCCCATCCACTCGAGCTTGTCCCCATACCAGTTTTCATACCCCATACAAAGGGTGGCACCGATGGTTTGGTACTTAATCTCACCATCATCCCCTACCACTTCATACCAGGCATTATTTTCCGTTTTGTCCTCCGGATTGACCGTGTCTCTCATTCCAAGCTTGGAGGTCAGCCCGATTTTACGCACATGGGTATTGGGACCATATGCGCATTGCCCCTGCGCGTCACGCCGGCCATACCGCGCATAGAACAAATTGGCGACATCCTTGTGCATTTCATAGTCGATCAACTGGAGCTTTCGGGACTCGGCATAATACTCGAAATCAGGTTTGGTCATACTGCCGACACTGCTCCCGCCAGTTATGGCAGAAGAGAGTTTGATACCGACAGTAACGGCTTCATAAACACCGGTCAAACAGGCTTCATGCTCGACCCAGTCCGGTTCCATATCCTCGATCCTATCCGAATTTGAAAGGACAACCATGTCAAACTCGACATTGTTATGAATCGAGAAATACAGGCTTTCGGCTCCGGACGGAATTTCACAGATCAAATACATGCCGTCTACGAACCGGCAACCGAGGGAATCAACCATTACATTGGATATGATGTTACCTTCTCCATCTACAAACAACGAACCGACAAGCGAGCTACCGACCACACTTGGAAAACGTACACGTTTATAACCGGACAATGACACACGGCAAACGCTGTAGTTCGCATCCGATATGTACGAACCGGCCAGGTCGGGACGACCGACCTGCAACTTATTATTCCGCTTCAAATCACCGGAACCGGTGATCTCCTCCAAAGTGACAATCTTGCAAACGGGACGTTCCGGCTTATCTTTGTTGGAGCTGAAACAGGTATATTTCTTGTTGTTCAAGTAATCATTGATTCCCTTATACCAATAATGGGGTTCATACATCCAGACATCACCTTCCGTGCTATCCAGCTTAGCTGATGTTGCAGAAGCTACATTTTCCGAATCAGCATAGTAATTCGTATCGGAATCATGAAGACGGCAAACCGTCATTACACCTTCTTCCGTTTGTTTTCCAAGACAATGATAACGGGCATTCAGGATAGTGGAAATATGCGCAGAAGGCTTATACGCATTGTTGAACTTATAACCTGTTTCATTGTCGAGGTTGGAGATATTGGCATCGTCTGATACACTATCATCGAACTCGATCATCGTATATTCCGGCTGGCGAATATTCAGTTCATCAAAGCGTTCGACGTATTTGCGGTACGTCTCATCCTCAAGGTAATGCGTCAGGCGATAAGTTCCGCAAAGCTTACAGCGATTGTTCATCGTATTGCCTTGCGCGTCTATTCCACCCAAACCGGCATCATACCATTTTTTCAGGTCGTCACCCGTTCCGCTCAGCTCCAGGCCGGTGATACGGATATAACGCAACGCATTGCCGGGAACCGACAGGATTTCCGTAAACAGGGAAAAGCCGGATAATCCCTTGCAATTTTCGACCCACAATCCGGTTATGCTTTTGATATTGTCGAACGTTATGCCTTCACGTGTCAATTCAGACAATGAACGAAGCGTCAAAGTCTGATAGCCGTCGGGCAAATGGAGTTTACCCAAAGGACAACCTTCGGCAAAACTTATACTTGACAAAGAAGTACAACCTGTGGCTTCCACTTCCTCCAGACGGGAGCAACCCGAAAGATCGAGCGACGGCAAGCGGTTATAGTTGCGAATATCGAGACGCCGGAGCATCGGCAGCTTGCTTCCTATCGCAAGTTCAGTCAAACCGTAACCTTCACCTTCACGGCCCATGACCAGGTCCTCTAAGATTGGGAGAGTCGGAAGGTTCAAGTCCGTAAAGCCTCCCCATTCCGACAAATCAAGTTTCTTGGTAAACTGTCCGCCATAGAAATGGAACGCAGTCCCGACGTTTGCCACGGCATTATAGGTATAGCTCCACTCCTTGCCGGCAATCACCTTGTCATGGGACAATACGGCACTCTCCCGAAGAAAGGCGAAATAGAAGTCACGCGACGGGGTCGCCTTGATTTTCGCACCGGCCGCACTGTTTCCTTTCCATGTAAGGTCTGTCGCCGAATATTGTCCGGCATTGTAACGGGCATCGAACAGGGACATGCGGTTTGTGATCCACCAATGACGGTGGGCCTTACGGCTTCCCTGCATCGCCTCGAGATATGAATAGGTCATGATCGTCACCTGGCCGTCCTGGTTCACCTCGACACCTTTCGTCTTTGGCTCGATATACTTGTACAAGGCATCCTTGTTGAACAGCCGTTCGCAGAACTTGTCGGACTGTTCCTTGTCGAAATGCTGGTAGATATATTCGTTCGTCATTTTGGCGCGGATACGCTTATAGGCCGCACTGAGCTCGTCTTGGAATTGTTCACGAAGATTGTTCCAAAGCACCGAATCATGGCCGGCATAGGCATACACGGTCTTGTCACCGGTGGACAGTTCCGGGTCCGTCGTATTTTCGTCCAAATCCCAGGAATATTTCAGACGCCCGTCGTTACGGACACCGAGGATCGTATCGCAGTCGTAAAAGATCGGATAGCAAAGGACCTTCTCGGCCTCAGGTTTATACCAAAAGCCGAACATCATGTTTTTGACACGCTGGTCCACGCATCCCATGATCTCCGTAAACATGAAGTAATCGCACAAATAAGGGACGTCGAAATAATTTGCCAGTTCGGATTTGAACTTGGCACCGTCATCCGCTGTGGACTTCACCCATTGGACTAGAGGCTTCAGGTATTTGGGCTTCAACGTGCCGGCTTCATATTCCGCATTTATGTCGTCATCATCGGGGAAACGCGCCTCAAAGACTTTCAACCAGGCAGGGGCACCATCCTCCACCCTGTCAAAATCATCATCGAGGAACATGCCCATCGGGTAATCGTTATTCAGGAACTCCCAACATTCGGTCGGGTTCTTGCCTTCGAACTTTTCCGTTATCCAGTCCTGATCGTGGTAACCGGGAATATCCAGAAATCCGAACACCACCTCCGTTGACTTGTCATTGTTGAAGTTGAACTTCCCGGCGAACACGGGCGTGTCGTTCACCGTCTCACGATAAAAGATAAGGCACGGTTTGCCATCAACGGTCGTACGCACCTCATACGGGTATTTCTCCTTGTCCACGTAGCGTTGTGCGGGGGTAAGTTCGTCGGCTGCCGTCAATACATTCTGCACAAGGCGCGCCATACCCGTATTGTGGCTGCTGGAGGACTCGGCGAAGTCGGCTTTGAAACAGAAACAATCCACCGGTGCGGAATTGTCACGCATGGAATATTTCACGCTCTCCTGCAAAGTCCCTCCAACGCCCTGCTCATTGCAACCAAGGTATAACTCCCCGGCAACCTTGTTCGAATTCTTGAAATAAAGACGGTAGTTCTTCCTGGGATAAGCCAAAGAGGATGTCCCTTGCAAGCTGATACAGCCCCCCACGCAGCGGAAGTTCTTTTCGGGAGAGGAACGGTCTATGTACAGGGATTCGTCTATGTCGAACTTCGTCTTCTTGTTGTTAGTCACCGCGGCCTGAACCAGTGTGGCAACACCATTGGCCTGCTTGCCTGTCACGATCAGGTAAGGAAGGTCGGAAGGCATGGAATCGACGGAAATCATCCCGTTGTCGTCAAGGATGTTATTGGCATTGTACTTTTCGAGGAGCTCGTCACTGCCGGGCAGGTCAAGCATGAAGCAGTCGAGCATCTGCGCGTCGGTCAACTCGGCTGAATAAGCGCGCATCGAATACACGTCAAGCGTGCAGCCGTTATTGCCGATTTCTATGTATTGAGGATCTTCCTGATAGATGCTGTCGGATGTCCCGCGTTGCACGCTGCCGGACATGATACCGTCGACATACAGGTACAGCATGCTGTCATTCAATATGCCGTCCTCCGAGCTTTGGCTGTTCTTCGGGGGAAAGGCCACAAAGCCGATCGTATAGGTCTCCCCTGCAGCGAACTGGGTAGCGACGGTACTGTTTCCACGGCTGACCATGCGGGCCTCCTGCGTCGTGATCACGAAGCCGGTTCCCTTGCCATCCATGCAACGAACGATCTCGACACCCTCTTCCATGACATCTGACACTTTGAAACGGATCATGAAGGCAAAGGCGTTAGTAGCGTTTTGTTCAGGGGCAGACAACGGACAAAACCGGACTGTCGCACGGGCATTGTCCGTCAAACGAAGCGCACCGTTCAACCAGCCGTCACCTCCGAATTTGAAACCGGAAAGCTGCGTTTCGATCCCGTTATAACTCCATTCCTCACGGTTGGTATCGCTATTGCTACGGCCCGTCGCCGACAGCTTCAACTGCAGGTTGTCAAGAGGCTCGGAGATGTTCAATTCGGAGGCAGAAACTTTAACTTCGTACTCATAGGCAGAAGTGCCGCATGCCAAACGTCCCTTTATTCCGCTCGCAGTCGTCGTGCGCAAAGAAAGTTCTGTCCGCTGGAAAGGAACGTTGGCCGAACTGACAAGCTTGTCCCCTTCGTAAACGTCCACCTTAGTCGGGGTTTCACGAGGATTATAGACGGCGTAAACAAGCGTATAACTGTCATACTGTTTAACCGGGACATAGGGACGGCTGCCGGATTCTATGACCGTACCGTCGCCGAAATCGAAACGGCTGGCAAAGATCGGGGTGTCATTTCCGGGTTCACGGACCGCTATATCGAAATAGATCGAGTTGCTTTTTATGGATTTCCCTCCATGTTCAAGTTCCGCCACCAACTGGACCGAATGGGAACCGTGCGGCAGGCCGGACGTATTTACGGACAGTGTACCGTTGGCACTGCTGGTGTTGATCGTACGGTCCTCCACATCCACACCGTCAACATACATGCGCAACGTTTTCATGCCGCTACCTGAAAGGCCGAACGGGATACCGACCATATCCCCACGACCAATTACAGATGCGATGTTGAACGAACTGGTCAACTTCAAATCCACGCAGGTCACGGACCAGGCAATCTGCGACACCTGCTGTTCCGCTCCTTCGCCGACGGTAACACGGACACGGACCGTATTTGTTCCGGTACCAAGGTAATTCGTGACATCGAGAGTCGTCGTGCTGCCGGCAGCCAAGGTCTGGTTCAAGGTGTAGGAAGTCGCCCCGCGGCTGATCGTGATTGCGGCCTGGCCGGGATTGCCCGTCGTTGAACCGGAAGCCGTATCGACCTGGTCATAGGTAAATTGCAGTTTGACCTCGTCACCGGTCTTTACAGTAGGATTGTCTGTGATGCGTGTCAATACGACTTTCGTGGCCGAAACCGATCCGCCTCCGCCACCCGTAAACTGTTCGGTCGTCGTTATCACCTCACCGTTCTTATCCAGCAGGGAAAGGGAATAGGCGACATCGTCACCTTCACCTATCGTATTGAGTACGATATCCGCCGCGTAATTCAAACCCTTTATTTCTGCGGCCACAGCTCCGGAACTGACGGGGTTCGTCGATCCTTCCGTGACGGTTTCTTCGACTTCGGGAATAGGGATATCCACGCCTCCGGCTCCATCCGGGAAGATTTCTTCATGGGAAGCTCCCCGGACCAACCTAACTTTCCTTATCCCTCCGTATAAAGTCCAGTACTCGGGATTTGTAAACTGATCCGCTGAACCGGTAAAACGGTACTCTTCCCATTTTCCGGCTGATTTCTCAAAGGTGATGATCATGCCGCTTTTCTTCCCGTCTTCAATATCCGCGTCCATCAATGCTGCTACGGCAGTTTCTTTGGTATGGTAACCTTCTTTGGGATGTAGTTCCGTCACGTTGTAAAAACCACTGCCTGTCCCTCCGCTGCCGGAATCGAAAGGCGTCCAGTTTGTCTTGTCCTCGAAGCCGGAAAGCGTCGTCCCGGTATATTGGTACGCTTCCCACTCGCCTTCCGATGCGGCGAATGTCAGCACCAGCCCTGCGTATTTCAAACCTGTTCCGGCAACTGCCCGGATAGCGGTCTCCAATGTATAGAAACCTGTTTCAAGAGGAATCTCCTTGGTGACGTTTATAAGATAGCCGCCGTTTCCAGGTTCTCCACGATCACCTTTCAATGAGGCAAGCCATTCTTCCTTGCTACCCTCAAAGCCTTGTTTAACGGCTTCCTGGTAGGCAGAATCGCCGGTATCTCCCTTTGCGCCTTTCAGTGAAGCGATCCATTCCTCTTTTGTCCCATCAAAACCCTGTTTGACCGCCTCGTCATACGCGGAATCTCCGGTCTCACCTTTTAACGAAGCCAGCCATTCCTCTTCGCTGCCCTCGAAGCCTTGCCCTACCGCTTCCTGATAGGCTGAATCACCAGTGTCGCCCTTTGCGCCCTGCAATTCCCCGTTATTCTTCCATTCCGCTTTAAGGCCGTCCCAGATGTACACGTCATAGGGCAGTTCTGTCCCGACAGAATAGGCATCGCCCGGACGGGGATCGGTAACGCCTGCTGCCAATTCTTCCACGCTGTCAAAATGGGCAAGGATCAGCAAACCGTCACCGGCATCCCCTTTCAATGAGGCAAGCCATTCTTCTTCGCTACCCTCAAAGCCTTGTTTAACGGCTTCCTGGTAAGCGGAATCGCCAGTATCGCCCTTTGCTCCTTTCAGTGAAGCAATCCATTCTTCCTTGCTTCCTTCAAACCCTTGCCTTACGGCCTCCTGGTAGGCAGAATCACCGGTATCGCCTTTGTCTCCCTTTTCACCTCTGAGCGGACCCATGTTTATCCAGACACCGTTCAATGTGTCCCAAACATACACGTCATAGGGTTGTTCTTCTCCAACGAAATAGGCTTCGCCCTGTTCCGGCTCCGGGACTGCTTCCTGCAAGGCTTCGATAGAAGGGAACAAGGCACGGACTACGAAACCTTCCCCTTTGTCCCCCTTGTCGCCTTTTCGGGATAGGAGCATCGTGTATTCACCCTCTCCAGTCGGAGGTATGCCCGAAAAACCTTTCAATGCCAGATAGGAACTACCCTCATGGCTTATCACGTCAAGACGATCGTAAGAAGTCCCCTCGCTATACTCCCCTTTGGGAGTCAATGATACTTTCCCTAATCTTGTTGTTCTCTGTGTCATATTCTTATACTGTTACTGTTAATACTCCATCTTCGTCAATCTTAAAGCCGGGACCGCTGTAATCATCATCCGAAAACATGTTCAGATAACCGGTTGCAGGATCGACATCGAACGAGGCCACGCTTATCACCGAATTGGCAGGCTCATTCGTATTCTCATATTCGCCGGTCGTTTCATTCCAGCGGTACCAGTAACCGTCTACTATCTTATCGCGATGGTCAGACAAAGAATTTAAACGGCCTATCGTAGCTTCTACGTTTTCCTCTCTTTCGCTTTCAGCTTCACGTCGTGCCTGTTCAGCATTTTCACGCACTTGTTCTGCCGCTTGCCATCTAGAATAGTCATTAATACGCTGTTCCTCGTTTTCTTCGACAGTGGCTTCCAATTGACGGAGGTCCGTTTTTAGAATACCGGCTTCCTCTGTGATAGCATCCATCTTTTTTCGAACATCCTTAGCTGCATCGGTGGCAGGCTTCATTAATTCAGCTTTGTCGGCTTCCGTCAAGTCCGAGAAATGGAGTTTCAGCAATTCTTTTTCCGATAGCGTCAAATCAGAGAATTTCATTTTCAACTCTTCACGATCGAAGATCGAACGATAAGCGGAATCCGGTTCATCCTCGTACTTTAACTGCAAAGTTCCAGCAAGTTTTCGGAACACGGGTTTTTCCCCTCTCGGACCGCGTATCTTCTCCAATTCCAAAAGGTTCTGCCAAGATCCGCCAACACCTTGTTTCCACAAAATATGCGTAGTATTTACCCCCAAGAATACATTCTCTCCCGGATCACCCTGTTTACCTTTCATGGCGGAAGGCAGGGCGCGTTTGGGTTTACCGCCCTGGATGATAAGAATCATATCGCTATCGGTGATCGTTCCGGCTGCCGGAAGCAAATTCGCCCTGATTATATCAAATTCTTGTGCCATATCAATTGAATACTATTATTCGACCTTGTTCATCTGCTAACAATCCCAAATCGGGATCTTTCAAGACACGGTATCTGACCTCACCACCGGCATCCACCCAACTCACGACAGGAGCGACAAAGGTTATCGTGAACCTCGCCGACACCCCGTTTTCCTGCCAGGTTTCAACGGTAAACGACGGGCAATCCGCATAATACACTTGGATGATTCCACCTATTGATTTAATATATAATTCCTGGTTTCCGACCCCGGCAATCTGGGTAAAAAAGGCACGATAATTGTTCAAAAACTCAGAAACACTTCTAGCAACCATCCAAAGGGATAGTTTAATTTCACGGTGCTGCGTCTTAACGGTTGTCATATCCACCGTTCGACCATCCGTGAACGGTGTTTTGACGGCTGGATATTTCAGTATATCGTCCAGATCATCATCCGAACCTATACCAAAGTCTGCAAAATCTATCCCATTGATTGCATATTGCCCGCGCAAATTGATACCACCGGATGGCGTAGCCGGATATATGGCATGGTTGTCTTCCACAAAAGATAACTCAAATCGGGAGATATTCCGCCCGATGTTAAAAGGAACTGGCTGCTCATACGACGAACCGGCCGAAAAGCGATAACGGGTCGTGATACCGGGAATAAGGTCAAATTCGCGATATAACGGGGCGGACAAATCCGTAATGAATTTGCGGTAACGCAACCAGAATTGTTCAACTGTATCAGCCTCCATCAGAAAGGATAGTTTTACAGTTTTCTGCTCAAACTCCACTACCGACAAATCCGGATCGATCCCGTCGGCTTCCGCCCAGTTGTTATACTTGACCGCCTTGCGTTTGGGATATTTCAACAACGTATCAAACGAGCCTTCCAAAATAGTACACCCCCACTCTGTGTACATATTTTTACTATCAATCATCATCATAACACACGTGCCGTTTTATCTTTGGTTATCCTAACTTTTCCACCGGAATTCTTTACGAATACCACGGCATAATTACCCGCATGGATCTCAGCTTCCGCCCCATGCATTAGGATCACGTTATAGCGGCCAATCGTATCAAAATGAAGGATTGCCTTGGAACCTGCCAGGAATACCTTCACCGGATTCGTCAGCTCCACATCCGTATCGATATAGATTCCCATGCTTTCGGCCTTCTTGCCCCGGAACTCCCGTAATTGTTCCATAGACGGGAAATTATTCTTCGTGCAGAACTCCGTACCCTGCGGCGTCAGCAGAAGGCGCATAAGCTCTTCTTTATTTTCCGTACCATGCAACAACCTACAGGCACCTAACCGGTTTGCGATCTCAAAAAACTCTTTGTCCATCATGTTACATTTTTACTTTTACGTTAATAGTACCTTCCAGGGCATCAACCGTGCCTCTAGTGTTTTCCGATATCTTACCGGCAACCTCTTTGATCTCTCTCGTATTCTCAGCAATCCGGTCGGTATTCTTTTCCACCTTGTCTGATAATTCGCGAATGGCCTTCACTTCTTCCCAGCCTTTGGACTGCATTTCATAGATCAGCCTCATTTGTTCACGGATCGGTTGCATACCGCCACGGATGTCTTCCAGCAGGACACGGACGGCCCCGGTCTGTCCTGCCAACAGGTCGATGCTTTCCTGGGAGGCTTTGGCATACGCGCCTTTCAGGGAATTTTCAGAGACTTCTTCTTTCTCCGGCTCTTCCACCTTATCTTTCATCAGGCTATCAGCCCAACCGAACTGCCTGTCAATCTCCTTTTGCAGTTCTTCCGCCATGTTATAGATATAATCCTGTTCCCAGCCGGAAAGAACATTGTCGGCATAGAACTCCTTCAGTTTGTCACGAATCTTCTTCATCGCGCCGGAAGAATCCGTGGCTGCCTTGATGGATTCTGTGACCATCTGGCGCATCATCTTTTTGACAGTATCCTTTGCCGATTCTGCCCGGTCTTCACCGGCAGCCCACGCCTCGGCTTGTGCGCTTGCGAAATTGTCAATGGCGGATTTCAAGTCTTCCCCGAAGATGGCATCTTTGGCCTTCTCCTTGTTTTCTGCTATGGCTTCATTAATCTCGTCAATCTGGTTTTGCCATTCTTTTATCCTATCCTTATCGGTTTTCTTTTTATCCTGTTCTTCACGGATTTGTTGCTGGATTAAAACTTTCTGTTGTTCCAAAAGTGTGTTCTGCTGATCGATCAATTGGGAAGCATCATTCGAATAAGCCTTCTGAATGGATTTATCCAGTTTTTCATATGATTTATCCAATGTGGCGATCTGATCCTGTAACCGCTGGATACGTTTCTCATTCTTCTTGTCATGGATTTTGGCGATGGCACCGGCCAAAGATGTAACGACGCCAATGGCAGCACCGGCAGACGCACCGAGTGGACTGAACATGGAACCGGCTTTCGCACCGTTCATTGCAGAACTTACAGTGTCCATAGCCACACTGAAACCTTCAGCTATCCCACCGAATACACCACCAAACGAATCTCCGAGCTTCGAAAACGTGTCAGAGAGGAACTGTCCGGTCTGCATAATTTCACTCATACCCTCTTCTATTTCTGCCAAACCTTCTTTTAACTTCCTGGCATCACTTTCAGAGGTAAAGACTTTTTTTAGGCCATTTGAAACTTTATTAAAAGAGGTTTCCATTTGGTCGGCTTCACGGCGGACATTGGCTATTTCATCCTTGATGGCCTTCAACTGATCCGGTGACTTGCGAAGCATATCAAACTGTTCTTTGGTAATACCGAATGAATTATCAGATGAATATTCCCCTCTTTCAAGAAAAGACAAGAATTTTTCCGCTTCATCCGCAATGGCACGAATAGAGGTGATATTCTTTTTACTCATATCATCAAACAACCGGGTGATAATGGAGGTGCTCTTTTGGGCTTCATTATCCACGTCCGCCAGCTCTTTCTTCATACCTTCTGCAAGGGAAAGCCGTTCACCTTCCGTTGTGGCCTTTGCTATCTTCTCATTATAAAGTTCCGTGATAGCCTGACGCTTTTCCAAATATGAACCATATTCTTTCAGGTATTCGTTCATGGCGCGTTCTTCTGCTTCAATCTGCTCATGGATAACATCAGATGTCGCATTTCCTAATTTGGCCCCAGCATTGACTTTTGCCATTCGGATCTCAATCGTCTGCTCCTTGGTCAACTTTCCGCCTTGTGCCTCTCTCCATTCTTTTTCTCTTGCACGGATAGTATCCAACTCCCTGTCATAATCAAGATTCAACTGGGCGATCTTTTTGTCGGAACCTTCTTTCATCAGGTCAATTTCGGATTGCTGGTTTTGACGACGAAGGGATAAAAGTTCCTTTTGAAGTTTTTTCTGTTTCTCAAGTTCTTTCTGATCTACAGGTTTTGCAAACTTCGTCTCTTCTTGTTCTGATTGGCTATTTACCAAAGCCTCTGCTTTTGTACGATCTTTTAATCCTTGTACAACAATCTCTACTGCTTTCTCATGTTCTATCTTTAGCTGCTCATTCCGTTTTCGCAACCGACGTAATTCAAGTGCTTCCGGGAAGCTAGTGTCAATCCAACTTTTTTTATCTAGTTGAGAAATCCGTTTACTATTTTTAGCCATCTCTTCTTCAATGGAATTCACAGTTGCACGTTGTTGTGCCATAGTACGATCATCTATCGACTTGGACAACATCTTGTTGACTTCAACCATATCCATTAAAAGGAATTTCTGTAGAGATAGATTCTTTAATTCATTTGGATAAAGCTCCTGTAACTTTTTATAGGCTTCTACCTTTTGTAGAGTGGATTTATTTTCATCTTGCAAAATACCTAACATTTCTTCCGTCTGACTTTTCATGTCATCAGACCACTCTCTCATTTCTGCAACTCTCTTATTATGTGCATCCAATGCTTTTTCCGAAGCTGTCGCCTGTGTAGCAAGTTTGAATATTGCATATCCTAGCGCAGTGGCACCTGCGACAGCTAATACATACGGATTTGTAAGAGCTGCTTTTCCTGCCGCCAACATCGCAACAGCCTGTTTTTTCAAAGCACCAGTAAGCAGTGCTGTGGCCGTCGTGTGTTGAATCGTTGCCAATCTGCTAAGGGCAGATGTTTTTATATATGATTGCTGAGCTACCTGAACTAATAAAATCGCTGTTTTATAAGACAAAAAAGCTCCTGCTGCGTTCTTTACTAACGATTCAAGATTTGAGATTGTCCCCTCTATATCGTTATTCTCAAAAGCTTCATTAAACGCTTTAGCTATATCAGAAACCTCTTTTAATATTTCTTCCCCTAGAGGACGCAAATAAGCTTGTATATTATTCGCTAGCAATGTGAGCTGATTTTCTGCCGTATCTTTCATTTTTTGAAAGGCTTCTTCTGAAGCTCCGACAGCATTATTCATTTCTTTAAGATGATCCGCTGCGTCCTGAGCATTGATACCGGTCAAACCAAGAACACCATTTACGGCTTCCACTTCGGGTACGAGCTCTCGCAATTTAGACTCGGAACCTCCAGCTTTTGCTGCCACTTCCGCCAATGCCTCCTGAAATGTACGGGTATTAAAAGCACCATCACCAAGAACCTTCGATGTTGCAATAATCGATGCGCGTATTTGTGTCATAGCCTGTGCTGTCGGAGTTCCGGATTTAGTCAAGGTAGCAACAGCCGCCAGCACCTGGTCCATTTCAACCCCATAGGCTGCCGCGATTGGTGCAACCTGAGCAATAGATTGTCCAAGTTCTCCGAAAGTAGTCTTACCAAGTTTAGCAGTAGTGAAAAGTTGATCTGAAACTTTTTCGGCTTCATCGGCGCTCATTTTGTAAGCATTCAAGAGCGTAGTAATAGCATCGGCTGCAGTCGCCGTATCTGTCATACCACCAATAGCAGACTTGGCTGATACTTCAAGTACCTTCATTCCATCTGCTCCATCGTGGCCGGCAGAAACAATACCATATAAGGCCTTAGCAGCATCCGGAGCCTTAATCGGAATTTCTTGAGTAATAGCCATGACCTGATTCATGAAACCGGTCATATCATCTGTTACTTGAGTGGAAATAGTGGCAACCTCAAGCATGTTCTTCCGGAACTCCTTTTCAAAGTCATATGAGCTTTTAGCAGCCTTAGCGAAGGCCGTTGCCGCACTGATACCGATACCACTGAATATATCAAAAGAGGTCACCTCGCTTGCCAGAGTCTTGATAATTCCCATAGCCTCGCGTTTCCCTTCGTATAAACCGGAGTTGTCGATACCAGTAGCCATGTACAGACTGCCCTCTCTATTTCTAATTCCCATAATGCGTTTATGGTAAAATATAGATTATCTTCTTTATGTACCCCCTCTCTTTAAAATTCACTTATAAGTTATTTTATTGATATTTTTCTTTGTCTTATCACTTTTTCTTTGTTCTTTTGCGAAAAAGAATAATTCATCGTGGAATTTGAGATTGTCAAAATAAAGCAACTGTCAGGAAAGAAAACTCAGATATACTCTGTTATTCTCGGTCAAGAAAATAAGAGTGTTTTTGAACATTTTCTTCAGAACAACTATTCTGAATACCCTACCGAAATAGAAGATATCGTATCTAAGTTGAAGATTATGGCTACAAAAACAGGGGCAGCCGAAAACTTTTTCAAACTAAACGAAGGGAAACCTGGAGATGGTGTTTGTGCTCTATTTGATAGTCCTGACAAAAAACTAAGAATCTATTGTATTCGATTTGCCAACGTTGCGATTATTATTGGTGGTGGAGGATATAAGCCTAAAAATATTAGAGCTTATCAAGAAAACTCTACCTTAAAAAAAGAAGCTGAAACAGTAATCCAAATATCCAAAATCATATCAGAAGCTATCAAAAACAAAGATATATATCTTGATGATAATGGATTTTTCTTAGGTAATTTAAAATTGAAGGAGGAACAAATATGAATAACACATCTATTTTGGACACAATACTTAGCAATATAGATAAAAAAAGAGCTAAGAACATGGAAAGACGTATGATGCTTGCTGTGAAAATTACAGAAGGTATCAAAAGAAAAGGTCTATCCCAAAAGGAATTTGCCGAGAAAATGTGTAAACGCCCTTCTGAAATATCCAAATGGTTAAAAGGAGATCATAATTTTACGACAAGTACCCTTTTTGATATTGAAGATGTTTTAGATATTCATATCATGGATCTCAATGAACAAGAGGAGTATTCAAAACCAATAAAACAACAAATTGTACTTTCCATCAAATCTGAAAATGAAAGTACAAACCAATATAGATTCTTCGATAAATTTAACAAAAAAGAATACAGAACAATAATTAGTTGATAATATTATGGGACATCAATATAATTTCATATTTAAGTCTATCGACTGTATAAAATCAATCATAGACTGTCATGACGAGCTACCGACTCCAAAAGATTTTAATTTTAATATTGAATCAAGTTCTCAATATAATACAGAAAAGCCTATTGTTAAGAATAAGCTGACAGTAATTTTGGTTTCACAAGAAGATTCAACTCTTTATGCGGAATTTATTTTTTATTTTTTCATGGAATTAACCAGTAATGATCACGATGTTACTCCTGAAGAAATTAAAGATAATTTTGGAGAAATCATACCTCAAGTCAATACAATCACATCTTCAACAGCAAGAGGTATTATCTATGAAAAATTGAGAGGAACAAAACTTCACAATATAATTATGCCATCTATCGCATTAAAATAATAAAACAAAACCCGGCTAACTTCACAGTCCGCCGGGTTTTTCATTTACCAAACATAAAATTCATCACTATGACAAAACCTTATCTTTACTCTCTGTAATATATAACTATATCGATGAAACTTTCTTTACTCGTTTCATTTTACCAGTATCAAAATCTACCACCTCAATCCATTCGCCATCTTCTCCATCCGATACATCCCCTGAGTGAAAATTTCCAGCTCGCTGATTCATTAGATAACCTCGCTCACGGAGCATACCAGTTAAAAGAATGAAGCTACTATCTAATGTTTCGGTATGAGAATAGCCGAAAGCCTCGTTGCAGGTCACTAAGAACATGAAGCTGCTTTGAGGGCCTTCTTCTTCCATGTCTCGCTGTTTTTCTGAAGGGCTATTATCTCCACTTCGCTTAACGGGCTCACAGCTTCCAGCGCTATGATAGTACGAGAAAAAGGGTTGCAACCGATCCGGTATAAGATGGCATTCAGAAGAATGTAAATATCCTCCCATGTACAGTTGTCTTTCAGAACTTCCCGGAACCAGGCCGGCATATCACCTTTCTTATTATGAATGCCAAGACATACGATTTCAAAAATGATCTCATCATATTTGGCTATCAGTTCGGCAACTCGGTTAGAAAACCTTTTATCCTTATCAGCAATCAAGATCACCCTGTCTTCTTTATCAATATAAAGCAATAGGGGCTTTATCCGGAACCAGGTACGGACGGTAATAGGGGTTATAACGATACTATCCCCAACCGACTTTCCTTTTGGTAATGATTCAAGCCGGATAAATTCAAAAGGGAGCGTTACCGATTGGCTGGAGACAGCTTCGCTTTCCAGTTGGAGTATTTGTTTTACACTCATATTTTCGATTAAAATATAAAAGCCCCGGATAGTTCCGAGGCTTTCGATAACCTAAACATTTATTCTTTTCCTGTTCCAGAAACGGTTTAAGATTCTGCCGTAACATCTTTCACTGCCCTAGAAAAAGGAGAACCCTGTTCGCCCGCCGCTGATACTGGCGTTAATTTCGTACAACGAACCAGCATCAAATCCGTTTGTTCCGAAGACGGAGCACGGCTGATTTTGGCACTGATCTTACAAAGCGCGAAAATATATTCCGTCTGTTTATCCTTATATGGGAGAGTTGTAATCTTCATCGACTTTCGGATAATAGGAATATCCACAGGGGCATTCCATTTGCCATCTTTGACTTCTCCCCCCATAAACTCCTTCATTTCTTCCGGTGTAGGAGACGGAATACCAAATTCGAATGAATCGGCATCCCCAGCCTTATCAAACGACTCCCACGGATCTTTCATTCCTTCTGCACGGAAATCGACAGATGTAGGATCATTGAAGTTAAATACAACTGTTCCTTCTTCAACAATCGGACATTGTGTAAATTCTGTCGCGGCAACCCCGTCTCCGGGGGTTCCATATCCTAAGAAAGATACGCCTACCGCCAAACTTCTTTCATTTGCCATATTCTTAATCTATTTCTGTTATTACTTCAAATCTTATATTCGTACAATCGAAGCCATCCTTGGCCTCGCCCATAGGCTCAGACCAGACGATCCGAGATTTCCAATACATCCCCAACGGCGGCTTGATATCCCGCAACACGAACCTCACGCCTCGTACGGTCTCTATCATCAACTGTCGATCCGATACGCCTTTTGAGGGTCTCTTGACGAAGATATTGATATTTATCGATCCCTTGTTGACATAATCTTTCCCATTCAAGGCCAGAGAGCGGATCGTGATATGATTTCTTTTCTCGCCATCGCCGGATTGATCCTTATACAGGATAAAGCCCGTACTCGCCGGCTCAACCACATTATATACAATATCCACTATATCAAACTGATCTGCCATGTTCAATATCCTTTCTCAGCGAGTTTATCAAATAACGTTCGACTCTGTTTCTTGATCCAATCCTCGGCATGTTCCGTGGCAACGGAGATAACATCCAGATTTTCGATTGCTTCCACATACTTGGCATAAGGCATAGCGGCTACACCAATCAATACCCAGCCATTCTTATAAAGGGGTAGTAATTCTGATACGAGCCTTTTAGCCTCTCTCAATCCCGTATATTTATCGGTACCTTTCTTATCTGACAACTCGTAGTTCTCGGTCAATATATCGCCATCCTTGACGATCACATAACCGATAGAGCTACGGAGGTTACCAGTATGATCCTGATAGTTTCCTTTCTTTCGGGCAATCTTCACGAACTCTTCCCCGGCACGTTGCAATAATTTGTATATCCGCTCTTCCGCCCGGTCCACATAATAATCGAACCAACGTTCTACTTCTCTATCGCTCCACATCGGAGTCAAACCACCTTTCCTTGCCATAAGCTACACATAGATTACAGAGTGAGTCTGAAACGGTTCCCAGCTAATGATATCCACATCGAGAGCGATACTGTCAATCCGGATATGCTTCGCATTTTCCACAGGACGGGCCTTTGTCGAGAACTCACCGTGTACGATAAATTCCTTCCCATCGACATTCCGCTTCAATTGCTGTCCGCTATTGGATGGAAAGTATTGCCCTGTAACCTCTATTTCCGTCGGTTCTCCGGCAACCCATTCCCCTTTTACCAATTGTCCGGATTGGATTGTTACTATCGCTTTATGTGAATACCGTCTTACCATCTGTTTCGTGCCCTTCCTTTTGGAACTTCAATCTTATTCCCGATCAGTTCTGCTTTCTCCGGTTCTCCACCTTCCCTATACAGCCGTTTTGCCGTAGCGTCATACCAGGAACGAGGATAAGTGATAGAGAGTTTGTTTTCTGTGAAGTCCGGTAGACCACCGACCATTGAATACAGGTCGGCAGCCACCAGCTTTTGTTTTTGAATATCGATCGTCTTACTATCTTCTGTACCTTCAAAACCGCGTCCCGGCAAAACGACGTTATCCAAAAAATCTTCACAATCCGCGAGACCGGGATAAGCTAGTATTGTATCTCGAATCGTCTTAGCCATGATTGTTATTCTCCGTTTTCAGTATCCTGAATCGTCTGATCTTCCGGTTCAATGGTTTCACCTAAGAATGTTGCCGGGATATCATCCGTACCTTCAGTATCTTCAGATGCGTTCCAATCCTTGCCGTCCACCTTCATAATGAACATGGCATCCGGGTCATTTACGACAGGAATAGCATTTGCTTCTGCCTTCGTCCATTCCTTGAACGGTTCCAGTTCTGACCATTTGGTTACCAATACCCAATCCTGTTTTACCATGAGGGCAATCTTCTGCAAGGTAGCGGAAGATTCGGCTGCAATCGGTCCGTGCTGGATATCACCAACCTTCAGATCCTCCAGGAAGCATACACGTTTACGCTCCCACGGATTGATCGTCTTACGGCGGTGAGCCTTATCCTCGATACGGACAGACGGATTCACAGTAATGATCTTTACCGGGATTTCCTGTTCGGCCAGATACTCGTTGATAAGATTTTTCGTTACCAATATTTTTGAAGACGAATTAACCCATGCCTTCAATGTGTCGAATGTTGATTTCTGCTTCTTCAATAAAGAGAAGTCAGCCACGTGCATCACTACATAGCGAATCGTTACTCCCTCGGCAGAAGCAGCAACAACCGTATCTTCGATATCCTGCAAGCCGTTAGCCGTTGAAGCGTTGCTCCAATCTACAGAAGATTTACGCTGGTTCTTCTTCGGCATACCGCAACCAACAAACTCAGCCGTAACGACACCGCCATTATTCTTTGCCGACAAATGGAAACCCGCACGGCTCATGAGCTGCATACACCACCATTCGAAACGGGCACGGACGGAGTTATACACGAAATCCTGATCCTTGAAAGCCAGGTTCAGCAATGCCAATTGGTCTGCGTCACCCTGTGCGTCACGTTCCAACTGTTTGTACTCGTTGTAATCACTTTCGTTCATACCACGCTTAACGGCTGTCTTTGGAATATCACCGGACAACTTGCTGATTACCTCGCGCGTCTTCTGCGGAGCGGAAGCGTCAAAAGAGATCACATCTGCCATTACCGGAGCACCCTTCTCACCGGTCAGTGTCTCCCACTTCAACGAAGTCTTTCTTTTCACCCCGAAGAAGTTCGGGAAAACGACTGGTTTCACATGGCGGGTATTCAAACGAGCCGCCATGTTCTTTTTATTCACCTGTTTAATTAAACTTCTTTCCATATATCAGATTTTAATGGATTACACAAAACGGATAAACGACATTAATGCCTTTAAGTCCTTATCTACCGGGAACGGCATACAGGATTCGTTTACCGTACCTCTTACCAATAACCCGGACTGCTGGTTGGCTACAGTCAAGTCGACTTTATTCATTGTGACGACCAATTCGCCATCATAAGGCAACTTGGCGGCTTTCGCAGCCTGCTTGTCTTTAGCCTGAACCAATACCAAACCTTTTGCAGCAGCCCCGATCGTTGCTGCCAGCGTAATCGTATCGAAATCCGCATTACTCTTATCGATAGCTGTGATCTTATCGGATGCGCCTGTCAATGCTCCACCAACCGTCACGAAGTCACCCACACCTAACAGATGGTTCTTGGCCACCTTATACGCTGTCGCATCGGCAGCAGCAGCTTCCGAAACCGTAGCCGTCTTCAATACATGATACAGCCCTGTTTCCGGATCTTTTACTACAATTACAATCGGAGGCAGTTCGTCCAACGCCTTGCCATTGAACAAAGCGTTCTGCAAGTCTCTGCGGTCAATCGTCCCGCCACCGATCACATCCTCAATAATCTTTTCAATTCCGGGAGGATACTGGAATTCTCTTTCTCTTTTTCTGTACATAACGTTACACTTTACTTGGATTATTCAATACCCAGGTTTACCACACCGGGATTATTTGCACTATTATCGACGTCCTGATCCATCAGCTTCGCCCAATCCGCTTCGGAACGGTCCTGAAGATTTACGGAACCGGGAGCGTAATCACCACGAGCCACAGCATCATCGATCGCCTTTTGCTGGATTCCGGTATATTCTTCGGATAGTGTCTTGATCTGGTCCTCGATGGACGTTTCAGAAGCCAAATCCACACGTCCCAGCCAGCTATCCGGAAGACCGGCATCTTTCAACTGCTTACGGACTATTTCTTTCTTGGCTTCGTTTGCCGAGTTAGTAATAGAATCGCCTACCTTCTTAGCCATATCATCGACGCTCTTCTTCATACTTTCCAGATAAGCTTTTACTTCCGGGCTAAGATCCTTCAACAGCTCTTCTTCCGTTTTCTTATTCTTATCCGGATCTTCCACCGGTTTACCGTCTTTTAATCCATGTTTTGCTTCGTATGCAGCGACCGCAGCCGTTTCAGCCGTAGTCTTAGCTTCATTCTCTGCCTCCTGGATAGCCGGAAGGATATTTTCTTTGAACAGGTCCACAAAAGCCTCCATTCCTTCAGCTTTCTCTATCTTGAACGTCTTCTGAATACGTTCCGCATACTTCTCCGGCACACCTTTCGTCTTACATGCCGCCTTGATTAAATCTAAAATTGTCATAAGAGTTTTCTGTTTAAAATATAAGGGAGGAAAGAAAGTTCCGGGCACAAAAAAAAGCCCACCGGACAACCGGCAGGCTTCATTTCTAATTATTCCTGTAAGAATTTATTTCATCAAATCATGTGATTGGATCTAAGCCATTGTTTGCCTGAAGGCGTAAGGCAATAGATCAAAAATGCGGCACAAGGTATGCCTATTACGGCGAATCCAATTATAGCTCCCATTACTTATTCTCCTTTTTCTTATTCGTTAATACCAATCCTGCTACCAAGGCTAAAATAGAAGACGTAAAGCCTAGACCATAAATCAACCACTTATTATCTTCCATATCCTTGAATAAAGATGCTACCACTACACCTGTAAAGATATATTTCGAAACATCAATCAAATAGTTTCCTAATTTTTCTTTCCACATAACGCAAAAATAGCACAACAAGATGAAAAAGCAAAGGTATTTCTGTTTTTTCTTGCATAATTGAAAACAAGTGTTCATCTTTGCGATGCTTATCATATTTAACTAACGGATGCGGGTAGGATTCGCTCGCATAACAATGCCGAGCATTTTTTATGCCCGTACATTATTGTATAACGATATTAGGTATTCGTGTACCCCTGTGTGGAACTGTAATGGAACCACAGCATCCGTTGGAATGTGATAAGCAGCAGGAAAGGCACGAATACCTTTTTTTATTGAATTTGATTATGCTTATCAATTCCAACGATTCCAATGCCGCCAACAACAGTAACGGCAACAGGACGGCCCAACCCTCCGAAATGGGTAAGTACCCCACTCCTGAACTACAAGCTGCATTCAATACCGGCCGAGAAATCGGAAGAACCGAAGGAATGCTATACTACATCAAACATGCTTCCGAAAATATGCAAAAGGAAGCTGAAAAATTAAATTCGAAATTGCAGACGCAAAAAGCGAAAGTATAGAAGGTATCGCCATCTGCTTCCGGAAAAAGTTTTTCTGATTTATATATTATCTCAGAAAGGCGTTACGTGGCAGTTGCGTCAATAGGAAATTTAGAGGGCATTGGGTGTATTCTGTAAACTGCCACTTTACTACAGAATCTCCTTTGCCCTCGCTTTTTTCGGAAATATGAAAAATTTATCATTTAACGTAAAAGAGATTGCGAAAGTAAACAATGTGGCTATCATGGCTAGTAATGATCCTAATCAACTAGTTCCCATCAAACCTATTTGTGATGCTCTTGGCATAGACGCCAAAGCTCAACGTAATAGAATTGATCGTGATGAAATATTAAGTTCAACCGGGGTCATCATGACCTCGGTTGCCGCAGACGGGAAAGAACGTGAAATGTACTGCATTCCTATCCGATACGTTTTTGGATGGTTATTTTCAATTGATACTAATCGAGTTGATGAAGAAGTAAGAGCTTCCGTCATTAAATACAAAATGCAGTGTTACGATACACTGTATGATCATTTCGCCTCTTACGCCAGCTTCGTCAATCAAAAGCAGAAAAGACAGGCAGAAGACTGGGCCCGTATCCAAATCCTCAAAAAAGAGTTCCATGAAGCGAAGAACAAACTAGCCAAAGCTACAAAGCAAATGAACATGACAGTCGATTACTCATTTGAACAATGGAAGGCCAACGGGAAACAGCTTATTCTCGACTTTGACGATTAAATTTCCAAAATCGTTAGACAATTAGGAGATAATTTATATTTTTGCAGAAAGAAGTGGTTTACAAACAAGTCCTCGGATTACAGTTCCGAGGGGGGCTATTTGAAAATCATTCTTCTAAAAACATAAAGTAGTCTGATAGATTCAGCCGTGGATTGTAGTTCTACGGTGATGGTCTATCGGGCTACTTCTTTTTTATGCCAGTCAAGACCTTATCACTATCCGATATACTATAAAGGACGGCATTCCCGGTTATATCTTCTCTAACAATAATCCAACTTTTCTCTCCGTTCAACTCAATTTCAAAAACATGAGAATATTTAATCATAGGATTATCCTTATGGTATTCAGTATACCCCTTGTAATCCGAACCGGCAAATATCGCTCCTATATTTTTTATCAATTCGTTCTTCTCTTTCTTGAACTTATGAGGCTGATTCAAGAACTCTTTGATAGACTTTCCTGTCATTTTAACTCGTACCGGAAAATCTTTATGAGAGAATGAGCCATTCAATAAAGACTGCTTTGCCCAATTTTGCAGCTCTTTCGTTCTATCTTTTGAATATTGGATTGAAATACTATCTCTTTCAATCTTTCCATCCCCCAGCAACCATTCCGCAAACTCCTCATGATCCATCATGACCGGCGTAGCTATACAGATGCAGAACGGATGCCAGCCCGTAAACTTAAAATCCTTCGAGTATTGGCCAGCCTTTGCATCACACACAGGACACGGACCGTGATTCGATGGTGAACGTTCCACCTCATAACCAGTCACGAAGTCCATTTTCTGCCAACGTTCGTAATCGGCAGTTCGAAAAGCCTTATTGGTCTCCGTTGCTGCTAAACGTAGGGCGTTTTTGTAAGACGAACGATAAACACCCTGTCCTGGATGATAGTCTTTCATTGGCTGGGATAGAACCAGCTTCCCATTCGCATCCCTTACCCGTCGGAAACGACGGTTGGGTTCGTTTAGCAATTGCCGTATATCTTGGCTGATCAACGCCGACGGACGACCGGAAGACAATCCGGAAGAAAGGTAATACTCCAGATTATCCATGGCCCCGTCCGTTATATCCCAGACACGGGAGGATATGGTTTTACCAAATTCATCTTTACGTTTCAATAAAGTATTCAGCGCATCGGCATTCCGGGAAAACAATTTTTCCCTTAGCGTAGCGGAGATAGCCATATCCTTAATATAGCCCGTTACCAGCTCATCCGCTTTCCTATTGCCCAAATTCCATACATCGGTCGCCGTATTGGATATATTGTTTACGAGCTGCGTGTGTAAATCATCCAATAGCCGTTCGATTTGCCTCTCAATAGTAGCATTACCTATCCATACCCGGTCGCCGCCATGATCCGACCATTTAGCCAAAAGAGGTCCGACCCTACGGACAAATTCGTCAAACGAATACTTTATGCTGCCTTGTTGCCGGAACAGACGTTGCAGGAATTGTCGCTCATGAAATGATAGTTCTTTCATTCTCCATATCCCATTGTCAGACCAACCATGTTATTACGTTGCGCAGCCGTATCCTCCTCTTCCTTCATCAGCTTCATTTCTTCGTCCAAGTCTTCTGTTAGCGGAGAATGAGCCGTAACC
>ERZ1673738.2142-NODE-2142-length-26665-cov-15.135175_pt1 | contig 26665 bp, 24 predicted proteins | sample MGYA00580198_ERZ1673738 | MGnify/ENA primary metagenome ERZ1673738 (study PRJEB41218, sample SAMN15661784) | gut metagenome | host: Homo sapiens | place: Canada: London | collected 2015-08-20/2019-03-30 | study: EMG produced TPA metagenomics assembly of...
TAACACCTCCCCCGTCCTACATTGCCTTCCCTTGCCCCCCCCCTATCTTTTCCGCCCCGTCCGGCAATTCCAAAGGCGGATGCCCTCAACAGATGGAGATTTCACCCCCGCCCGACGATAAAAAATCCCCCTTTGCGCATGGGTGGGCGCCCACCCGACCATAACCCCCTGCGCGCTTAGAATGAAAATTCACCCCCTTAAAAAACAAATATTCCCAAACGGGCCCAAAAAACCTCCGCCGCCCTTCGGCATTTTGCGCCATCGCCTTTCCGCCTCCCGCGGCGCCTTTCCGCCCGCCGAGCCAATGCGGCGGAGTCCCCGAGAGGGCGCCCCCGCTCCTTCCGCGCGGAAAAAATTCCGCATGGCGAGAAAAAACCCTTGCAATTTTCAAAATAATAGTATTGTAGTACCATAATTCTATTAAAGGAAACCGGCGTGCCGACAAAAGTCCTCAACATATCCGAATGCTCGTCGCTCGCCCTCCACGCCGCAAGGGCGGTGGCGCGCTCCGGCTCGCCCATGACGGCCGAGCGCATCGCGGGCGCGGCGGGCGTCTCCAAGCACCACCTCTCGAAGGCGCTGCGCAAGATGGTCGAGGCGGGGATAATATCCTCATCGCGCGGCCCGAACGGCGGGTTCTTTTTCACGGACGAACAAAAAAAACTGCCGCTTATGAGCATAATGGGCGCAACCGGCTCCGGCGAGGCGAAATGCCCGTGCATGTTCGACACCCCGCGCTGCGGCGGGAACGACTGCCTGTTCGGCACGCTGCTCAAAGACGCAAACAGGCTTTACAACAGCTATTTTTCAAAAACCAGAATTTCGGATCTGGCAAGAAAACGAAAACAGACTAAACAAAGGAAAACATCATGGCAAAAAAAGTGATATGCTCGGTATGCGGCTATGTCTTTGAAGACGCCGACAACCTCCCCGACGTCTGCCCCCAGTGCAAGGCGCCCAAATCCAAATTCGCCGTCAAGGACGACGCCCCCGCCGCCTCGTGGGCCGACGAACACAAAATCGGCGTCGCCGCCGGTCTCGACAAGGAAGTCGTCGAAGGGCTGCGCGCGAATTTCACGGGCGAGTGCACGGAAGTCGGAATGTATCTGGCGATGAGCAGGCAGGCCGACAGGGAGGGATATCCGGAAGTCGCGGAAGCATACAAGAGAATCGCGTTTGAAGAGGCCGAACACGCGGCGAAGTTCGCCGAACTCCTCGGCGAATGTGTCTGCGCCGACACGAAAAAGAACCTCGAACTGCGCGTTGAAGCGGAGCGCGGGGCGACGGAAGGCAAACTTATGCTCGCAAAGAGGGCGAAAGAACTCGGGTACGACGCCGTCCACGACACGGTGCACGAAATGTGCAAAGACGAAGCCCGCCACGGCTCGGCTTTTCAGGGACTCCTCTCCCGCTACTTCTGATTTGGCCCGGGCGCGCGAAACTGCCGCCGATGTTCAGTTTTGAAAGAGTCCGCCTCTGGTCACGTACGCCGGTACGCTCCCGCCGGCAGACTCTTTCAAATTGAACCCGCCCGCACAGCAGCGCTTCGTCCAGGCGGCAGCGCCGCGTCCGTTCTTTCGCCACGCTCGGGGTCTTTTTACCTATGGCGTTAGCGTTGTTCTTGCGGCGCATATCATATGCCGCCGCAATTCATTTTCTCAAAATTCCGCTACGCGGACCTTTGTATTTTCGCCCGAACGGCAATTTGACGCACCCCAAATCAAAAAGCGTTTCTTCGGAATAAACCGCACACTAACGCACTGAAAGTACACTTCGGCCACGACTTTTCCTTTATATTATAAAGGGATAGACGCACTGCAAAGACAATCGCCGCAAGAAGCGCAGCCCCTTCCATGGCCGGCGCACCTTGCGCCCGTATTCTCCCGCCTCCAAAATGGATTCGCTCGCTTAGTTGCGCCGCGCGGACGCGGGAAGCGCCAACCTAAAAGGGGACATGCCCCCTGCGGCGATTGGCAAAGCCAATGCGCCTGCCTCCAAAACTTCCGATAGTAAGTTTGATTCCCTGCGGGGTAAAATGGCAGCATATTTTATCGCTCCCGGGAACCTTGGTCTTTTAAACGAACTCCGGAAGTTTGTACGAACCTCTCATGGGAGGTTCGTTTTTTGTTGGGGGAATGGAAAGGGGATAGAAGCATTGGCAAAGCCAATTTTCGTAAGAGCGCAGCCCTTCAATGTCCGGCATGCCTCATGCCCCTTGCGCCTTTATTGGGAACGGAAAGGGGATAGAAGCATTGGCGAAGCCAATCTTCGTAAGGGGCTGTGCCCCTTCTATGGAAGTGCGCCTCGCACCCTGCGCAGAAAGTGCCGCCTGATAACGCCCCTCTATCGGTGTGTCGCGGTATTATTTGCCGAATTGCGGGAGGAAAGGTTTCAGTATCTGGACTTGGGAAGAGAGCGGCAGACCGGAATTTGCCACGTTCCACGCCAATATAACGGCGTCCTCCCCCGTATTTACGAGACCGGCGGCGATTTCAAAACCCTTTTTGGCGGCTTGGGGATTAGACTTGGCCACTTCCGCGGAAAGCGCGCAAAGCCTGCCGCGGGGGAAATCCGCGGCGCGGTAGATGTTCTCCGCGACGAAGTCTATCGCAGCGGCCGCATTGCCCGCCTCGGCAAAGTTGCGCGCGACCGCTATCGCCACGGGGGAAATCTCACGGGCGTCTTTTAGCTCGGCGATTGCGGCGCCGTTTATCTTTTCGCAGAGCGCCTTGTCAGCGGAGGCGGCGAGATATGCGAAATCCGCGAGAGCCGCGGCGCGGTAGAGCTCCGGATTTTCGGCGCGGGCGTATTTTGATTTTGCAAGGTGCGCGCAGGTCGGCGAAATTTTTTCGAGAACCTCCGGATGGGCGAGCGAAACTTTCGACGCCGCCCGCGCGAGAGCCTTGGGATTTTTCCCGAAAGCGGCGGCGGCTATCCTCGCGTGGGAATAATCGCGAGCCGCGGGGTCTTTTATGGTTTCGGCGATGGAAAATGCGGCCTCGAAATACCCGCGCCGCGCGACGCCGGCGGCAAGATCGGACAGAAAATCATTCTTCCGGCGCCCGTCCGGCATACGGGAGGCAAGCGCAATCGCGTCCATGTAGTTTTCGGAATTGCCCGCGGTGCTGGCGATTTTCGCGAACGTGCCCTCAAAGAGCCTGGCTTCGGACACTTTTCTCGCAAGCTCTATGGCCTTGTTCTCCATTCCGACATCGGCAAAGAGCGCGGACATGTCCGCGTAGGCCTTGTCGCGTATCTGGGGGGCGTTTATTTTGGAGACATTATCGAGCGCGCCGTCGAGGATTTTCACGAACTCCGCAAAGAGTTCCGGCGAGTCTGCCTTGGCGGAGACCGCCTTTGCCCGCAATGCAGGAATAACGCTTATGTCGTAGGCGACCATAGCCGCCTGCGTCCTCGCCTCGGAGATGAAGAGCTTTTTGTCGGCGATTTTCTCCGCGCGCGGCGAAGGTTTCGGGGTGGAGCGCGCAAAAAGTTCGGAGGAGCCTGCGGGAGGCTCAACGCGGAGCGCGGCGAAATCGGAAAAATCCCCGCGCTCTATCCTGCTCTTGTCAAACACGTCCGAAACGGCTTTCGCGAGCTCGGCCGAAATACGCTTTTGGGCCTCTTCGGAAATTTTTCCGTCGGCGGCCGCCGCCTGCACAAGGGCGGCGAGGGCGCAGACGTCACCGCCCCTTAGACCGCCGTTTACGACCACCGGCCACGCGATGCCAACCTCCGCAAGGTTCGGGTTGTAAAGCAGGCCGAGCTTGGGAATAATTTTCGAAACGAGGTCGAAATACGCGACGGGGCCTATGCGGGTATCCGAATCGGTCATGACTTTGAGCGCTATTGTCGATTCCGGATATTTTTCGACGATTTTTCTGACGGACGCCACGGCGTTGTCGCAAAGAGCTTTGGCCGTTTTATAGTCGGCTTCCGCAAAAGCCTTTTCCGCCCGCTCGACGTTGGCGGAAGCTCCGACGTATTCGCGATTCGCGCCTTTTTCGGAAGATGCCGAACACGCCGAAACGAATGCGGCGCTCGCCGCTACAATCGCTGTAAAAATTTTCTGCATACGCGTTAAATTAACACCGCTTTCCCCCTTGTAAAGCCTATCTTTGAAATCCCCCGAAGCGCAAATCAGCAAGCCGCCGCAAAAAAACGCGGCCGGCGCAAGAGCACCGAGCCGCGGTCCGCAATCAGAAAGAAACGAAAATATCAGTCGAACTTGGCCTTGCGCATGTCCTTTTCGCGCAGGAAAGCCTCGTGGAGCGCGTAGGCTTTCGAGAGCGTGAGCGGCGTGTGGCCGCACGGCACCGATTTGAGGAAGTCGCGCAGAATCGGCTTATAGTCTTCGTGCGCGCAATTTTCGATGAGGATATGCGCGCGCTCAATCGGGGTCTTTCCGCGCAGGTCAGCCACGCCGTTTTCCGTGACGATGACGTTGACGCTGTGCTCGGTGTGGTCGCAGTGCGAAACGCTGGGGACTATCGCGCTTATCATTCCGCCTTTCGCGACGGACGGGCAGGTATATATCGAGAGGTAAGCCGCCCTCGTGAAGTCGCCGCTGCCGCCGATTCCGTTCATTATGTTTTTGCCCATAATGTGGGAACTGTTGACGTTGCCGGAGAGGTCGACCTCAATGGCGGTGTTCATAGATATGACGCCTATCCTGCGCGCGACCTCCGGACTGTTGGAGATCTCCTGCGGGCGGAGGACGAGCTTGTCCTTAAAGAATTTGATGTTTTTGTAAACCTCGTCGATTTTTCCGGCCGTGCACGTGAGCGACGTGGCCGACGCGCACTTGATGTGGCCGTGCTCGATGAGGTCGATGACGGAGTCCTGCAAAACCTCCGAATACATGGAGAACTGCGGTATGTCGGGGTTGTCTCCGAGGGCGCCGAGGACGGCGTTTGCGATGTTGCCGACGCCGCTTTGTATCGGGAGAAACTGCGGGGGTATTCTGCCCGCCTTCATCTCGGCGGCGAGAAAGTCGGCCACATTGTGGCCTATTTTCTGCGTGACGGGGTCGCTGGGCTTGAACGGGGCGACCTGGTCGGGCATGTCGGTTCTGACAATGCCGACGATTTTCCTGGGGTCGACCTTTACGACGGGGCTGCCTATCCGGTCGCCGGCGGAGTAAATGGGAATCTCGCGGCGGAACGGGGGATTGGCTGTCTCGTATATATCATGGATGCCGTAAATCTCCTTCGACTGGTGCGCGTTGAGCTCTATCAGAATTTTGTCGGCAAGCTTCAAGCCGGTGGGCGATATGCCGACGGAAGTGGTGAGGAGAATCTCGCCGCTGTCGCTGACGTCGGCGGCTTCGACTATCGCCCAGTCGAACTTGCCCATGAAGCCGTAGTTCATGTACTGGGGAGTCATCGAAAGGTGGAGGTCGGTGTAGCGGATCTCGCCCGAATTTGCGCCGGCGCGGATGTCGGCGTTGGTCTGGTATGGCGCGCGGTAGCTTATCGCCTTGGCGCGTGCGAGCACGCCCTCGCACAAGTCGCCCGAAGAGGCGCCGGTGACGACGGCTACTTTAAATTCCCTGCCCTCCGCATGCTCCTTTTCGGCCTTGGCCGCAATGGCGGAGGGAATCGCCTTTGTCGCGCCCGCAGGGGTGAATCCGCTGAACGCGATCTGTTGACCGTTTTGGACGAGGCTCGCGGCCTCCTCCGGAGTGAGATATTGATAACTCATTTTTCGATTGCGTAATTTGTTGAAATAACGGGCACAAAAAAGGACGGCGCGCGGAGGCCCCATCCGATTTTGCGGCAAGCCGCATTAGTGGCTTGCAAGGGTAGCTATGAAAAATCCGGCGACCATCGCAGTGCCTATGACGCCCGCGACATTCGGGCCCATTGCGTGCATCAGCAGGAAGTTTGAGGGGTCCGCCTTCGCGCCCTCGACCTGCGAGACGCGCGCGGCCATCGGGACGGCCGAAACGCCCGCAGAACCTATGAGCGGGTTGATTTTTTCCCTGAGGAAAAGGTTCATTCCCTTGGCCATCAAAAGACCCGCCGCGGTAGAGAAGCCGAAAGCGACCACCCCTAGGGCGAGAATGGACAGGGTGTCGACGCGGATAAACCTGTCGCCGGTCATCGTGATGCCGACCGAAGTGCCGAGGAATACGGTGACGATATTTATGGTTTCGTTCTGGGCGGCCTTGCTGAGGCGCTCGCAGACGCCGCACTCGCGTATGAAATTGCCGAGCATCAGCATGCCGATGAGCGCGGATACGTCGGGGACGAGCAGAATGTAGAATATCGTGACAACGAGCGCAAATATCAGCTTTTCGAGGCGGCCTACCTTGCGGTGGCTCTTCATGCGGATTTTGCGTTCGGCTTCCGTCGTGAGCGCGCGCATGATGGGCGGCTGGATTATCGGCACGAGCGCCATGTAGCTGTACGCGGCAACTGCAATCGGCGCAAGAATATGCGGCGCGAGCTTGTTTGAAATAAATATGGAAGTCGGGCCGTCGGCGCCGCCGATGATACCGATTGAGGCGGCTTCCTGAGACGTGAAGCCGAGGTATATGGCGCCCATAAAGGTCGCGAACACGCCGAACTGCGCCGCTCCGCCCAAGAGAAGCATCTTGGGATTGGCGATGAGCGGGCCGAAGTCGGTGAGCGCGCCCACGCCGAGGAATATGAGCGGGGGGAAGATTTCGAGCAAAACGCCCATCTGTATGTAATAATACAGGCCGCCCGTGCGCGCGCTGTACACATCGACGAGCTTCTGCCCGTTCGCCACGCTCTCTCCGGGTCTTGCGAGCACGGCGTCCACATCGCCGGTTGCGGTCGCCCAGACGAGCCTGTCCTCGCCTTTGAGCAAGAGCTCCCTGCCCTTGTAGCGCACGCTGAATACGGCGCCGGCCTCGGCGGCTTCAAGCTCCGTCTGCGGGTTGCCCGACGCGGGTCGGACGACGCAAACCAAGTCCGGAATTCCCTTGGACTTTTTAAACACATCGGCCCGCGACTCCGACGACGTGACGTCTTCAAGCATGGCAAAATACTTAGCCACGTCGGCCTGCGCCGTCTCCTTTGAGGCCGCGATATCGGAAACCTTTGCGGGAATCTGGCGGACGACGCGCGGGACGAAGACCTTTCCGCCCTTCTCGGCAAAGACCGAAACGACCGTGCCCTTCGCGGGGGAAACCAAATAGGAAGCGGGCTTGTTTACAACACCCTCCGTGGGAAGGTTTGCGAGCAGCGCGCCGAAAGCGATGGGAACGAGCAAAAGCGGCTCAAACTGCTTGAAAACCGCCAGATACAGCAGAACGCAAACGACGGCCCACATGACTATCATGCGCCAGTCGACGTAAAAGAATCCCGTATCGAGAACCAAGTCGATTAAACTTTGCAACATAGGAAAGGAGTTTTGCAGTAAAAATTATGAAACGGGCATTGGCGGGGAGAAGAGCCGCCCGCCAATGCCGCGAAATATACGAATTATCAGCTGAGGCTCAGAAGAACTTCGCCCTCGTTCACGCTCTGGCCCGCGCTCACGCAAATCTTGGCTACGGTGCCGTCGGCGGGGGAATTGACGGGGGTGTTCATCTTCATGGCTTCAAGGGTGACGAGCAAATCGCCGGCCTTGACCTTCTGGCCCTCCTTGACGTTTAACGCCACAACGACCGCCGCGAGCGGACAGGCGACGTCGTTGGCGCCTGCGGGCGCGGGAGCGGCCTTTTTGGGCGCGGGGGCCGCAGGGGCGGCGACGGGCGCCGAAACCGCGGGAGCGGCGGGTGCGGGAGCCGCCGCAGGAGCGACGGACGCGATTCTCGAGCCGAGGATTTCAACTTCGACTTCGTACGTTTTGCCTTCTACTGTTATGCGCAACTTTTTCATAAAAAACGGTTCCTTTTAATTGAATTTAACGGGTGTGTAATTTTTTGACGCAAAAATCTGCATTCTGCCCTGGCGCGCGAAAGACATGTCGGGCGCGGTGAGCTTCACGGAGACGATCCGGCACTCCTCCTCAATCGCGACGGCCGCGGCCGCGGACAGAACCGCTACCAGCTCGGCCCTCTCGTCGCGGAGCTCGGGGAGAACGGAGGCGACGGCCGCGGAGATTGCGAATGCGTGGGCCTCGGGAATCTCGGGCTTGGAAGCGGCCGCGGGCTTCGCTGCGGCGGCGGGTTTGGCCGCCCCGCCCTGCACGAGGGAGAAAAACTTTCCGATGAATGCCGTCGTTAGCGACAGGAACATCAGAACGAAGAGCACTACCAGAAATCCGACAGCTGAAAACATTATCATCTGCTCGAAGTTCGGGTGCGCCGGAATCAATGTGGCGATTGTCTGCATAAACTTTCCTTATTTTGCCAGCCCTCAACCCGCAATCCCGAATAAAAGCCGCCGCGCCCCGAAAGGCGCAAGAGGCGGACGCGGGTTCGGACGCGATTACATGGGAATATTGCCGTGCTTCTTGGGCATGCGGATCTGGCGTTTTCCTATCGTGGCCCTTAGCGCGTGCGCGATGACGCCGCGCGTTTCAGCGGGCTCGATGACGTCGGTTATCATTCCCTTTTCCGCGGCCTGATAGGGGCTTTCGAATTTTTCGCTGTACTCGGCGCGCAGCTTGGCGGCGAGCTCCTGCGGGTTTTCGGCGGTTTTGAGTTCCTTGCCGTAGAGCACGTTAACGGCGCCCTTTGCGCCCATGACGGCGATTTCGGCGGTCGGCCACGCAAACACCATGTCCGCGCCCATGTCTACGCAGCACATGGCAAGATACGCCCCGCCGTAAGCCTTGCGCATGATGAGGGTAATCTTGGGAACCGTCGCCGAAGCGTAGGCGAACAGCATCTTTGCGCCGTGGCGGATTATGCCGCCCCTCTCCTGGGCGAGCCCGGGCATAAATCCGGGTACGTCCACGAGGTTGACAATCGGCACGTTGAAGGCGTTGCATGTGCGGATAAAACGCGAAGCCTTGTCGGAGGCGTCTATGTCGAGGCACCCCGCCTTGTATGCGGGCTGGTTGGCGATAATGCCGGCAACCACGCCCTGGAAGCGCGCAAACCCGACCACTATGTTGCGGGCAAAAGACCCCTGTATTTCGAAAAATTCTCCATTGTCCACAATCTTGTTGATGACCTTGTAGACGTCGAGAGCCTCCTTGGAAGTCTCGGGGACGATTTCGTTGAGCTCGGGGTCGTAGGTCTTTTCAAGCGGCACGGAGAAGTCGTGCGGGGGCTCCTGCATATTGTTGGACGGCAGGTAGGAGAGGAGCTTTGAGGCGAGTTCGAGCGCATGGCGGTCGTCGTTGGCGACCAAGTGTATGTTGCCTGAAACCGCCGCGTGTGCGTCGGCGGTGGCGAACATCTCGAGGGCGGCCTCCTCGCCAGTGGCGGCCTTGATGACCTGCGGGCCGCAGATGAAGAGGTTGGAATTCTTCTTCGTCATTATGATGAAGTCCATCAGCGCGGGGCTGTACGCGGCCCCGCCGGCGCAGGGGCCCGCGATAATCGAAACCTGCGGGACGACTCCCGAGAGGTTGACGTTCTGCCAGAAGATTTTTCCATAGCCGGATAGCGATTCAACGCCCTCCTGAATGCGCGCGCCGCCCGAGTCGTTGACGCCGATTACGGGCATGCCATTTTCGCCGGCGAACTTCATGAGGTCGCATATTTTTTTGGCGTGGTTTGAGCCGAGCGAACCGCCGGCGACCGTGAAATCCTGGCTGAACGCCGCCACCTGCCTGCCATTGACGGTTCCGATGCCGCACACTATGCCGTCGGTGGGGAGGACTTTTTTCTCCATTCCGAAGTTGTGGCAGTTGTGCTGGACGTGCATTCCGAACTCCATGAAAGAGCCTGCGTCAAACAGGGCTTCTATCCTGTCGCGGGCCGTCATGAGCCCCTTCTGGCGGCGGGCTTCGAGTTTAGCCTTTCCGCCCGCATTGTACGCCTCTTCGCGGCGCCTGGCGAGCTCTTCCATCAATTTTTTTGCTATGGCCATTTTAAATCAGGTTTCGATAAGTGTTGGTTGGGAAATGTGCGCGCGGGAAGAAATCCGGAAATATATCCGAACGGACACCTCCCGCTCCCGCGAAGACGGGCTATTTGCAGCCGCAGCCGCCGTCCTGGCAAAATTCGGTGAGAACCCCCTTGGTGAACTTGGGGTGCAGGAACGCGATTTTCTTGGCGTGGGCGCCGATCTTGGGCTCCTCGTTTATAAGCCCGACCCCCTGCGACTTGGCGTGGGCGAGATCGGAGACGATGTCGTCGGAATTGAGGGCGACATGGTGGACTCCGCCGTGGGGATTCTTTTCCAGAAACTTGGCTATGGGACTGTCGGGCGAAGTGGGTTCGAGCAGCTCGATGTGGACCCCGCCGATGGAGAAGAAAGCCGTCTTGACTTTCTGGTCGGCGACTTCCTCTACACCCTCGCATTTGAGGCCGAGAACATTTTCGTAATAGGGAACCGCATCGTCAATCGATTTAACGGCGATGCCGAGATGGTCAATTTTCTTCAGCATAATAATAACCTTTTTTTTAAAAAATTGCGCCGATTACCTCATTTGCGACAAATTTTGTCAACACTTTTGTGACTTTTGCCGCATGCGCGCGGGGAGCGAATCGGCGGAGGCCGCATGCTTCCGCGCCCGCGCGGGGACGCGCCATGGAAGGCTCCGGCGAGGGGGGCAAAAAAATCGGGGCGGAGGGAATTCTCCCTCCTCCCCGAAAAGGCGCCGAACCGCGCGCGGAAAAACAGCGCGTCAGGACAGCAAAATTCCGCTGAATCCCGAGCCGCCTCCGGAACCGCCGGCGCCGCGCTTCCGCCCTGCCGGTTCGAGGGAGGAATCGAGCTCGTACAGAATCGGGACGCCCGTCGGTATTTCAAATCCGGCGATTTCGTCGTCGCCCATGCCGTCGAGAAATTTGACGAGCCCCCTAAGGCTGTTGCCGTGGGCGGACACTATGACATCCGCGCCTCCGGCGAGCGCCGGAGCTATGCGGTCGAACCAAAACGGCAGAACGCGCGCTACGGCGTCTTGGAGCGATTCGCCAAGCGGCAGCGCCCGCCGGTCAACCCCTGCGTACTTTTCCTCAAAGCGCGGGTTTCTCGGGTCGTCGCCCCCCAGCAGCGGCGGCCTCGCGGCGTAGCTCCTGCGCCATATTCTGACCTGCTCCTCGCCGTGCTTCGCCACGGTTTCCGCCTTGTTGAGCCCCTGCAAGGCGCCGTAGTGGCGCTCGTTGAGCCTCCAACTCTTTTCGAGCGGAATCCACATTCTGCCCGAAACGCCCGACACTATGTTCCAAGTGGCAACCGCGCGCTTTAAAACCGACGAGAACGCGGCCACGGGGCGCATGCCCTCGCGGTTCAAAATTCTGCCGGCGTTTTCGGCCTCAGCCATTCCCGCGTCGGACAACCCGACATCTGTCCAGCCGGTAAACCGGTTTTCCAGATTCCATTCGCTCTGTCCGTGCCTCAATAATATAAGTTTAGGCATGCGGATTTCGACAGCGGAAAAAGAGTTTTGTTCGGCACGTCAAGCGCCGGCTATCATTGCTGCGAATGAAAACAGGACGGCGGCTGCCAGCGCATTGCGCCCCAAATGCGGATACTCCGCCCGCGCCGACTTGCGGAGAATCCCGAAAAATTCCGCTCGGGAAAGCTCGTCGCGCCACAGCCCTTCCCCCTTCGGCGGATTGTCCGAAAACGACCGCCCCGCAAGCGTCCAAAAGAGCGCAAACAGCGCCGCGTTTATCGCCGCCGCCCCCAATCCGTACGGAGAAAAACCGCCGGAGAAAACCTCAATCGCAACTTGGAAAATCGGGGGCAAAAAGGCAACCGACACCGCTATTTTCCAGACCGCGCAATACTGTGGGGCGCCCATGGGTGAGTTGCGGACCGCGCGCGCCAAAATGTATATCAAAAGCCACTCTGCGGCGAAAGCCGCGCACGAGAGCGCCGCGGAATTGAGGACGAAAACGAACGCCCCCGCGACGCTCCGCACCGCGTGAGACGCCGCCGCCGCGCGCGATTCAAACGCAAGTCCGGAACCGTTCCAAAGGGTTTCCGCCGCGCGGCACGCGCACTTCCACGCCCCGAATGAAAATCCGGAAAATACGCCCGTAAGCAACCCCAAAAAGAGCGTCCGCCCCACGAGCGACTTCGGCAGGGAACATATCCGCGCCAATCCTTTTGGATTCTCATTTTCCACGCGCCGAACATCGCACCCCGCCCGGCAAAAGGCAAGCGTATTTTGAGGCATAATGTCAAAATATTCCAAATAAAAACTACTTGCGTGCATTGCAATTTTCAAATACTTCTTCTAACATACTAAACATTCAACGCATATCGCACAAAAGGAATACATATGACAAGAAACGACTTTATAAAAACGGCGGCCCTCGCGGGGGCGGCGGGGCTTGCGATGCCGAAATTTTCGTTCGGCGCAGCAAAGGGCTCGGATAAGATAAAAATAGCAATCGTCGGCTGCGGCGGGCGCGGAACCGGCGCCCTCAAAAACATGATATCCGCCGACAAGAACATTGAAATCGTCGCCGCCGGAGACCTCTATTCCGAGAGGATAGCCGCGTGCGCCGAAAGCGTCAAGAAGTTCGCAAAGGGCGCGGGGCTCAATCCAGAAGAGATCTGGAAGGTTTCGCCCGACACCTCGTTTACCGGCCTCGACGCAATAGACAAGGTATTGCAGACCGACGCCGACGTCGTCGCCCTCGTCACACCTCCGGTATTCCGCACTTCGCACATAGAAAAGGCGCTCAATGCAAACAAGCACGTGTTCGCCGAAAAGCCGATCTGCATCGACTGCGTCCAGCTCAGAAAAATCTACGACGAGCTTATTCCCCTCGCCGACAAAAAGGGGCTGAACGTGCTCTGCGGAACGCAAATGCGCTACCAGACCGCCATCAAGGAAGCGGTGGACCGCGTCCGCGACGGGCAGATAGGCGACATAACCTCCGTAGTCTGCCTGCGCTACGAAGCGACATACCTCACGGGCTGGTACGAAGTTCCTGACAGCCTCGAACCCGATGACGTCCGCTACCAGCTGCTCAGGTGGCTCGCCTTCACATGGACTTCCGGCGACCAGTTCGTCGAACAGTACATCCACAACCTCGACCTCGCCCTGTGGGCGATAGACAAACTCCCCGTCGAAGTGATAGGCAGCGGCGGCAGGCAGACAGACATTCCGTACCCGAAGTTCGGCGACAGGCAGTCCAACACCCATGCGCACTTCGAGTTTGACGGCGGGATTTCCCTCACGGCCGCATGCCGCCAGGAAAACGGGACCTCGCCTTTCAGCCCGCTCAAAGTGTACGGCACGAAGGGGGTTCTGGACATGACTTTCGGAAGGCAGACCATCACGGGCGAAAAGCCGTGGAAATCCGAAATGCCCAAAAAGCAGGCGCTCGTCTGCGAGCACGAAGCCCTCTTCGGCGCGCTCAGAAGCGGCGGGCATCTCAACACGATGAAGCAGTGCGCGGACTCGTGCTTTGTAGCAATCGCGGGGCGCGAAGCTTCATATGCCGGCAAGAGGGTAAAGACCGCGTGGTTCAGGGAAAAATCCCGCCTGAGCCTGCTGCCCGAAAACCTTTCGCTCGACGCGAAAAAGCCCGTCGCGCCGATACCGAATCCGACAAACTACAAGCTCGTATAGGGCTGTGGTTTGCCCTAAGGCGCCGCTCCGTTTCAGGGGCGGCGTTTTTTTGCGCCGCGCGGGGAAAATAATCCCGCCCGCAGGGAATCCGGGCGTGGAGAAAACTTCCCGCCTGCGCGCCGGCCCGCCGCCCCAAGCCGTCGGGAAAATCGGAGGAAGCGGCGCGAACTGATTCCGCCCCGTCCACAATAGTATTGAAAACGGGGAAATTTTTGTGCAATCTTGTTTTATTATGACATTCAATGTACTGATAGATATCATAGTGTTCGCCGCATTCATCGTGGCGGTCGTGGCTCTCGGACTTTACAAGAGCCGCGGTGAAAAGGGGAGCGAAGGATACTTCCTCGCCGGCCGCGGCCTCACGTGGTGGCTGATAGGCATATCGCTCATCGCCGCCAACATATCCACCGAACAGTTCGTGGGCATGAGCGGAAGCGCGTCGGGCCTCTCCGGTCTGGCAATCGCAAGCTACGAATGGATGGCGGCAATCACCCTCGTGTTCGTCGCATTCCTGTTCCTGCCGAAATTCCTCAAAAGCGGCATGTACACGGTTCCGCAGTTTCTCGAATACCGCTTCGACGCGCTATCGCGCTCCGTAATGTCGTTCATGATGGTGGCCGTGCTCGTGCTCGTGAACATCACGGCCGTCATATATTCCGGCGCGACCGTCGCCGACACGGTTTTCGGGCACAGCGCCGACCTCCCGATAGACCTCGATGTGGCCGCGTGCTGCTGGGCGATAGGGCTTATAGCGGCGGTCTATGTCTGCGCGGGCGGGCTCAAAGCCTGCGCATGGGCGGACCTCTTGCAGGGCACGGCGCTCATAGCGGGCGGCGCGCTCATAGCGTACTTCGCATTCGACGCCTTCGCGGCAAAGCCCGTGGCGGAAATCGCGACGACCGCGGCGGTCTCCCCCGAAACGCTGTCCTCGCTCTCGGACGCGGGCGTGTTTGAAAAGTTCTTCAAGCTCAACACCGACAAGCTCACGATGTTCCTGCCCGCCGACCATCCGGAAGTTCCGTGGACGGCGCTTATCATCGGGCTCTGGATTCCCAATTTCTACTATTGGGGCTTCAACCAGTACATAATCCAGAGAACGCTCGGCGCTTCGAGCCTCGCCGAGGGGCAGAAGGGCGTCATATTCGCCGCGGGGCTCAAACTCATAATCCCGTTTATCATCGTAATCCCCGGAATCATCGCATTTAACCTCTTCGCCGCCGAACAGGCGAAGTCGGCAATGAACGACCAGAAAATTCTCGCGGCCAACGCCGGCAACTACTCCATCGTATACTTTGACATGATGGAGGCTCTGAAAAAGCCCGTGACGCCAAAGGACACCGTCGCCGCTTTCACCTATACCGTGCAGAAATCGGAAGCCCCGTCCAAAGTCGCCGTCATCAGCGAAGCGGAAGCCGGCGCGTTATACGACGCCTACAAGGCGGATAAAGACGGCGGAAAACTCGCCAAAGTGCGCTTTGAATACGACGACGGCTGGGCGAAAACGCACGGGGGCGAAAACGGCCCGAAGGTTCTCGTGGACCGCTGGAACCGGAACCAAGCCGATACAAACAGCGGCGGCGACGCCGTTGTCAAAAAGCTCTACGGCTATAAGTACGACTCCGCATTCGGGCTTCTCATCAGCAAGGTTCTCCCCGAGGGATTCGGGCTGAGGGGCTTCATATTCGCCGCCCTCCTCGGCGCGGTGGTGAGCTCTCTGGCGGCCATGCTCAACGCCGCGAGCACGATATTTACGATAGACATCTACAAGAAGTTCATCGTGCCGAATGCGGGCGACAAGCACCAGGTGCTCGTCGGCAGAATCGCCGTGATAGCGTTCGCAATCATAGGCTGCATCGTGGCCCCGATGCTCGCGAACCCGAAACTCGGCGGCGTGTTTACCTTCATACAGGAATTTCAGGGATACCTCTCGCCGGGCATTCTGGCGGTATTCATCTTCGGCATGTTCTCCAAGAGGGCTCCGCGCTTCTCGGGCGCAATCGGCATATTGACGAGCCCCATAGTCTACGGCTTCCTGCAATGGCAGTTCGGCGATATCGCCTTCCTGAACAGAATGGCAATCACCTTCGCGTGCTCGCTCGGCATAATGGCGGCGCTCACACTCGTAAAGCCGCTCAAACAGGACATCGAAATGCCCGTGAACACCACTATGGACCTCTCCTCTTCCAAGGGGGCGAAAATCGGCGGAGCCGCGGTGCTCGCGATAAGCGCTCTGCTGTACTTCATATTCTCCGGCCTCTGGTTCTGATAAAATCGGAGGCAAGCAAAAGGGCGCGGACATTGTCCGCGCTTTTTTTGTCTTATAAACCTGCGGAAATCCGGCGGACCGTATCGCGCCAAAAGGTTTGATACGGCTCGCCGCGCGTTTGTCTTTGGAGGAATAAGACCTCTGCAAGGGGGCTGTAAGTCGCTTAAAAATCCGCCGCAATGGGGGCGGGCTTTGCAAATGTTTTTCTGCAACCCGCAGATGCCGCGGGCGGCGGCGCAGGAAACTTTCGGCTTCGCGCCGAACCATTCGCCCGCCGCGATTTTCGACTTCCATTGCGCGGTCGGAATTGCCGTCTCCCGCAAAACATCGCCGCATTCAGTATCGCGATCCCTTCGCGGAACGAATATTCCGCCGTTGGAGAGCTCCGGAAAAGACGTGTGAAAAGGCCGGTTTCTTCGCGGGTTATGGATTCCCGTTCCTTCACCGCCCGCATTGAATGCGCGCGCAGCGGAAAATTCGGGAATACGGGGATTGCTGAAAATATCGGGTCCGAAAACGTTTGCGCACACGCCGAATCGATATCGGGAAAAATTTTCGGGCGGAAAGTTTTGCAGCGCGGCCGATTTCAAAATATCCAGTTTCCCGCCGCGCGGCAGAAGCGCTCCGACCTGACACCCCGAGAATTTCCCGCAGGCTCGCGGGAGAAAAAAACTTCGCAATAACCGCAAACCCGTTTTAAAGGAGAAGCGGCGCTATTTCCAACAACCGCCGCGCGAAAAAAACTCCCACGTACGGATATTGCGGCGACCGCGCCGAATAAAAAACCCGCGCCGCAAACGCGAAAACGCGGAAGTCCGCCTCAGGCGTTGCCGGATTTGGCGAAAAATGCGCGCGCGGCGGCGCGGTCTTCGGCGATTTGCGCTTTCAGCGCGTCCAGGCTTTCAAACTTTTTTTCGGGCCTCAAAAACTTCAAGAATTCCGCGCGGATTTTCGCGCCCGTACCGAAATCGGGAGTTTCGAAAAGGTTCGCCTCTACGACGGGCCGTTCAAGCGCGCCCGCCGACGGCGCCACTCCGTAATTCGCGACCCCCTCAAAAGCGCGCCCACCCTTAAAAACGCGCGCGGCGTAAACGCCGTAGGGCGGACGGCACTCGGGCTCCCACGGCAAATTCAGCGTCGGGAATCCGATTTCCCTGCCGAGCCGCTTTCCGCCCTCGACCGCTCCCTCCGCGGCGTAATTTTCGCCGGAAAGCCGCGCATACTCGGGCATATCGCCCTCCGAGAGGCACCGGCGCAGCCGCGTGGAGCTCACGCGCTCGCCGTCGAGGAATAGGCCCCCGACAGCCCTGTACTCCCATCCGTTTTCGCAGCATATCTTGCGCAATAGGGCGGAATCGCCGGCGGCCCCCTTGCCGAAAAGGAAGTTCTCGCCGGTGACGATTCCGCGCAGATTCGGGAATTTCTCCCTCAAAAAATCCGCAAAACCCTCCGGCGGAAGATCCGCAAAACCGCGGTCGAAACGTTTGAAGAAAACCGCACTTATCCCCGCTTCCAGAAAATGCGCGGCGCGCAATTCCGGCGGGTATATCATGTCCACGGGCGGGCGGCCCATCGGAATCACCCTCGACGGGTGCGGATAGAAAGTCAGCACTCCCGCGAGCGCGCCCGACGCGCGCGCCGTATCTTTTGCGCGCTCCAAAACTTTGCGGTGGCCGAGGTGCAGCCCGTCGAATATGCCGACCGCCAGAACGCACGGCTCCGCGAAGCCTGCCATTTCGTCGATCCGCCAAACGCCGCGCATGGGACGCTAAAACGCAAAGCTCGGCACCGCCGAGCGCACGGGTATTAAAATTTTCTTTACGGAGCTCGGATTCATCTGCGCGAGCTCGTCGAGCGTGACGGCGTCGGCGACATTGAACTTGTCGCTCGAAACCCTGCGGAGGGCGGTCATGCGCGCACCGCAGCCTATGCGCCTGCCGAGGTCGTGGCAGAGCGTGCGCACATACGTGCCTTTGCTGCATGAGAGCGCGAACCTCCCCTTCGGCCTGTCCCACGACAGAAGCTCGAAGCGCGAAACCCTGATGAAGCGCGGCTCGCGCGCCACCTCCTGCCCCTGGCGCGCAAGCTTGTAGAGCGGGATTCCGCCGACTTTTTTCGCGGAAAACATCGGCGGGGTCTGGTATTGGTCGCCGAGAAAGCGCGCCATGTGTTCTCGCAGGGAATCCTCCGTCAGCCCTTCGGGGACGGGCGACTCGGCGACTACCTCGCCGTCGGAATCGTGCGAGTCGGTCTCCACTCCGAGCTCGAACTCGCCCTCATAGGTCTTGTCGAGGCTCATGAGGTACTGCGACGCCTTTGTCGCCTTTCCGACGAGCAGCACGAGCAATCCTGTCGCGTTGGGGTCGAGCGTGCCCGCGTGGCCTATCGAGCGCATTTTCAGTATGCGGCGCGCCCTGTCCACCACGTCGTGCGACGTGCAGCCCGCCTGCTTGTCAATCAGCAGAATGCCCTCGTAGTCTGAAAGCTGTTGTTTTTGCATCTCTTATTTCTTTCGTGAATCGTATTCGCGCAGATGTTCGCCCACAATCGCCACAATCTTATCCCTGAACGTTTCGAGCATCTCCCCCTCGGCGGTAAAGCCCGCCGCCGCGAGGTGTCCGCCGCCGCCGAAGCGCGCGGCGATTTCGTTGACGCGCATGTCGGGGGTCTTGGCGCGCAGGCTACCCTTTACCCCGTTCGGCATCTGTTCGAGAAGCAGGGCGATTTCCACGCCGTCTATCGAGCGCGCGTAGTCCACGAGCCCGTCGCTGTCGGCCTTTTCGGAGCCGGTTTCCGCAAATATCCCCGCCTTCAAAACGCCAATGCACGCGCGGGAGTTTTCAAAGAGTTCGAGCGTCTCCAAAAACCTGCCGAGCAATTTCAGCTTGCCCATTGTCTCGCGCTGGTAGAGCTCCACCGCAATCCCCGCGGCGTCCGCGCCGCATTCAAGCAGGCGGGCGGCGATTTCGAAAGTCTTCGGGCGCGTAGAGGGGGTCGTGAATTGCCGCGTGTCGGTGGCAATCCCCATGTAGAGGCGGCAGGCGTTTTCGGGGGAAATTTCAAGGCCGGCGTCGAACGCCATTCCGGCGATGAGCTCCGCCGTCGCGCTCGCCGAGGGGTCTATAGCGTTTATGCGCGCGGACGAATGGTTTGAGAAGTGGTGGTCTATGCAGCCGAGCGGCGACGGAAACCTTTCGCAAAGGCGCAGGTTTGTGCGGGCATAGTCGGCGCAATCGACCGTCACGATCTCGAACGACCGGTCGTCAAACGCCTCGGCGTCGAGAAATTCGCGGCCGTATGCGAAGTTTTCGTAGAGGCGCGGAAGGGGGTTTTGGTTGACGCAGACAACCTCCGCCGCGCCCGCGCCGGACAGGATGTCCGCGAGCGCAAACTGCGAGGCCGCGCAGTCCCCGTCGGGGCGCATATGGCCCGCCACCGCGATTTTTTTGCCGCGGCAGGCGGCGAGAAGTTCGGGAAAAAACCCTTCGAGTTGCGGAAAAAATTTCTTCATCTGCGCCCTCCGTTTTTGTGCATACCCGCGCGGGAAAAGCGCGGGAGCTAACCGCGCGCCGCGCCCTCCCGAGCCCCTTCGGCGTCGAGCCCGTCGATTACGGAAAGGATTTTCATGCCGCGCTCAATGGACGGGTCGTAGGCGAATTCGAGCTCCGGAGTATATTTCAGAACAACGTTTTTGCCGAGCATTCTGCGCAACTCCCCGCGCTTTGACATGAGGAACTTTGCGGCCTTCGCGGCTTCCTCGCGCCCGCCGAGAACGGAATAGTATATGCGCGCCCTCTTCAAGTCGGGCGACACGTCGGCCTCGGTGAGCGTGATGCGCACCGCCTCCGAGCGCCACCTGCCGTGTATTATCCCGCTAAGCTCCCTCTTGACGAGCTCGCCGACCCTTATTTTGCGTTCGCCCATTTTTTTAATTCCGTAAAGCAGGATTTACCGCCGTACCGATGCTTCCGCGTCAGAGCTCCGGCCGGATTTCGAGTATCTCGAAACACTCTATTACGTCGCCCGGCTCGAAATCCGAGAAGTTGTTGAGCGTTATGCCGCACTCGTAGCCTGCGCGAACCTCCGCGACGTCGTCCTTGAACCTCTTGATTTCGGCGACCCGGCCCTTGGAAATCTCCTTGCCCTTGCGGAACACGCGCGCAAATTTGCCGTTCTTGACGATTCCCTCGGTGACCATGCAGCCGGCGACCTTTCCGCCCTTGGAAATGTTGAAGAGCTGCCTGACCTCCGCCGCGCCGAGTTTGTTCTCGCGCAGTTCGGGGTCGAGGAGGTTTTTCATGGCGTCCTTGACGGTATTTATGAGCTCGTAAATTATGTTGTGGGAGACGATTTCCACGCCCTTGTGCTTGGCGAGCCCCGCAACGCCGTTTTCCTGCTTTACGTTGAACGCCACTATCGACGCTCCCGCAGTGGCGGCAAAATCGACATCGTTTTTGGTTATCTGTCCGACGGAGTCGGCAATGACTTCAAGGCCAACCTTGTCGCTCTTGATGTCTTTGAGGCAGGCGACGAGCGCCTCGACCGTTCCGGAGACATCGCTTTTCACGACGCATTTATAGACCTTGTGGTCCTTGTTCTCGATGGCTGCCATGAGCTCCTCGATGCTCGCGGGCGGAGCCTCGACTTCGGCGGACTCGCGCAGCTTGCGCTGGCGCACAACCTCCTCGGTTATGCGCTTCGCCTCCCTGTCGTTTTCGGCGCGCTCGAACGCGTCTCCGGCTTCCGGCGCCCCGGTCCAGCCCATGACGAGAGCGGGGGTCGACGGCAGAGCCTCCTTCATGCGCCCGCCCCTGTCGTCCATCATCGCGCGCACCTTGCACCAGTTTTCGCCGCAGACGATGACATCGCCCGTTTTGAGCGTACCCTGCCTTACGATGACGGTGGAAGTCGCCCCCCTGCCCTGTTCGAGCTGGCTTTCGATGATGACGCCCTCCACGGAGGCCTTCGGATTGGCTTTCAGCTCCATTATTTCGGCCTGCAACAGGACGAGCTCCAAAAGCTTGTCGATGTTTTCGCCTTTGAGCGCGGAAACCGGCGTGCACAGCACTTCGCCGCCCCAGTCCTCGGAGGTTATCCCGCGCTTCTGCATCTGCTGCTTCACGCGGTCGACATTCGCGCCTTTGGCGTCCATTTTATTTATGGCAACAACTATCGGCACGCCCGCCTTCTGCGCGAAGCTCAGCGCCTCGTCGGTCTGCGGCATGAAACCGTCGTCCGCCGCCACTACGAGAATGGCGATGTCGGTGACGTTGGCGCCCCTCTCACGCATCTTGGAGAACGCCGCGTGCCCGGGGGTGTCGAGGAAAGTGATTTTTTTGCCGTTGCAGGAAACCTGGTAAGCCGCAGTATGCTGCGTGATTCCGCCGGCCTCGCCCGCGACGACATTCGTGTTGCGGATGGTGTCGAGCAAAGTGGTCTTGCCGTGGTCGACGTGGCCGAGTATGCAGACGATGGGCGGGCGCGGGACGTAGTTTTTGATGTCGTCCTCGGGCTTTTTGGCGACCTCCTTTTTCTTGGGCTGCTGCTGTTCGCCCCTGTGCCTGATGTCGAGGTCAAAGCCGTGCTTTCTGGCAATTACTATCGCCGTTGCGTCTTCGAGCGACTGGTTCATGGAGGCGAATATGCCCATGTCCATGAGTTCGGAAATGAGCCTGAACGGCTTCAAGTCCATCGCCTTCGCGAACTCGCGCACGATGATGGGGGCTTTGAGCTGTATGGTTTTAAATTCCTTCTTTTCCGCAGACTGCGGCTGAACTGCGGCCGCAGGCGCCCTGCCGGGCATCGGCGGAACGAGCGGAGCCGCCTTTGAGACCGCGGGCGGAACGAGCGGCGCGGGCGCCCTACCGCCGGTGATGGGGGGCGTCAGGGGGGCTGGCTTGCGCGGCGCCTCCCTCTGCGCTTCGGACTTCTGCCCGAACTTTATGACGACTTCCGGCTGGACTTCGCGCTTGGCCGGCTGCGGCGGCCTGACCTCCGGCATCGCGATTTTCGGGCGCAGGGGAAGAGGCGGCGGAACGGCCGGCGCCGCCTTTGAGACCGCGGGCGGAACGAGCGGCGCGGGAACCTTGCCCGCAGGCGCCGACAGAGCCGCAGGAGCTTTTGCCCGAACGGGCGGGACGAGCGGCGCGGGCTTTTTGGCAAGGGGCGGCGGCGCGAGTGGTTCCGGTTTCTTCTCGGAAGATTTAACGGGCTCGGGAATGGGCTTGGACTTCTCCGCAGACCCTTCCTCCGCCTTGGCGGGCTTTTCAGACGGCTCCGCCTCCGGTCGGGCGGGCTTTTCCTCCGGCGCGGGGGCGGCGGGTTCCGCCTTTTCCGCAACAACCGCCTCCGGAGAGCCCGAAGCGTCCTGAGCCTCTTTCGCGCCCGCCGCATGCGCGGCGAAATCCTTGCCAATCGCCTCGGCCGTGAACGGGTCGATTGCGTTGGAGGGAGTTTTTATTTCCAGATGGTATATGTCCTGGCGCTTGTTGATGAAATCAATCAGCTCCTTGCTCTGGACGTTGAGCTCTTTTGCCAATGCGTGAATTCTAATGCTCATGAAAACGCGGTTGCTTGTTGTGAAAACTGGTCGCGCCGCCACGGCGCGGGAAGCCTACTGCCTGTACTCGCCTATCTGCGCGAGTATCGACGCCGCCTCGTCCTCGGAGAATCCCATTCCGACGAGGTCGGAGAGCTCGACGCCCTCGAAGGCGTCGGAACTGTTGATGCCGTTGTTTGCCAAAATCGCGGCCTGCTGCTCGGTGAGGTTGGGGAGAATCTGTCCGAGGCTGCCGGCGGCCTGGGCGACCTTTTCGCGCAGGCCGACCTCGCCGGATTCCTCCTTGGCGATTTCGAGCTTCCAGCCCAAAAGGCGGGAGGTGAGCTTGGCGTTGGAGCCGCGCTTGCCTATGACGATTGAGAGATCCGCTTCGGAGACCTCGAAGGAAATTTTCCTCTCGCGGGCGTCCACTTTGACGTTTTTGGCGACGGCGGGCTTTATGCACTCTTCGAGGAGCAACTGCGGGTCGGGCGAGAATTTTATCACGTCGATTTTCTCGCCGCCGAGCTCGCGCACTATGCTCTTGACGCGCGAGCCGCCCGCGCCAACGCACGCGCCAACGGGGTCGATGCGCGAATCGGAACTCGAAACCGCAATCTTCGTGCGGTACCCGGGCTCTCGCGCCATGGCCTCGATTTTTACCGAGCCCTCGGCGATTTCCGACACCTCGAGCTCGAAGAGCTTTTTGACGAATTTGTAGCTGGCGCGGCTGAGTATGATTTCCGGGCCGCGCGGCGTGGTCTCGATTTCAAGCAGCAGGCAGCGTATGCGCTCGCCCTGCGCGTAATCCTCGCCGGGGACGGACTCGCGGCGCGGCAGCAGGGCTTCCGCCTTGCCGAGGTCGACTATTGTGGTGCCCTTTTCGCGGCGGCGCACTACGCCGGTGACGATGTTTCCGACGTCACCTTTGTACTCGTCGAAAATCCTGTCCTTCTCAAACTGGCGCACTTTCTGGATTATGCTCTGGTAGACGTTCTTTGCGGCGATTCGCCCGAGGTTGGAGAGGTCGATTTCGCGCTCGACGACATCGCCGACGCGCGGATTGTCGAGATAGAGCTTGGCCTTGTCGAGATGGATTTCGGTGGCGGGGTCGGCGACGCTGTCGGTGACCGTCAGCAGCGCCCACGACTTCAAAGCACCCGTCTTGGGGTTTATGTCTATCTTCAGATTGTACCCCGCCTGCGCGCCCTTTGAGGCCGCGTTGCGAATCGCCGAAGCGATGGATTCTATCATGTCGGCGCGGCTTATCTGCTTCTCTTTTTCCATGTATTCGAGAATCGCCAATATTTCGCTGCTGTTGCTCATAGTTTTTTCCTTTAAATATATGGTGCGGGCGTACTCCGAGCTCCTTTGCGCACTGACAAAAAAAGCGGGCAAAAGCCCACCGACACGGAGAGTCCCATTTTTCTTATTCTTAATATTGTGCGGCGGAAAGATTCTGTCAACCCCTTTTTCGCCGCCAAAATCGCGCGCCCGCCGGAGGAAATTCCGGAGAAAACCCGCACGGCGAATATTGTTGAGCGGCGCGCAAAAATTTCCGATAACATGGCGCATGAAAAGAATATTGTCTTGCGCAATCGCGGCCATCGCCACCGCGCTTCCGGTTTTTGCGGACGCGGAAGCCGCGAATCCGCCGCCCGCCGCCGAACTGCGCCTCGACGCCTCCGACGCGAAAAAGATGCAGGACAGTTTCATGAAAATGCTGTCGTCGCTCGACGGGGCAACGCAGCAAAAATTTGCCGCTGCCATGGCGACTATCGGCGTATATTACATGCAGGACGTCCGCAGGGGCGGAAATGCGGAAATGGGAAAGGCCATAGACGGAAAGACCGCCGAGGAAATAATAGCCCTGTCGCGCAGGCTCTTCCCGGGAATAAAACAGAACACGAAAATCATAGACGGTTCGAGCCGCGACTCGTTCGGCAGAAGCGTCGCGGAAATACTCGTGTCGCTGCCCCCCGAAAAGCAGGCGGCGTTTTCGGAGGCCGTAGCAAAGGTGATGTACGACAACCAGAAAGCGGGCAAAAAGGAGGAGGAAACGATGAAGCGCCTCGACGGGAAGACCGCCGAAGAGACAATAGAACTCGCCACCGGAATCTCCACGCCTTTCGACAATCCTTCGGTCTCCACCCCCAAAGACTACACCCTGCGCGAAATGACGAAAGAGGAAATCGGAAGGCTGAAACGCCCCGGAGCCGATAAAACCCTTCCCGACTACGAATCCAACCTGTCGCCCTCCTCCATAATAAAGAAATAGGCGGCGCGGCAAAACCGCTCACAGAACGCCAAGTGATGGAAAACGGGCGCAAAAAACCTATTTCATGCAAATCAAAGCCTCGCGCCCCGACATGCCCGCGCAAACCCCGAGAGCAGCCGCCGCGGAACTCGCCGCAACAACGGGCTTTTCGAGCATCTGTTCAAAATCGTTCACGCCGGTCACTATCGCGAGGGCGTCGCCAAGCTTTTCGGCCGTCTCGATTTTCAGATACCCGCACGCGAGCATTCCCGAACCCGAGCGTATCGCGAGCAGCGAGGCGTTGGAAGTCGGTATTTCATAAGCATCGCAAGACACCCCGTCCACGGAAATTTTTTTCATATACTCTTTCATCTACTATTGCCGGTTAAAAAGAAGTTTGAACATTATCCGAAAATATCGTTCTAAAAAAGAAAATTTATGAAAATATTGAATTGCGCAATATCAATAGCAGTCCTCGCATGCGCAGGCTGCACAAACTGCGAAACCGACACCCAGTCCGCCCAATGCCCCGCAGCGGCCTCAAAAACCTCCGCCGCGGATGCCGCAACCGGATTGGACAAACGGCTCGCAGGCACCTCCTGGACGCCGACCTTCCTGAAAAACCAAGGCGACGCGAAATGCCCCGCCGCCTCCGACGACGGATGGGGGCCGGTATTCATCACCTTCGGCGCCGACGGCAGGGTAAACGGAATGTCGGGCGTAAACTTCTTCGGGGGCTCGTGCAAAATAGGCGGCGACGGAGCTGCTGAATTCTCGCAAATGTTCTCGACGCGCCGCATGGGACCTTTCATTGACTACGAAGGCAAATTCCTCTCCGCCCTCGCGCAGACCGACAGGATATCGCTGTCCGGCGGGGAACTCGTATTTTTCAAGGGAACTGACGCGCTTGCAAAATTCAGACAAATAGAAAATCCGAAAGAGAAATGACAACCGCAAAACCCGTAATAGTGCACGCCGGCCTGCGCGTCAAAGACGGAACGGCCGACGAATTCATAAAGCTGGCAGCCTCCGTAGTGGAAGAGACGAGAAAAGAACCCGGCTGCGTCAAATATGAACTTCTCCAAGACGTTTTCGACAGACAGACATTTTACTTTTTTGAGGAATACGCCGACGAAAACGCCTACCAAGAGCACCGCATAAAACCATATATGACCGCGTTCCGCCCCGAAAGGGAAAGGCTCCTCGACAAATATCTCGGCGTGAGAATAATGTCCGAAAGATTCATCTCATAAAGCGCAAAACGCGCGGGACGCGAAATATATCGGCCATAAAAGAAGCGGCAGTGCCAGTGCGAAGCGGGCGCAAGGTGCGCCAGCCAGGTATGGGGTGCGCGCAGAGTACGCCAGCCAGGCGCGGAACGCGCCGGCCATTGAAGGGTGCGAGGCGCACTTCCATTGAAGGGGCTAACGCCCCTTACGAAGATTGGCTTTGCCAATACTTCTATCCCCTCCCCGTTCCCAACACAAAACGAACCTCCTACATGAGAGGTTCGTACACGCTTCCGGAGTTCGTCCCCCAAACCCCAGTTTCCCGATTTGGCGCAATGCTTTTGGAGCTAAAAACGGAGTGCAAGCGAAACGGCGGGTCGAGCGTATTTGACATACGCGAGAAAACAAAACAAAGGCGCGTCCAGATGCCTCGCAAGCGTACCCCGCAGGAGCGAGGGCGGTACGGGCCGGTGCGGAGCGCACTTCCATTGAAGGGGCATAGCCCCTTACGAAGATTGGCTTCGCCAATGCTTCTATCCCCACTATTCCAAATTGGTTCCGAAAACCAAAGGTATCCGATTTGGCGCAATGATTTTGGATGAAGAGCGAGTATTCGGGGAAAGCCGCCGGTGGGAGCGTACATTAGTACGTGACCAGTGGCGGCTTTCCCCGAAACGGAGCTATTCGCCAAAATCATTCGCCAAATCGAAAGATTATTTTATCCGAAGCGCAGCGAGGCTATAAAATAA
>ERZ1673738.2148-NODE-2148-length-26611-cov-8.562133_pt1 | contig 26611 bp, 24 predicted proteins | sample MGYA00580198_ERZ1673738 | MGnify/ENA primary metagenome ERZ1673738 (study PRJEB41218, sample SAMN15661784) | gut metagenome | host: Homo sapiens | place: Canada: London | collected 2015-08-20/2019-03-30 | study: EMG produced TPA metagenomics assembly of...
TTTTCATTAGAATAAACCTCTCTTCTTTTTTATTTTTCCCGCAGGTGGGGTTGTGTTTGCTCCGCAAACACAAAAATATCCCCATGGGGATATGAATAGCAAGAATAAACTACCACTTTTGGGCAGGGGTGTCAACCTTTTTGAGAATTTTTGGTGACTCGCACAAAATGCGGGGGTGGTATTTGGCAAAAAATTCCCCCGGCAGCAAGCTACCGGGGGATTCCGCGCTTATTTTACATTTTAGCCAGGGAAACAGCGATACGGGCCGCGCAGCGGGCATTATTGAGCGCCAGCTGGACATTGGAGGCGAAGGACTCGCCGCCGGTCAACTCCTTGATGTGGGCCAGCAGGAAGGGGGTGATCTCCTTGCCGTGGATGTGCTGGGCATCGGCCAGCTCCAGGGCCTTGGTGATGATGCCCTCCATGTAATCGAAATCCATGGCGTATTCATCCGGGATGGGATTGCCGATGAGGACGCCGCCGGGCATTTCCAGCTCCAGCTTGGTCTTGATGATGCGAGCGATCTCCTCCTCGCTCTGGGCGGCGTAATCCACACCGAAGCCGCTCTTTTTGCAGAAGAAGGCGGGGAAATCGCTGGTGCCATTGCCGATGACGGGGACGCCCATGGTCTCGAGGTACTCCAGCGTGCGGCCGATATCGAGGATCTGCTTGGCGCCGGCGCAGATGACGGCGACGGGGGTGCGGGCCAGCTCCTGCAGGTCGGCAGAGACATCCATGGTGACCTCACCATGGCGATGAACGCCGCCGATGCCGCCGGTGGCGAATACATGGATGCCAGCCAGAGCCGCGCACATCATGGTGGAAGCGACGGTGGTAGCACCGGTCTTACCGGTGGCGAGGTAGGTGGCAAAGTCGCGGCGGGAGACCTTGCCGACATTTTCGCCGCGGCACATCAGCTCCAGCTCTTCCGGGGAGAGACCGACTTTGATCTTGCCGCCGATGAGCGCCATAGTGGCGGGGTGAGCGCCGCAAGCCCGGATCTCTTTTTCCACCTCTGCGGCAAAGGAGAGGTTTTCCGGATAGGGCATACCGTGGCTGAGGATGGTGCTTTCCAGGGCGACAACGGGCTCGCCGTTTTTGATGGCTTCCTGCAGCTCGGGGGTAATATCAAGGTATTTTTCGAGATTCATGTCAGATGTTCCTCCTGTAATTAAAGTATTCCGTAATACGGGTTTCAAAAGGTTCATCGACTGGGGCGGACGCTCCATCGTTGAAAGCTTATTATACCCATTCCCACGGCGGAATGCAAGGGGTTTTGATGTGAAATTTGTGTGATTTTTGCGGGAAAGAACGGGAGATGACGAGCGGGCGCAGCCCCTTTCGGCGGAGCCGAAAGCCACGCGCGTAGCGCGTGGAGCCCGCCGGAGGCGGGCGGGCTGCGCCCCGGGCCAGCGGCTGGCAGAAACCTGCGGAAATGCGATATTGACACCCGGCCCAGGGAATCCTATTATAATAAGGTATACCAAGTGACGGGAGAGTGGAGATCCTATGTTATCCTCTGCGGCCGGGCTGCTGACCGATCAATCCTTTTTGAGCGTATTTTGCGCCGCCATGCTGACCATCGGGATCGGCTGGGGGCTGCGGAAGAAAAATATCCTGAAGGCGGAAAGCCATCCGGTACTGAATGCCCTGCTGCTGAAGCTGACGGTGCCGTGCCTGGCCTTTGATGCCTTTATGACCGATTTTGCCCGCGGGGAGCTGCGGCGCAATGTGCAGATCCTGCTGATCTCCTTTGCGCTGTATCTTTCGATGATCGCGCTGTCGCAGCTTATTTTTATTAAATACGGCCGGCGGAAGGCCAACCTATATGGCATCTGCTTTGCCATAGGGCAGCAGACACTATACGCCATGCCTATTCTACGGGCTATTTACCGGGAAAATCCGTCGGAATCGATGCTTTCCGCCAGCATGGTAGCTATCGCTTTCCGGGTGATGCTATACCTCTACGCCTTTTATTCCATCAGCGGGGTGGCGGTGACCGGTGGCAGCCTGAAGCAAAATCTGAAAAAAGCGTTCCTGACGCCGGTGATGCTGGCTATGTTCGCGGGGTTCTTCATCTGGCTGACACAGGGACTGCTTCCCTGCCCCGGCGGTATACCGCTGCTGCGGCTGGACCTGCGATTCCCGGCACTGTACGCGGTGGTACCGCAGATGGCCACCCTGGTGAACCCCCTGGCGATGCTGCTGATCGGCTCGACACTGGGGGAATCCCAGCTAGGCGACGCGCTGCGGGACGGCAAGGCGTGGTTCATCGCCTTTCTGCGGATGTTTATCGCCCCGCTGTATACCCTGGCGGTGCTGTGCCTGCTCCAGCAGATCGGATGGACCCACTTTACCGAGGTGACGCTGATGACGGTGGTGATGTGCTTTGCTGCGCCGCTCTCTGCGGTGCTGTGCACCTTCTTCATCACCTACCAGGAGGAAGCGGATATGGCCGCACGGGTGTGTCTGGTTTCCACGCTGTTCTGTGTCCTATCCACGCCGCTCTTCTACTGCCTGGTGAAGGCCACAGTAGCCAGCGGAGCGTTTCCTATATAATATAGGTAAGAAAACGCGCGAAAGCCCTCCAAACAGAGGGGGGCAACGGAAGGTTGCTAAAAATCCATGAGGGGTTGGTCGACAGCGCCCCTATTCCATGGTACCCTTGCGGTACAAAACATGAAAGGCGGATGCTGAAATGACACTGGGTGAACGGATCGCATATTACAGGGGGAAACTGGGACTTTCCCAGGGGGAGCTGGCGGAGCAACTGGGCGTGAGCCGTCAAGCCGTAAGCAAATGGGAGACCGATGCCGGACTGCCGGATTTGGAGCGGCTGATCGCGCTTTCCCGGCTGTACCGTATCACACTGGATGAGTTGGTAAAGGGAGAGTCCCCGGAGGAAACGGCCGAAGCCCCGGAGGAGATACCGGTGGATGCGGTCATTGCGAAGCCAGCAGCCCCCAGCGGGCAGAAAACCATTGGGTATATCCTGCTGGGGGTGGGACTGCTGTGTGCGGTGCTGGCGCTGTTTTTGAACTGGGCGCTGCTGATCCCGGCGGGCTACCTGCTGATTTGCGCAGTGCTATGCCTTACCCTACGACGGTATGCCGGACGGGTCATTTTGGGCGGGACGCTGCTGGCAATCCTGCTGCCCGCGCAGCGCTGGTTTGGCGGTGCAAGCCTGGGGAGCACGATCAACCCGATCGTCTACCAGTCGGAGTATTTCGGAATTGGGCTATTGATCTCCTGGGCATTGTGGGCGGTTCTTATCTTGTATGTGGTGCTGGCCCTGCGGCACACCCGCTGGCAGAAATACACCCCGCTGGCACTGGGGTGGACAGTGGTATTGGGGCTGCATGGCTGGCTGGCCCCGTTGTGGCAGGTGCTGGGCGGTGCAGAAGCCGCCAGCTGGTACTATCCGGTGGTCTCCGGCCTTATCAATCTGCTGGCGGCGGCTGTGGTGCTGCTGACGGTCCGGGCCATTTACCGGGCCCGACGGGAGAAAAAGAGCGCATAAATACAAAAAATGAAAAGAGCCGTTCCCAAAAGGAGCGGCTCTTTGGCTTATTTTAGGGTGGAGCTGTTATTGAGGACGCCGGCACTATACAGGAACAGCACATCGCAGCCTGTAAAATCGACAAAGCCGCCCAGCCGGCTGGAGGCGAGATACCGGATATCCACCAGCGTAACGGAGGAATAGCCCTCCACCAGCAGCGGTGCGATGCTGCTGCCAAAGGAATCCCGGAAGATCACCAGCCGGCGGCCGGAGGTGTTCTGCGGATTTTCGATGCGCAGGAGCGACACGGAGCCGGAAAGGAACATCTCATACGGATCACGGCCCGCGGCCTTTTCCGCATCGTAGATACCGCCCTCGGTATCGGTTTCGTAATTATAGACCGCGGCGGTATCGATGGCGCCGCCGGTGAGATAGTTCATCTCCTCCGGGGCGATGGGCAGCGCGGCCTGGCCGTAGTAAACACCATAGAAGGGCTTTTCCAGCGTTTTTCTGGTGTAGCTGCCGGTAAGCTCCACGCCCATGCCACCCGCCAGCCGGGCAGCCACATCCAGGATCTTCTCCTGCCGCCAGTGGGCATCGGTGCGGTAGTAGTCCTCCAACTCCAGCAGATCGAAGATATCGATATACTGCATATAGCCGGTGCGGCTTTGCAGTTCCTCAGCAAACTGCTCGTAATCGATGGAGGGGTAGCCATTGGGCGCGGCCATAAAGTAGTTTTTATCCGGGATGAGGGACAGATACACCCGACTGCCGGCGTCCTTCAGGTAAGCTTCGTAGAGATACCGGAAGCGCTCCGCCGCATGGTCAATGGAAGCAGTATTCATGGGGTATTCCAGCTTGGCCAGGTGATCCCCCACCCGGTACAGGCCGTTATTATCCCGCTGACGCAGCAGCCCTGTGGCGGTAAGTGCTTTGAGCGTGCGGAATTCATCCCGCAGCGGGAACTGATCGGTGGCGTAGTCCTCAAAGCGATCGGCAAAGGTGCCGGAAAGCAGCGACTGGCTGGTGAGGGCAGGCAGCTGCGCCAGGGAGCGGCGCTCCGCATCGGAGGCGGCATCGGCGGGCTTAAAAACAGTCCAAAGGGTGAACGCCGCCAAAAATACCCCCAACACCGCAATGGTGAGAATGGTACGGGTCTTATTGTTTTCCACAGCGGCACCTCCTTAAAAGCGGAAATAGAGGAACGGATTGAATGAGCCATCCACCAGGTAGGCAGTGACGACCGCCAACAGGGCCATCAAGGCCACAGGGGCCACAACCGCCAGCACCCGGCCGGTTTTGGGGCCTTCGGAAAGGCGATTCATCCAGCGGGTGGGATAGGGCGTAGCGCCGATGACGGCGATGATGAAGGTGACGGCATAGCTGCCGAGGTAGTAAAGCGCTTCGCCGGTGGCAAGCGGCACCCCGCCCGCCCCAAACATGCGGCTCAGGTGGGCGGCGGCTTCCGAAAGGCCGGCGCTATCGAAGATGACAAAGCTGACCGCGACCAGCAGCAGGGTATAAAGATGGCTGAGGACGGGGAGCTTTTGCAGGGGCTTTAAAAGGAAACCTTTTTCCAGGATGAGGAACACAGCGAAGAACAGGCCCCACAGGACAAAGTTCCAATCGGCGCCATGCCAAAGACCGGTCAGCATCCATACCACGAGGATATTGAGGTAGCGGCGGGCCGGGGCCACCCGGTTGCCGCCCATGGGGATATAGACATAATCCCGGAACCAGGAGCCAAGGCTCATGTGCCAGCGCCGCCAAAATTCGGTGACGCTGCGGGAGATATAGGGATAATTGAAGTTTTCGGCAAAGGTGAAGCCGAAAATTTTCCCCAGGCCGATGGCCATATCGCTGTAACCGGAAAAATCGAAATAGATGTGCAGCATATAGGCCGCGGCGTACATCCAGCTGTACAGCACCGAGGGCTGGGTGGTAGCCTTATACACCGTGATAAGCTGATAAAGCACATTGGCGATGAGGACCTTTTTACCCAGGCCCAGCACAAAGCGCTGCGCGCCTGCGGCGACCATGGCCGGGGTGGAGCGGCGTTCCTTAAGCTGGGGTTCGATATCGGCATAGCGGACGATGGGCCCCGCGATGAGCTGCGGGAACATGGCGATATAGGTGCCGAGGTCGATGAGATTGCGCTGGGCGGCCACGGTGCCCCGGTGGACATCCACCACATAACTGAGGATCTGGAAGGTGTAGAAGCTGATGCCAATGGGCAGCGCCACCCGCAGAAGCGGCACCGAAAGGCCGGTCACGGCATTGAAGCTGCGGATGAAGAAATCGGCGTACTTGCAGTAGCCCAAAAGCAGCAGGCTGAAAAGGACCGAGGCGGTCAAAAAGAGCTTTGACCGCCGGGGATTGCTGATACGATATTTTTCTACCAGCCGCCCAAAGAAATAGCCCTGCAGAATGGATACGACCATGAATAGGACATATTTCGGCTCGCCCCACGCATAGAACACAAGGGAAAAGAGGAGCAGAACGGCATTTTTTGCCCGGCGCGGCGCCAAAAAATAGCACAGCAGCGTGAGCGGCAGAAAGTAGTAGAGAAACGGGATGCTTGAAAACAGCATAAGCTGATCCCCCCGAAACGATTACTGGATGGCTTCGTCAAAATCGATGACGGCGGCGGGATAGGAAGCGGTGAGGGTATCACGGAAGCTGTTGATGAGCTCCTCATCACCGTACATGGCCACAACGACCTCATTCACGGTGAGAACGACGACCTTATCGGGGAAGCCGCACATCCACTGGCGGGACTGGATACTGTCACGCAGGGACTGGGCCAGCGTCTTGGCATCGGCGGCATTTTTTACATGGTAGGCGCCGCAGGTGAAGGTGTTCATATTCATCATGTGGGTGAGAGAGGCGGCGCTGTCAATGAGGTCGACGCTGCCGGCTGGGAAAGACAGCATATAATCCAGATTATCGGTATCGGAAATATCGAATTTGCCGGGCTTGTCATCCACGGGGCTGCCGTTATCGCCGCCGGAGGCCGGGAATTTATCCTCCTCGGGCAGGCTGCTCCAGGTCTTGCTGAGAACCTCCAGCGGATCGGTGACGGCCGCGTCATTGCCGCCGTTATTGCCGGAATTGTTGCCGCAAGCGGCGAAGGCCAGCACCATTACGGCTGCCAGCAGAATGGAAATGATCTTTTTCATGCTACAATTTCTCCTTCTTTTATAAAGCTTTTTGTATCATCCAGACGCCCTGCTCATTTTGAGAAAGGGTCATTGTCTGCGCATTGAGGGTAAGGCGGTAGGTTTCCCCCGCCGTGGGCTGCGGGATGGCCCAAAGAACGGTACAGGCCCCGCGGCCCTGTTGGGTGCCGCTCCAGGCGGAAACGGCATCTCCCTGGGTGATCCGCAATTCGCCATCGGCTGTAGAAAGCTGCCATTCCCCGCGGCCGGAAAGGGTCAGGGGAACTTCCAGGCTGCCAAGGGTATAGAGCGCGGGCTCCGCGGCGGCGCGTGGGGTGGCTTCCGTTATGGCCGGCACCGGCTGGCTGCCGATGATGGTATTCCCCACCGAAAGACGGAGCGTACCGGACTGCTGCCACAGCACCGAGATGCCAAATACCAGCAGCAGGGCAGCCGCTATGGCGCCCCAGCGGCCAAAGGCCGGACGGCGAGGAACGGGCGGTACCGTTATAGCATCCTGCAGCAGGTCGTCATCAATGGCGGTGACGGCGGACGCCAGTGCTTCATGCTTCATTTGGTCCATCCCTCGCTTTCAAGATATTTTGCCAGACGGGTGCGGGTACGCAGCAGCATGGATTTGACACGGCTTTCGGAAAATCCAAAGTGGTCGGCGACCTGCGCGACTGGGCAGCACATGAAATATCGCTGCAGGAACACCCGGCGGGCCTCCTCGCTTTCGGTGCGCAAAAATTCGCTGAGAAGGTGGGAAAACATAGCGGCTTCGGCCTCATCCTGCGGCTCGCTGCCGGATGGCAGGCATTCCGCCAGTTCCTCCAGCGAAAGGGCCACTTCTCCCCCGCCCCGCTTTTCGGCCGCGCGGGCTTTATAGCGGTTCAGGGCCAGGTTGCGGGCAATGCGCCCGAGAAACGCCGCGAAAAACTGCGGGCGCTGCGGCGGGATGGCATTCCAGACACGCAGGTAGGTGTCATTGACATTTTCCTCGCTGTCTTCCCGGTTCATCAGAATATTCATGGAGAGCCGCATACAGTATGCCCCGTATTTACGGGAAGTTTCATCGATGGCCTGCGGGCTGCGCTGCCAGTAAAGCTCGATGATCTTTTCGTCCTCCATCGGGCGCTCCTTTCCCGCTCCCGGATCGGTGCCCTCACCCATATAGACAACAAGTGAGAAGGTTTGGTTGCGCCGGAGAGCAAATTTTTTTGAAAAATCTGAAATTGATCTTTGGGTGAGAATACCCGCAGGAGTCATGGGGCTGCTGCGGGTTTCTTTATGGGGTATATTGTGCCCGGTTTTACGGGAGAAGTTCCAGGCTGCCGCCATCTTCTACGGTGTGGCCTTCCAGCAGCAGGAGCTTCTCCGCCAGCAGGCGGGAGAAACCACCAATGATCGCAGCCGTGGCGATGATGTCCTCCACCCGATCAGTATCCAGCATGGACGGCTCCTCGTCCTCATGCTTGAGAATGGTAGCGCAGGCGGCGCGCACCTCCCGGGTGAAATAAACGGCGGCCAGACTGTGACGCCCGATGTACTCGGTGTAGATGGGACGCAGTTCCTCCTCGGTGAGCTCCGACGGGATGAGCCGCTGCACCAGTGAGATACCGAGGCCCTGCTTGAGGGTGCAAATCATAATGAGGTAGGCCAGGTGCAGTCGGTAATAGCGCTTTTTGACGGGGCCGGGCATGGCGCGCGTGCGCACATAGTTATTGATGGCAGCGGCAGTGACAGCCTCCTCCTCCTTGAGCTCAGGGGGAAGATAATCAAGATAGCCGCGCAGCAGGGTAACGACCTGCTCCATATACAGTCCGATATCCGGGATCTCCTCCCAAGCGGGAAGATGATAGCGGTTGAGGTAGCGGTCCCAGCGACGCAGCTTGCCCGCTACCAGATCTTTATCAAAGTTCACGGCAGCACACCTCTCTTTTGGCGATATTATACCACATAGGAAAGGTGCCCGCAAGAATTTGTGATGAATATTACAGCTTGACATGATTATAAAAATGTTGTAATCTAATGAAGCACATTAGATGAAAGAGGGTTTTACATCTTGTACGAAATCTTTACCGATACTGCCGCCAATTTAGATTGCTCCCTGCTGGAGGAACTGGGGGTGGGATTGATCCCCTTTTCCTTCTATTATAATGGGGAGGAGCACCGGGTGACCAGCCTGGAGCAATTTGATGGGCACGCCTACTATGATATGATTCGGGCCGGAACCGATGTGACCACCTCGCTGGTGGAGCCGCAGCGGTATATTGACGGTTTTACCCCGCTGCTGCGGGAGGGACGGGATATTCTGTTTGTGGGGATGTCCAGCGGCATCAGCGGCAGCTATGCTTCCGCCGAGGTGGCCGCCGCCACACTGCGGGAGGAATTCCCGGAACGGAAAATACGGCTGGTGGATACCCTTTCGGCTTCGCTGGGAGAGGGCCTGCAAGTACTGAAAGCCGTGGAATACCGGGCCGAAGGGGTGGATATTGATACCGCGGCCGACCGGCTGCTAGAAGACCGCCATAATATGTGCCAGGTCTTTACCGTGGATAACCTGAAATACCTGAAAAAAGGCGGGCGCATCAGCAACCTGAAGGCTGCCGTGGGCACCGTTTTGCAGATAAAGCCGCTGCTGAAGGGGGACCCGGAAGGGAAAATCGTATGCTTTGCGCAGGTGCGGGGTCGGAAGAAATCCATTGAGCTGATGGCAGAGCAATATGACCGCTATGTGGAACACGCCGAATGCGAAACCATCGGCATTGCACACGGCGACTGCCCCGAGGACGCGGAAGCGCTGATTGCACTGCTGAACCGCAACCACCCGCCGAAGAACATCATTAATGCCTGCTACGAGCCGATGACCGGCGCCCATGTAGGGCCCGGCGCTTTGGCACTGTTCTTCTACGGAAAAAAGGAATTCCGGTCGGCGACAAAATAAGATATTCGGAGGAAAAGCATATAATTCTGATATGACGAATAATATTTCGTCATTGCCGAATAACAATCATTGCCCCCGTCACATGCGGGGGCTATAATTATCAGTACCATTATTCTGTAATGAGATGATCGCATCTTATTAAATTATGAAATTATAATTTTTCATTGCAAAATTAGTTCGGATATTTTATAGCTAAGGTAAAAGATAGCCCACAAGGAGAGCAACTATATGACCACCCCTGCCAAACAACTGAAAAAGGATCGTTCCACAGGCGGCGCTGCCCGGCTGTGGGCCTTGGCCGCCCTGCTGCTGGCGGTCTTTTTGGGGTCCTTCTTTTTGGGACGGTATGGGGTATCCCTTACACTGGGGCAGTTCCTGGGGCTGATGGCCGAGGGACTGCAGCGGGTGCTGACCGCCCTGGTAAACTGGGCAGGTAAGCCGTTTGGCTTTGCCTCCGAGCGGCTGTTTGCCGTGCCTGTGACCTGGCCCTCCGTAATGGAGACCATCGTGCTGAATATCCGGATGCCCCGCATTATTATGGCCTGTCTGGTGGGCTGCTGCCTGGCTTCCGCCGGTGCATGCTACCAGGGCGTTTTCCAGAACCCGATGGCGGCCCCCGATCTGCTGGGTGCTTCCACCGGTGCCTGCTTTGGCGCGGCACTGGCCATTCTGCATGGGCGTTCCTCCGCTATGATCACCCTGTACGCTTTCTTTTTCAGCCTGCTTACGGTGCTGCTGGTCTTTGTGATCGGTCAGCGTGCCCCGGGGCAGAAAACTGTTAACTTGATTTTGGCCGGTATTATGGTCAGCTCGCTCTTTTCGGCAGGGACTTCCTACATCAAGCTGGTGGCGGACCCCGGCAGTAAGCTTCCGGAAATCACCTACTGGCTGATGGGCAGTCTTTCCGGCACCCGCGGGGTGGATATCCGCTTTGCAATCCTGCCGATGGCGCTGGGGCTTATCCTGCTGCTGCTGATCCGTTGGCGGCTGAACCTGCTGACCCTGGGCGAGGAAGAAGCCCGCGCGCTGGGGATCAATACCGCCCTGCTGCGGCTGATTGTAGTGGTATGCGCCACGCTGGTCACCGCCGCTTCGGTTTCGGTCAGCGGTCTGATCGGCTGGGTGGGTTTGGTCATCCCCCACCTGTGCCGTCGGTATATCGGCAATGACTACCGCAAGCTGCTCCCGGCTTCGATGCTGTTCGGGGCCACTTTCCTGCTGCTGGTGGATAACATCAGCCGGAACCTGCTGGCGGTGGAGATCCCCATTGGCATTCTGACTGCCTTTATCGGTGCGCCGTTCTTTATCTACCTGATGCGCCAGAAGGGAGGCGGCGTATGAGCTACCCTGCCATAGAAGCCAAGGGCGTGCGCTTCTCCTACGGAAAAAATGAAATTCTGCATGGGATGGATTTTGCTGTCCAAAAAGGGCAGCTGATCGCGGTGCTGGGACCCAACGGCGCCGGAAAAAGTACGCTGTTCCGCTGCCTGTTGGGGCTGTACCACAGCTACCAGGGCAGCATCACCATAGAGGGCCGAGAGGTAAAAAACATGCAGCCGCGGGAGATTGCGGCCAAGGTGGCCTATATCCCGCAGACCCATACCCCTACCTTCCACTATACTGTGCTGGAGATGGTACTAATGGGCACCACACACCGGGTACGGGGCCTGCAAAGCCCCGGCACCAAGGAAGTGGCCATAGCACGAGAAGCCCTGGCACAGGTTGGGATTGCGAACATGGAGAACCGCAGCTACGGCAGACTTTCCGGCGGCGAGCAGCAGCTGGTGCTGATTGCCCGGGCACTAGCCCAACAGACTGAGCTGCTCATCATGGATGAGCCGACCAGCAGCCTGGACTACGGGAACCAGCTGCGGGTGATGCAGCGGGTAAGGGCGTTGGCCCGGCAGGGGTATACCATCCTGCTTTCCAGCCACAATCCGCAGCAGGCACTGCTTTTTTCGGACCGCATCCTGGCGCTGCACGATGGCGTGATTTGCGCTGACGGTACTCCGGAGAAGGTGATAACCCCTGAACTGCTGGAGACGCTTTATAGCATCAAGACCCGCCTGGCGGAAGCGGAAGAAGGACGGTTGATCGTTCCGCTACTGAAGGAGGATGACTGATGTTTATTTGGAATGAAGATATGATCCGCTTTTTGCGGGATGCCAGCGAACACAGCGACTACCACCATTTGCTGGCGGAATACCTTGCCAAGCGATTGCCCGAAAACGCCCATGTGTGTGACGCGGGCTGTGGGTTGGGGTACCTCAGCCTGCAGCTGGCCCCCTACTGCCGACAAGTAACGGCGGTAGATGTAAGCCCGGAGGCACTGGCGGTTCTGGCCGCAAATTGCGATAAAGAAAAAATCAAGAATGTAGATATCCGCTGCGGTGAGATAGCGGAGCTGCCGCCCGATGAGCCCTATGATGCCATGGTATTCTGCTTCTTTGGCACTGGGAACGAAGCGCTGCGCATCGCTAAGGAGCAGTGCTGTGGACCCGTTATCATCATCAAAAAGGGCTGGAGCGAGCATCGCTTCTCGCTGGGCAAGCAGAAGATGGGCCACGAAAGCTACGCCGACACCATGGCGCTTCTGGATGGATACGGCATCCCCCATACCGGCGAAACATTGACGCTGGAAATGGGACAGCCTTTCCGGAGTCTGGACGACGCCTGCCGGTTCTTTGAGATCTATGAGCAGAGCGGCGCTGCCGTAACCGAAGAAGCCGTACGCGCGCGGCTGACCGCCACCGGGGATGCTGAATTCCCGTGGTACCTGCCGCAGCCCAAGGTAATGGGCATTATCCGGTTGGACAACAGGGATATCCCTGAGTTATAAAATCCTAAAAGAACAAACAGAAGGAGAAAAGATATGAAAAAAATGCTTAGCGTTCTGCTGGCAATCATGATGATCGCCACTCTGGCGCTGACTGGCTGTGGGCAGAACAATGATCCTACCCCGGATCCCGCGCCCGCCACCCGCACCTTTACTGATTCCCTGGGCCGCGAAGTGACCCTGCCCGCCAATCTTAGTAAGATCGCCATTTCCGGTCCTTTGGCCCAGATCGTGGTATTTGCCATCGCTCCCGATATGATGGTCGGTATCGCCAACGGCTGGGCGGATGAGGCCAAGGGGATGATCCCCGATGAGTACTACAATCTGCCTCTGCTGGGCCAGCTGTACGGCGGCAAGGGAGAGCTGAACCTGGAAACCCTGCTGCAATCCGGTGCCGAGGTGGTTATTGATGTAGGCGAGCAGAAGGACGGCATGGCCGATGACCTGAACGCTCTGCAGGAGCAGACCGGGATTCCTTTCGTTCACATTGACTGCTACACCGACAGCATGGGGGATACCTACCACACCCTGGGCACCCTGCTGGGCAAGGAGACCGAGGGCAACACCCTAGGTGAGTACTGCGACAAGATTTATAACCGCACCAATGAGATCGCCGCGAGCGTAAAGAAGGTAAACCTGCTGTACTGCCTGGGTGATAAGGGCGAAAATGTCATCGCCAAGGGCAGCTACCATGCCGAGGTCATCGACCTGCTTTCCAACAACCTGGCAGTTGTAGAGTCCCCCTCCTCCAAGGGCAGCGGCAACGAGGTGGACATGGAGCAGATCCTGAAGTGGAATCCTGATGTGATTCTGTTTGCCCCCGGCAGCGTATACGCTACCGTTGGTGAGGATCCCGCCTGGCAGGGCGTGACCGCCATCAAGGAGGGGCATTACTATGAAGTTCCCAACGGCCCCTACAACTGGATGGGCTTCCCCCCCAGCGTTCAGCGGATGCTGGGTATGATGTGGATGGCCAAGCTGCTTTATCCGGAGACTGCCGACTATGATCTGCAGGCCGAGGTGACCGAGTACTTCAAGCTGTTCTACCACACCACCTTGAGCGAAGATGCCTACAATGCTCTGGCAGCCAACTCCATTGGCACCATAGAAGTAAAGGCTGCCGCGTAAACAAAACTTTGATAGAAGCATCCGGCCATTTTACGATGGCCGGATGCTTCTATGCTTCGATGCTGCATTATCAAATATTTTTTGCCCATTTCCGTGCAAACCGACTTGTAACCTATGCGAAAAAGCAGTATAATATAAGCTAAGCATTATTCTCTTACAAGATAAACGGGAGGGCGAACACACACATGCTGGAAGCAGGCGGACGGGTACAATCAATTGAAAAAGCGGTCAGAATCCTGGAGATCCTGGCGGAGGCTGGCACGCCCATGCCGCTGCGGGAGATTGCGCGGCGCACGGAGCTGCCCAAAAGCACCCTGCATGGCATTATCTCCACCCTGCGGGAAACCGGGTTGGTAGAACAATCCGCTGAGGATGGCTGCTACGGACTGGGGCTACACCTGTTTGAACTGGGGTGTGCGGCCAGCGGCAGCCGGAACATTACCGCCATCAGTCGGCCCTTCCTGCAAGGCCTGGCCAATCGGGCAGGCGAGACCGCATTCTTGGCGGCACTGGATGGCACCGATGCCCTGCTGCTGGAGGTCACCGAAGCCCCCAACCCGCTGCGTGTCGCATTAGCGCCCGGCACCCGTATGCCGCTGCATTGCACCGCCCAGGGCAAGGTGTTCCTGGCGTGGAATGAGAATGCTATGCGGCAAGTGTGCCGCGGCGAGCTGGTCGCCTACACCCCCCATACCCACACCACCCCGGAGCAAATCCAGGCTGATGTGGCTGCTACGCGGGAACGCGGTTATGCCATTGAAGATGGCGAGCACCGGATTGGCCTGCGCGCCATTGCAGCGCCTATAGCCGATGCCGAAGGGCGAGTACGGTATACCATTGGCGTGGTGGGCATGTTCCGCCGGGTCCATTCGGAGGAATTTTCAACTGCCGCACATCTGACGGTAGAAGCCGCCAGGGCCATTGCGGCATCGCTGCAAAGACAGCCTTAGCTGCATAAAAACAGAGCCGCCCCGACAGGGGCGGCTTTTTCATAGGGAAAGTTTGTGCGAAGGGCGGGGCCCGCAGAGCAAGCCGCCTGCGGCTTGCTCTGCGGGCCCCAAACCTGCCCCCTGTACAAACCTAAAACAGTGCGCACTGCCAGCCTGCGGTACGCACTGTTTCTGTTTTATGTTTAGGGCTTAGGCTCCAGAGCTGCCAACGCCTCGGTAATGGTTTTATCGTTGGCTTCCATCCCGTATTTATCTACCTCGGCACGGCTGCGGGGACCGTGGGTCAGGCATCCTGCCCCACCGATGCACCCACCGGTGCAGGCCATTCCTTCAATGAAATTGGCATCCAGCAGCTTTTTGCTCTTCTTGAACAGGGCAATGCGACACTGTTCAATACCGTCACAGGAGGTTGCTTTCAGCTCGAAATCGGTGTGGCCATGCTCCTTGATCCCTTGGGCCACCGCTTCCGCCAAACCGCCGCAGCGGGCAAAAATGCGTCCGAAGTAGGAGGCCTCATCCAGCATTCCTTCCTCCAGCGCAGTGATATCGATTTCCCGGCTGTCAAAAAGCGCCTGTAACTCCTCAAAGGTCATTGCGGCATCCACATAGGGGCGGACTTCCTGCTTGGCGGCCTCCCCCTTTTTGGCCGTGCAGGGACCGATAAAGACAACCTTGGCCGTTGCATCATGCTCCTTCAGATAGCGGGCAATGGTGGCCATGGGGGAGAGATTGTGAGAGATATAAGGTTTCAATTCCGGGAAGGCCTTTTCAATATAGCTGACAAATCCGGGGCAGCAGGAGCTGGTCAGAAAGCCCTTTTCCACCAGTTCGCGGCTTTCGGCATCGGCCACCATATCGGCACCCAGGGCGGCCTCCGCCACCGAGTAAAACCCCAACCGATGCAGCCCGGTGACAACCTGCCCCAGCTTGGCGTAGGTGAATTGGCTGGAGATGGAGGGGGCAATGACCGCATAGACATGGTATTTCTCATTGTCCCCGCTCTTTTTTATCATATCAATGACATTGAGGATATAGGATTTATCGGTGATGGCGCCAAAGGGGCACTGATAGACGCAGGCACCGCAGGAAATGCAGGTATTGTTATCAATAGCGGCGGCCTTATTCTCATTCATGGTGATGGCCTTGATCTTGCAGGCGTTCTCGCAGGGACGCTTGCGGTCTACAATGGCAGAATAAGGGCAGACCCGGGCACAGGCACCGCAGTCCACACACTTGGCCTTATCGATGTGCGCCACATGGTTGTGGAAGGTGATGGCTCCCTTGGGGCAGGCATCCTCGCACCGGCGGGCTAGGCAGCCGCGGCAGGAATTGGTGACCTCATAGCCACCCATGGGACACTCATCGCAGGCGATATCAATGACCTCGATGACATTGGGGTTCTGCTTATTGCCGCCCATGGCCATGCGTACCCGTTCGCTCAGGATGGCACGCTCCTTGTAGACACAGCAGTAGATGGTCTCGGCATTGCGGGGCGCCAGCTCCCGCGGAATGGACATGACATTATCCAGCAGGGTATCATTCCAGGCCTGCCGGGCCACCTCCCGCAGCACCTTGTATTTCAGGTATTGCACCTTGGTATCAAACTTTCTCATGGGTTCCCCCTTATTTTTTAGAAATACATGACCTTGACCCTCTTGCCCATTTTATGCAGCAGCTCGGAGAGCTCCTCCACCAGCTTCATTTTGATATTGAAGCTGATGGGCAGGTTGGGATCCTGATGGGCGGGGTTTACCGCCCGGCCAACGAAGAAATTGACATCCGTCGCTTCCTCAAACAGCATCCGGCTGATAAGACAGGCACCATCGTGACCATAGCCCCATTCCTCATGGCGTTCGTTCTGATCCAGCACATCCTTGGCGTACTCAATGACCCGGCTGATGGTGATAATGCCCTCTGTCACCAGGTCCACACCCTCCATGTGGGCAATGGGCGGCAGGCCGCTGCTTTGGTAGTGCAGTTCGGTGGTGATGGGCGACCCCAGATACTGCGAAGCAATGGATGCCGTGGTGCCGCCACAGATAATGCGCTTGCCGCCCTTGGAAAAGAACAGCGTCATCATGCGGGCGTCGTCATCCCGGTTGCGGGGCGGACCAAACAGAATATTGACCGGTGCGCGGCGGCGCACCCGCACCACGCAGGCGGTGGCATCATCGCCGGGTTTGCCGCCATACAAGCGGTCACACTCCTCCACCAGCATGGTGGAAAGCGTCTTGGCATTGTAACCGGCCACCGAAGCGGTCGCTATAAAGTCAGCAATGTCCTTTAGCTGCCAGCCAAAGTTATATGCCACCCCAATACCGGCGTGGGGGCAGCCATCGCTCACCGCCACCAGGATATCTCCTTCCTGCAGGTGCAGCTCGGATTTATGCACTTTTTTATCTTCCCCCACGATCATATCCCGGCCGGGCAGATCGGTGGGTACACCGTTCCGGATAAGAATGACCGGGGGATTATCGTAACAGATAATCTCCGCTACCTCATTATTGATAAGGCGAATGATGGTAAAGGTGGAATAGGCCACCTTGCGCACCGAACAGATGGGAAGCGTAGCCGCAATGGCCTTGACGCACTCTTCCAGCGGCAGGCCCTCGGCAATCATGGTAGAAATGATGCGGGAAGTAAGAATAGAGAGGATATTAGCTTTTACCCCGCTGCCCAAGCCGTCGGCCAGCACCAGCACCGAGGAATCCTCCCCCTGCCCTACCGCTTCCACATGGTCGCCGCACAGCTCTTCGCCCACATGGTTGATGCTATTGTAGCCAATCTCTACACACAGGTCATTCATCGGATACCGAACCTTTCAATTTATACAGGGCGATCTTGGTCTCAGCGGCCGTTTCGCCCAGCAGGGAAGCTATTTCCTGCACAATGCGCATCTGCTTGGCCACCACACCATCCGCAATCTCGGCAGTCTGCCGGCTGAGCTCTTCCTTTTGCCGGCGAACCCGTTCCTCCTCGGTCACATCCCGCAGGATACAAATGATCTGATGGAACTCGTGATCCGGGATGATGGTCTCCTCAGCATAGCGGTCGTATTCCGAAAGATAAATGCGCTTTTTCTCGATGCTCTGCCCACTTTCCAATACGGTAAAGAAATCCCCCGGATCCAGCACACGGACGACCGGTTCTCCCGTCACATCGGAGGGAGAGGACAGGTTCATCATCTGCAGCGCCGCCCGGTTGATCTGCTGGATTTCCAGCTTTTCATTGAGCAGGATAAAGCCGTTCGGTGAATTATTGACGATATTTCCGGTAAAGCTCTCGGCCCGTTCCTTCAGGTACGGCAGGCACATGGAGATTTCCGCCTTGCCCTGATAAACGGCAATGGCCTTTTCCCGGCAGGTATTGTAGCCGCAGGAGCCACAGTTCAGCTCATCCTCCGGCTTCTTTTTGCCCATCTGACGCAGGATATCGGCAAGCTCCCGCTCTGATGGCAGATGGCGCTCCTTGATGAGCGGCAGGCGTTTCTGGCTCAATTGGGCTGAGGAAGGTTGGGGCAGGTCAAAGTCCTGCTGCCCGGTCACACGGTCCACCGCCTGGTAATCTCGCACTGGGGAACGATGGAATTTTTCCATGACCGGCCCGCCCACACAGCTGCCGGTACACACCGACATTTCAATAAAGCAGTGGTGCAGCCCGCCATGCAGCAGATCCTCCAGCACCTCCAGACAGTTTTGGGCACCATCCACCGCCATGTAGGTATAGCCTGCGTTGGGCTTTTCCATGCAGCGCAGAATACCCCCTGCCGTGGGGAACAGCCTCGCCCGGCCGCCCTTTTTCAGTTCGCTGGCCGGCTGCACAGTGATATTCTCCTGGTTTAGCCATTCGGTCAGCTCATCAAAGGTCAGTACGGCATCCACTTCGCCGCATTCCTGGGCTTCTTCTTTTTTGGCCACACAAGGTCCAATGAATACGGTTTTAGCGTCGGGAATGCGGCGCTTGATATCGGCACAGTGGGCCTGCATAGGGGACATGACTGGTGCCAAATATCCCAGCAGCGCCGGGTAATACCGGCGGATAAGCAAATTGACTGATGGGCAGCAGGAGGAAATGATAATATCCCGGTTTTCCTCTGCCACCATACGGTCGTATTCCCGCTTGACCATAGTAGCGCCCAGGGCCGTTTCCTCTGCATCATAGAAGCCCAGCTTTTTCAAGGCCTCCCGCATCTCCTCTATGCCGCTGCCGGCGTAATTGGCAATGAAGGAGGGGGCCAGGCTGGCTACCACCGGCGCGCCGCTTTGCAGCATTACCCGCACCTTGCCTACCTCGCTGACGATCTGCTTGGCATCCTGCGGACAGACCACAAAGCACTGACCGCACATGATGCATTCATCCTGGATAATATACGCCTGGTTGCCGGAAAAGCGAATAGCCTTGACCGGGCAGTGGCGGATGCATTTATAGCAGTTTTTGCAATTGGCTTTTTTCAGGGTCAGACATTCCATAGAAGCTTCCTCCCCGCCGCGGCGGTTTATTGCTTATTCAGGGGCTTCAGCACCTTTTCCTCAAAGAACGCGCGGGTGCCCTCCGGCGTGACGGAGCAGAACTCATCATCCACCTTTACGCAGACACCCAGCTGGCACTGGCCCATGCAAAAGGACCCGCACAGCTCCACCTCATCGCTGAGGTTATGATCCCGGATGAGATCCTGCAGCTGCTCCACCACCTGGCGGGAGCCGCGCACATGACAGGAAGACCCGATACAAACTGTAACTTTCATGCTTCATTCACCTCTGTTTCCATCTCTTGCGCCCCTGCGGGGTCATCGATCCACCGCTGCAGCACGGCACGGCTGCGGGCATTGGCTACTACCGTTTGGGAAGCCGCCACCAGCGGCATCCAGCGGCGGATATAATGCGGTTCGATTCCGCTTTTTTCACAGAACAAGGCAAGGTACTGCTCGGCTTCCTCCCTGCGGCCGCGCATCCGCAGCAGCAAATAGGTCAACGCGGCATCTGCGGCGGCATTGCCCTGCGTGGCATGGAACCAATCAATGATATATGGTTCTCCTGTCGCGGCGCTGATGATGACCTTGGACGGCACAAAGTTGCCGTGGCAGACCTCGTTATATTTTGGGATCCGCTCCAGCCGGGAATAAAGATCATACCGGTCGGTGGCGGAAAGCTCCGAGCTGTTGATATTGCGCTGAAGCTCATCCTTGAGCTTTTTGAACATGGGGCAGGACTGCTGGTGGATGTGGCAGTGCAGAGAGGCGAAAAGTTCCATATACTCCCCCGCCTTTTCGGGATAGCGCTCCATCAACTGTTCCAGATTTTCACCCTTGATGTACTCCGAAACAATGGCCCACTTGCCATTTACCTCGGTCACCTCCAGAATTTTGGGGACAGTGACGGTCGTTTCCTCCATTCGGGCCTGGTTCAGCGCCTCATTGATGACATCCGCCTTGGCGCAGTCCTCATTAAAAACCTTTAGGCAGCGGTCGCCATCCCGAAAAACGGTGATGCTGTTCTGCACCGAAATGATACGATCCAGATTCATCGCTCGACCTCCTTCCGGTTACAGGCGTGCCTTCAGGTGCGCCAAAGAAAGCGCCAGATTCTCGTACTGGATGACGGCATCGGGCGGGAGCTGCAGGCGGCAGGGCGCAAAGCACCAGAATGCCCGCACACCGCTGCGGTACAGGACATCGGTCACCGCCTGCGCGGCTTCCTTAGGCACCGTAACAATGCCGATGCTGACATTATTCGCGGCGCAGAAATCCGCCAGCGCCGACATGGGCAGCACCGGCTTCAGCTCACTGCGGTTGCCCTCTGCCGGGACATTCAAATCAAATGCCGCCAGGATGTTGGTACCATATTCCGAAAAACCGGCGTAATCCAGCAGTGCGCGGCCCAGCTTGCCTGCACCCACTATTACCGCTGCCACCGGGCGGCCGCCCAGGCAGTCCTCCAGGCAGGTGGTCAGCTCAGCACGGTCATAACCCACACGGGGGCGCCCCGCGCCGCATACAGCGCCCAGGTCCTTTCGCACCTGCACCTCGCCCAGGTCCAGCGCCTTGGCAATGCCGGTAGCGGAAACGGTCGTAATCTCCTGCGGCAGGGAGCTGATATACCGCAGATATTGCGGCAGGCGACCTATCGTGGCTCTTTTGATCTCTTTGGTATTCATAGTATTCTTCCCCTTCTTGTCAATCCGTTGATGTGATATCGATAATAAGCGGTACCTTTCCAAGGCTATTCTATCACATCCCATTCGCCATGGGAATTGCTTTTCTGTAATATCGGTATTGCTTTTATCGATATACCGCAGGCGAAAATTGTATACAAAAAGCGCCTGTCACAGCAGACGCCTTCCGTTCAATCACTTTATACATCAAATACCTTCCGGCAATAAGGGCAGGGGTGCCCTTACTGATCCCAATTATCCGGCAGCTCCCGCTTGGTAGCAATAAGCTGCGCGATGAACTGCTTATCCAATGGAGATAGTGTGTAGTCCTGCCGGTAGATGAGCACATCCTTATACCGGCGGCGGCTATCCACACAGGGGCGGTGTACCAGCGAATACCTCTCCAGCAGTTCCTGCGAAACCGGTGAAACCCACATAAAAGCTTGCGGGTTGCGGGAAAGCAGTTCAAAGCGGCTGGCCCGCTCAAAGACATAGATGCGCCGGTTGATATCATCCGGCAGCTCTTCCCGCCGCACTTCGGAAGCCGGCAGCGAGGGGACATACGGATCGGCATAGGCCACGCGGATATAGTTTTTCAAGTCCTCATAGGTGATGCTCTCCTGCTGCGCCAGCGGGCAGTCCTTGCTCATCAGCAGGGCATAGCGGAATTCCGCCACCAGCTCACACCGCAGACCCTTTTCTTCCACCAATTCCTTATAGTAGCGGTCGTAGTTTTCGGCATACCGCAGGATGCCCAGCTTATAGTCGTCCTGAAGAACATTCTTCAGGGTACGCATAGCGTTGGTTTCCTTGTAGAAGACTTCAAACTCCTCATCGGCGGAAAGCTCGCAGGAAAAACGGGCAAAGGCCTCCGAGATATAGCTGGAGCGCGGCACCGAGATGGAAAAGTGCTTTTTCTTGGCGGAGCCTTCGGTAAACATATGCTCCACCTCATCCACCTGCTGCAGGATCGCCTTGGCATACCGCAGGAACACCCCGCCCTCCGGGGTCAGCTCCATCCCGTGGGCGCTGCGCTCAAAGATAGCAACACCCAGGCTGTTTTCCAGCTCCTTGATGGCCCGGCTGAGATTGGACTGGCCCACAAACAAGCGGTCCGCCGCTTTATTGATGGAGCCGGTCTCCGCCACAGCCACGGCATATTTCATGTGCTGAAGATTCATAGGATCCCTCCTGCCCTTTTCAGGCACTGTGCTGCTTTATGGCTTACAGGAAAAACTTTTTCTGCAGTGATTCCCGCAGCGGGCGGCAGCAGCCGATAATGATGAGCGTCAGCCCTAAAATGATGCCGGCCGCCAGCGGGTAAATGGACCACAGCAGAGCGTCATGGAGCTTAAAGGTCAGGTTGATAAGAAATTCCACCAGCACCATCAGCCCGCCGGAAAGAATAAACGCCCCACCGAATACAAACAGGTGTCCACCGTGCAGGTAGCGCAGCAGGATGACCATTGCCGTGACAATAATACCTGCCGCCCCCACCACCGGAAAAGCAAAGGAAAGGAACCAACGCCCACCGGTAGCCAGATCGATATACAGCAGGTAAACCCCCAGCGCCACAAAATCGACCGGGACAAAAATAACGGGATTCCCCCTGCGGAACCACAGCGGCAGTACGATAACGATGTAGCACATCAGCAGCGCACCCGTCACATAGCCCGACCATACGATTCCACCATTGATACGCCAATCGCACAGCAGGCAGATAACAATAGGCAGTACCGTCAGCACCGTCACTACAAAGAGTGCGCCGCTGCGGCTCACTTCCTTGTGGATGTGTTCCTCCGGCGGGTAAGGCCCGTCCCCTTTGGGCGGCTCCATCTCCGGGTGAAAGACCGTGGTGCCGCACAGCGGGCATTTTTTCTCACTGTCGCCCAGCTCCACACCGCATTTAACACAATACATAGCTGTTCCCCCCTTGGCGCCTTCAGCGCCCGTTGCTTTCCGCCTTTACCGGCAGGCCCATCCAGTGCAGCACCTCATAGAAATGCCGCTCCAGCTCCGGCTCCCGGATATTGCGGATCATATTGATATAAACTGTATCGCCCCAGGTAATGATCCCACAGTTGTGCGGTGCCTTGGCCTGCACACCAATGATAAAATCCATCCGGCGGATATACGGCCGCATGGCATCCGGCACCTGTACCACACCCAGATTGGACATGCACAGGCAGCTCTTGCACTCGCCTACGGTATCAAATACCATCTTCATCGCAAAATTTTTGATAAACAGGGGCATCACCTTGAGGATGGGAATGCGCTCACTGTTTACATTGGTGGCAATGCGGGCACTCATATTCTTACGGGTGACCTCCAGCCCCATGCGATGATGTACAATGCGGCACAGCTCCTCCAGGGTGTAATCCCCCAGGCGGGAATCCGCCTCCGGTGTAACATACTGGGCAAAATTCCGCAGCGACTGGCTGGGGAATAGCCCGCGCAGGTTTACCGGCACCAGCACCTTTACCGGACGACGGCGCCGGCGGCTCGGTACTTTTTTAGCCTGCAGGTTCAGAATCGCCTTCATCATGGCGGCGCACAGCAGCTCCGTTACCGTCACACCGTATTCCTTGGCCTTTGCTTTCAGCTCGGCGGCTGGCACCATCAGCGTGGTCAGGTCCAGGTAGCCATCCGGTTCCGGTGTCCCACTCAGGTGGTAGGCGGTCGCTTCCTTGCGGCTTGCCTCTACCCTGCCCGCATATTTCTGGAAGCTGTCCTCCAGCTCCTCCTCACGGGGCGGGTCCAGACGGCGCAGCACGCCATCAGTCGCCGGGATTTCTACCCCATACCGGCGGCACAGGTACTCCGCCAGCAGAGTCTTTAGGAAGATGGTCCCCCCGGTGCCATCGGTCAGCGCATGGAAAAATTCCACCGCAATGCGGTCCCGGTACACCAGCACCCGGAATGCGCACTTGCGGATATCATCAAAGGGCATATGCACCAATGGATAGCTCTTTTCCGGCTGGATGGCCGGCGCCGCCGGGATCTGCTCCAGATAGTACCAGAACATTCCCCGGCGCAGCCGAACGGCAATAGAGGGAAACCGCCGTACAGTCACATCCAGCGCGGTTTGCAGGGTCGGCACATCCACTGTTTCAGTAAGGGTAGCCGAGAGCCGAAACAGGTTGTTCCAGTTGCGGCGGCGGGCGGCAGGATAGATTTTCGCGGCGTTATCCAGCTGCATCCAGCGCAGCTTGCGTTCCCCGCCCATCACCCGGTTTAGGAACTTGCCCATCTCCTCAAAGTCGGACATATTCTCATTGAGATAATACAGCACATAGGCATGCCAGCGTTCCGGCGCTATGATCATTTTGCTCTCACAGCCGGCATCCAACAGTTTTTGGTGCAGGCGGCGGGTATCATCCAGCAATATCTCATCCCCGCCCACAAAAAGCAGCACTGGCGGAAAACCGGTCAGATCACCGAAGAGCGGCGAAACCAGTGGCTCCTCCTTGGAGGTCAGCCCACCGGTGTAACAATCGGCATAAAAGCGCAGCAGCTCTTCGGTCAAGGATGGGTCCGCTTCGCGGTTTTCCTCATAGGTTTTCCCGGAGCAGGTCAAGTCCGTCCAAGGTGAAATGGCAATAAGGCCCGCGGGCATCGCCATGTTCATCTCCTTCAGCCGCAGGCACAGCGCGCAAATGAGCCCGCCTCCGGCGCTTTCCCCGCACAGCACAATCTGCTCCGGCGCATAGCCTTTCTCCAGCAGGTAGCGGTAGGCCTCCAGGGCATCCTCCACCGCGGCCGGGTAGGGGCTTTCCGGAGCCAGGCGGTAGGCGGCGCAGAATACCCTAATCCCGCATTCATCAGCCAGCGTCGCGCCGAAGCCCTTAGCGTAGTCCAGGTCGCCGCAGGTATAGCCGCCGCCATGCAGGTATAGGATCACCCCGCTGCGGCGCTCATCCCGCGGGATCAGCCAGGCGCCTTCAAAGCGCTCAAACGAATAATCCCTCACAATGACATCTTTTTTGTGGATCGCTTCCATCAGCTCGCCCAATTTATCCTGTCCCTTGCGGGTCACCTCCAGCGAGCAATTCGCCACAAAAGGCTTAAAAAAATTGAGCTGCGAGCGTACCAAACGGGCGGGAAGTCCCATACAGCGCCGCCTCCTTTCCAGTCTATCGTTAAAAGATAATTATAGCATTGACTGCCCGGAATGTAAAGAATCGCCCGGCACGCAAAAGGCTCCCGTTTGGTAAAACGGAAGCCCTGGCGATATTCAGTTCCAGCCATGGATTTTGATCAGCTGCTGATAGGTGTAAAAGTACGCCCCAGCTGGGAAGTCACACAGATCACCGGTATTAGAGCAAATGAGATAATCCGCTGTATTACCGCTTTCATCCGTCAGCACTTCGCTTATCATCACAATGTGCCGGAAATGGTCGTTGCCCATGGCGATAACATCCCCCGGTTCCCCTGTGTAGTAGGGGGCCGCCGCGTCGCCCACCAGCCCGCTGCCGGTATTCGCCTGCACATAGCTCACAAAATAATTGACCCCGGACCAGGAAGCGGTACGGTTGCCGTTCCCAAACCAGTACCAACAGCATCAGCACCAATGTCAACGCCGCTATTCTATATTTCATCTTGGGGGTTTTCATCGCCTTGCTCCTTTCGGGAGAGTCTAATATAATTGTATTTTACAACCTAAAGCTAACTTTAAGGCAAGCCCTCATCCGTAAAATTCACATAAAGTTCATGGGATTTTTCCCCCCTTTGCACCGTTCGATTTTACAATATACCGGTAGAACTCTGCCGAACAAGGTGTTATAATGTATAAAATCAACCGTGGAAAGGATGCCAGCGCATGGGCGATAATTATTTCTTACTTACCAATCTGCTTTCGGAAGACGAGCAGAAGATCATCACCAGTATAGCCGCGCACCTGGAACGCGGGGAAAAACGGGTCGGCATTCAGCAGGTCGCCACCGAAAATTTTGTCTCCACCGCCACCATCGTAAAAATGTGCAAGCGGCTGGGCTTTGAGGGGTACAGCGAGCTGTATTATTATCTCAGCCGTCAGCTGAATGGCCGGGATGAACGCCGCAATGCCGAAAATCTCAAAAATCTCATTGATAATTACTCTGATACCCTCATCGATGATTTCTGTGGGTTGCTCAAAGCCTCCCGCCAGGAGAAAATGTTCACCACCGGTGCCGGTTTCTCCAATATCGTCGGCTCCTACATCGCGCAGCGGCTTTCCATCTGCGGCTTTATGGTGTTCAATAATGTCCATTTCTACGATTATATGCTGTTCCAGGATGCTCATCACCTGCCCGGCGGCAGCGAACCCTCGGTGATGTTTGCCGTCAGCCAAAGCGGCGAGACCGAGCCGGTGCTTAACGATGTGCGTCATGCCCAGCAGCACGGTCACAAGATCATGGCCTTTACCAAGCGCGGGGATTCCGCCCTGGCCCGGCTTGCTGATATTGTTTTTGTCATTGACGGCTCCAAACAGACGCTGGTCGGCAGCCTTCCCAATCCCTTCTTCGGCCATGTTATTCTGGCCTTTGAGGATCTCATCGCCATCTACTTTGACCGTGACCGCCGGCCGTAAGATAATACTTTTTTTACGAAAACAGAAAAAAATTTCGCGGGGCAGCATGTTATACTTTAGATAGTGTAGCAGGCTGCCCAGTTTGCTGCACCGCCAGTTGCCCGCACACCGCGGGCAAAAAGGATAATGAAGAATCATTATGGAGGAAAAACAAATGAAAAAGCTGTTTGCGTTTTTGCTGGTAGTCGTCATGATCCTCAGCATGATGGTCGGCTGCGGCAACAACACCACCCCCGGCAATGACACGGATACCAAGAAGATCGAAACCCTCAAGGTCGCTTTCGTTCCTTCCCGTGAGCCCGCCGAGATCATCACCGTCACCGAGCCCCTGAAGGCAATGCTCAAGGAAGAGCTGGCCAAAGAAGGCTACGAGG